>TARA_R110001592_G_scaffold30624_6_pt1 | contig 17649 bp, 17 predicted proteins | sample TARA_R110001592 | Tara Oceans TARA_R110001592 (sample SAMEA4398387) | marine metagenome | biome: Polar Biome; feature: [SRF] surface water layer (ENVO:00010504); material: water (ENVO:00002006), including particulate matter (ENVO:01000060) such as... | depth 5 m | reverse complement strand
ATATGACTAATAGTTGTGTTATTATTTATATGCGGACTAGCACTATTCTCACACGTGTTACCTTCAGTTGTAAATTCGTTGCATCCACAGTTCTCACTGCTAATAGCCTCAATAACAATATCCCCAGACACAGCATCCCAACTACTTATAGCTACATCGCATTGTGAGTATACAGTATTAAAAAAAATACTACATAAAATACATATTATATTTTTTTTACTCATTACTCTATGATAGAAAAATCAGTATACTTAATAGTAACATCTTGCCCCTCTTCTAAAACAGCAGCAATCCGTGGGTATACATTAAAATAAGCTTCAGTGCTGTTACCTATAAACCCATTAGTTTTAATACTATTGTTTACTTGCGAGTTCCCCAAAAGCAAACAGCCCGCCGTATCTTCGTCAGTATTACCGCAATGAATAAGAATGTACTTAAAATTAGGTACATCAAGAACATGGAGCATACCAAGGTGTATATCAGCAAACCTCTTAGAATATTTAGCATGATGTCCCCCAACAGTCCTAAGACCGAGACAATACTCTCCTTCAGGTATACAAGTTTCTCCCCAAACTTTTTCTTCACGACTTTCATCTTCAAGAGTGTAGCATAAAAATTCTCGTTTTCCATTGTTTATTTCAAATAACATTCCGTTTGTGGAATCTTTTCCGTAGTTAAATCTTAATACTTCTAATTGCATAATCCATAATTTGATAAAAAAGTTAATAAGTCGTCAACATCCACAGCCCCATCTTCATTAAAATCCCCTACACAAGACGGGAGAAGACAAGACGGATAGTTAGGATGTTCTGTTAATAATGGGTAGACAAATCCATCTCCGTTTAAAACAAAAGTTGTTCCTATGTCTGCGCATTTAATTATAGTGTATCCTCCTGCAGGCAACCCAAAGTAATTAGTATCTCCATCACAGTTTTGATATTGGAAGTTTGTCCACTTTTCAGCACCCACGGAAGTAAATACATGCTGGTTGCATTGAGCTACAGCCGTTAAGCTAAATATTAAAAATATTAGCGTAATTAAATATTTCATTGTTTTATATTAAATCTATTTGGTAAATATACAACTTTTTAAGTTATCTTTGCCCCGAAACCACATTCTAGTGACCGGCCTCGGGTAATCAAAAAGAGGCCTAGACATCGGGTTACAGTAACTGTCAACATAGTCAGCGAACGTCGTCCCCGGTAGTTTCACAAAATGTGTTGGTATAAAACTCGGGTGGGACCAGGCTATAGGCTGATAGAAATGCCCCCACGCAGGCTAAAAACGACGAGCGGAAATCCAACATGAGACAAAATTTCAAGGGGGAGAATTATATTTAATTCAAAGATTATTATAAACTATTTGCTTATATAAGAAATAGTTTTATATATTTGCTATAAATCAAACATTATGGCAACAAAAAAACCAAACTTCCAACCTACTCGTGACTGGGTCTTACTTCCGTTAGTAGATAAAAATAAAACAGAAGCAGGAATTCATTTAACAGGGTCAGCTAAAAAATCGTTACAAACAAATATTTTAGAAGTAATTGCTGCAGGCCCAAACTGTGAGTTAATTAAAAAAGGTATGACTGTTATGGTTCACCCTACTACAGAAGGACTTGTTTTAACTTTAGAAGACAGAAAATATGTAATGGTTAGTGAGTATATGATTTGTGGAGTAATTCCTAATTAATGGACGGAAGTGTTACTATATCACTAAAAGCATTTGACGAATTAAGAACTGCTCAAGAAATTGCTAATAAGAGAAATAAAAATCTACAAAGAGCAGCTCGTGAAATAGAAGTATTCCTTTCCTTTCTATGCACAAGAGAACATATACAAGAATTTGTTAAAGAGTTTAATACTCAATCTGCAAAGTCTAGAATTAATATTGAAGACGGGAAGGTTAAAATTGTAATAAAAGATGAGTAGAAAAATCCAAATAAAAGCAGAGACTACTTTTAAGTACTTGCAAATATTCAACGGTATCCTAGAATTAACAGATAAAGAATTACTAATTCTGTCTAAGTTTATAGATCTGGCAGAAACAACTAATATATGCTCGTCAGATAGCAAAAAGAAAGTAGCGGAAAGCGTAGGTATAGAAGATCCTAATACTTTAAACAATTATGTTAAAAGACTTAAAGATAAAGGTGCTATATCTAAAAGTAAGAATGGTTATATTGTGTCACAACTTTTAAAAAAAGACAAAACTGTATTAATTGAAATCACTACATGATATAGTAACAACTAAATATTTATACGATCCTTGGATTATTTGTATAATGCAAAGTTCTCAAGGAAAACTATTAAGTATTCTAATAAATAATTTACAAAATGAGCAAAAAAGCACTGTCATTAATGGAGATGATGAAGAACTTTGCTAATGATGTGGTAGATTATGCTCGAGAAGGAGCACCACATGTAACAAAGTCTCAGTATAATGAAAGATTAAAAGTATGCGAAGCATGTCCTTTTTTAAAAAAAGAATCTATGCGTTGTGGGAAATGTGGTTGTATAGTAGAACATAAAGCTAAGTGGGGCACTACTACTTGCCCAGAAGAAAGATGGGATCCAGTTAAAGTAAAACCTGCAACTAAAAGAGTTAAACTAAAAAAGAATGTAAGTGGGACACGAAAAAATAATAATTCAAAAATTAGCGACTAAATACGAACTTTCAATACAAAAAGTAGAAGAAGCCGTGTACTATCAATTTAAATACACACACTCTGTAATTAAAAAAGGTAAGTTTGATGCAATACGTCTCCCGTACTTAGGAAAATTTCACGTAGTAGAGGGAAGACTTAAATACTTACAAAAGAATGAGGGACCTGATAACAGTTAGTAATAATGTAGTACTCCCAAGCGCTTACGCACTTACTATCGAAGAGTTTAAAACTTTAAAAGGGAAAGAACTTGCAGCTATATACTTCTACACGGACCATAGATCTCCGTATGCTGTTTACAGCGATGAAGAAAAAGCTAATAAAATTTCATCAGACTTAAAAGTTAAATTTACTTCTAAAGTTTATGGGGCAATAGAAAAATACAAAATATTATCAGAGACTTCTGCTATAAAACTTCTTAAATCTGCACGAGCATCTGTAACTAAGTTAGAAAAATATTTTAGAACAATAGATTTGCAGATACTTGACGATCACGGTAAACCTATATATCACGCTAAAGACTTAATTGCCAATCTATCAAATATGAGTAAGGTAGTTAATGGATTAGATGAATTAGAAAGTATCGTTCAAAAACATCAACAAAAAGACAACCCAAACAGAGGCGGGGTAATTACTAATAAGTACTCTCATTAATGTTTAAAAATAGTGCTAAATATTCCCCAGCTGCTAATTTATATTTAGAAAAAGGTTTCTATACAGATGCTATACCTGGGACTAAAGAATACTATGACTATTGGGACGGGGAAAAAGAAAGATGCTTAGATGGTTATTTAGATATAACCGGATATCATTACTTTTACTTAAACTTTTGCCCCATAGACAGGGTTGTAGACGACGTTATGAAAGACGGAACAAAGATCGCACGTAGGGAAAGAACTTTTCCTGCTTTTTATGATGGAGACCATGAATACTTTCACGCAATAAATAAAGCTAGGAAAGAAAACAAACATATGGTAGTTCTTAAAGCCAGACGTAAAGGTTTCTCATACAAAGCGGGAGCTATGCTTGCTCGCAACTACTTTCACATACGTAATAGTAAAAACTACGTCTTCGCATCTCAAAAAGAATACTTAATTGGGGACGGGCTACTGTCAAAAGCTTGGGAGTTCTTAAGTTTTATTGATGATAACACTGCATGGACTCAGCCTAGGTTGAGGGACCGAGAGATGTTTAAGATGTCTGGTTACAAAAAGAATGTAAACGGGGCAGATGTAGAACTTGGGATGAAGACACAAATAATAGGAGTGTCTTTAAAAGATAATCCTGACAAAGTCCGTGGTAAAGCTGGGGATCTTATTTTCTTTGAGGAAGCCGGTTCCTTTGGGGGGTTACTTAAAGCTTGGGAAGTAGCTATGCCTACAATGCGTCAAGGCTCTAAAACACTTGGGACTATGATTGCATTTGGGACAGGGGGTGAAGAAGGTTCCGGATTTGATGGAATGGATGAGTTATTTTATCATCCTGACTCATATGATTGTCTTTCTTTTGCAAACAATTGGGATCCAGGTGCTATGGGAACTGTGTGTGGGTACTTTGTACCTATAGAACAAAACTTAGACGGGTTTATAGATGAAGACGGTAATTCTTTAAGAGAAGAAGCAAAACAACATGAAGAGAATCAAAGGGAAAAAAAGAAAGGGGCAAATGACCCGAAGGCGCTTGACCAATATACAGCAGAGCATCCGTTTACGCCGCAAGAAGCAACATTACAAGTTACAGCAAATCTTTTTGATGTCACTTCTCTTAAAGAACAGTACAACAAAATTAAAGTTCACGGGCTTGAGTCTGAAGGAACTGCAGGAGTAATGTATCATGACAAAGATGGGAAAACAAGTTTTAAACCATCTGAATCAGTTACACCTGTATATAAATTCCCACACAGAAAAGGGGATAAAACAATAGGTGCTATAGTAGTATACGAATCACCTTATAAAACAAAAGAAGGAGAAGTGCCACATAATTTGTATCTTGTGTGCCATGATCCATATGCTCAGTCAAAATCAGTAACAAATGAGTCGCTGGGAGCAGCGTATGTAATTAAAAGACCTAACAATTTGTCCAAACCGGACGATATAATCGTAGCTAGCTATGTCGGAAGACCACAAACACAGGATGAGTACAACCGCAATTTATTTATGTTGGCAGAATACTACAACGCCAAAATTGGGTTCGAGAACGACCGTGGAGAGCTTATTGCTTACGCGAAAAGATATCGCAAGCTATATAAGTTACAGGAAGAGTTTGAAATGTTGGATAAAAGAGAACTTAGATCCAGAAACGTAAGACGACAATACGGTATGCACATGACTGAACAACGCAAACGACAAGGAGAGCTTTATATTCGAGATTGGTTAATTACACCAAGGCATACAGATGCTGACGGAAACACTCAACTTAATTTGCATAAAATATACGATCCTGCTTTATTGCAGGAGCTAATTAAGTTCAATCACAAAGGCAACTTTGACCGAGTAATGGCGTTTATGGTTGGGATGTATCATACGCGAGAGTTATATAATAGAGAGGTAGTAGAAATTATAGATGACAGGTCTGCCGATCAATGGTTTAATAGTATTTATAAGTAATTTTGTAAGAATGTACGGGACTCACCAGATACCAAAACAGCGAATACCGCTAAAACAGAAAAATAAGAAATGGAGAGAAGAGTGTGTAGACGCTTTTTTAAATCTTTCAAAATTTGGTTTAAGTGAACGAAGGGATAGACTTAAATCTCTGTACGAGTATTATAATGGTACTATTGATGAAGCAGATTATAAATATGTGCTTAAACCTTACGGTAAAACACGTCAAAATTTCCCATCTAAACTTCGTAACTACCCAATAATTAAACCAGTTATAGATCTTCTACTAGGGGAAAAATCTAAACGTCCATTAAATTATACAGTTACTGTAAAGAATGCAGACTCTGTATCTCAGAAAGAAGATGCTAAAAAACAAGCTATACTTCTTCAGGTACAAAAAATGTATATGAATGAGCTGGCTAAACAACCAGACTTTGACATGGAGCAACAAGAAATAACGCTCCCAAAGCAAGTACAAGAAGAGTTTGAGCGCAGTTACGTAGATAATAGAGCAATTACAGGACAAGCTGCTATTAATTACATTATGCACAGTGAAGAAATCTATGATAAATTTCAAAAAGGATTTTTTCACTACTTAGTAACAGGAGAGGTGTATTCACATAAAGGAGTTCGACGTAATGAACCTTTTTATGAGATACTAAACCCACTAGATATTGATTATGATAAAGATCCGGATATAGAATTTGTAGAAGATGGTGATTGGGCTATTATACGTAAATTCTGTCATGCATCTACTATTATAGACACGTTTGGGGATTATTTAACCCCAGAACAAGTTCTTGAGCTTGAAAACCCGCAACATTCGTCTACTGAGTCATATTTATTATACAGATCAGAGTCTAGAGGTTCTGATTCTAACATGGCACGTAATAGATTAATAGAAGTAGTAACTGTTTATTGGAAAAGTAGAAAGCGTATTGGATTTGTTGAGTATATCGATGAAAATACCGGTATGATGGAGATGATTCAAGTTGAAGAAGGGTACAAAATGCCTCCTGATATGAAAGAAAGAGGAGCTAAAATTAAATACGAGTGGGTTAACGAAGTATGGGAAGGAACAAAAATTGATGGCAGATTTTTTATAAAAATAAATCCTATATCAAATCAACGTACATCACTAGATAACCCATCTACATGTAAACTACCGCTTAACGGGAGGAAATACTCTGATGTAAATGCAGAAAACATATCATTAGTATCATTAGGTATCCCATTTCAACTTAATTACAACATCTTTAAGTACCGTATGGAGTTAGCTATTGCCAGGTCTAAAGATATTATTGCCCAATTTGATATTAACATGATCCCTAAGAAGTGGGACATGGATAAATTCATGTATTTTGTAGAAGGTACCGGTATTGCTTGGGTAGACTACAATAAAGAAGGAATTCAACTATCTCCGCAGCATCAATCAGTGCTTGACATGTCTATTAAAACTATAGATCAATATCTTGGGCTACTTGAATCTATTATGCAGGAGTGGGAGAAGATTTCTGGGGTAAATAGACAACGACAAGGAAGTATAGGAACTTATGAAGGAAAAGCAACATCACAACAAGCGATTGTTCAGTCATCGCACATTACTGAAGATATTTTCCGCAAATACTCACGGTTTGAACAAAGAGACCTCCAAGGCCTTCTTGATTATTCTAAAGAAGCGTGGATTACTGGCAAAAAAGCAATGTACGTAATGCCAGACTTGAACACACAGTTCTTAGAACTAGATGCGTTTCAACATATGGAGAGTGAGTACGGGGTATTTGTATCTGACGCAGGAAGGGATCAAGATAAACTAGAACAAGCTAAAGGATTAGCTCAGTCTATGATTCAGAATGGGACTCCTGCAAGCGCTGTGCTTGATTTATTTGATACTGAGAACTACACGGGTCTTAAAGACAAGATTACAAGAGCTGAAAATGCTCAAAAAGAACTTGAACAAGCTCAACAACAAGCTCAACAAGAACAGGCAGCTAAAGATTCTCAAATTCAAGAACAGCAAATACAACAAGCCGGTTTAGATAAAGAAAAAGACAGACAATTACAGATTGAACTGGCTTTAATTAAAGCAGAAGCGTCGGATAACGATGACAAGCTTAATATCGAAATGGAAAAGATGCAAAAGAATTTCGAATTTAAAGAAAGAGAACTTGATCTTAAGCAGCAAGCATTAGACAAAGAAGGAGACCTTACACCTGACGGCGAATGACAAATCAAGAACGTAGGATGTTGTTAGAAAAGTTTAGGTCTTCCGGCATGGAAGGCTCTATTATGGATGTCTATCAAGCTTACGGACAAGGTATAGATTTAGTAGACGAACATTTAAGAGCTCAAAACCAAGGCCAACCTGCAACTTTAACAACTCCAGAAGAACAACAGCAAGGGTTACGACCGTACCATGACGCGGGAGAACTAAACAAGACAGCAGTCTTTAAAGATGTTCCCCCTAATACCCCATTTAATACTCATGGGATGAAGGCCCCTATCAATATAGACAAGTACAGTCAAGACGGGCACCTAATAGAGTCTCATAAAAGTGTACCCCCTGGGATAAGTAATATCCCTACGGGACCTTACCACGGAGATGTAATTGAAACTCCTGCAGATGGGTATCAGACTGGGGGATTTGTAAACAGAAAACAAACTGGGGGCTTTAAATACACTCCTTCAGAAACAGAAGTAGAACAGTCTGACAATACTAGAGTAAATATACCGGGATTACCTCAACAAAGGATTACCCCCATTAAACCTAATATGCCCGGGTACGATGCACATTTTGGTAAGACTTATGAGATTCATAAAAACACAGCTTCTGCTGATATAAGTAAAGCTGACACCTACGGACGAGAAGGAACTATATCACAAACACCCCCATCTGTGTTTGATTTTATAGATAAACGTCAAACGTTTAATGTTCCTGTTATTGATGAAGAAACAGGTAAAGTAAAAGATTCAGAATATAATACTTCTATTAGAGAAGAATTTAACCGCACAGGAATAGAGCCTACATTTACATTTACTTCTGCAGGAGGTCCAGGAGCTGGATTCCGTGGATACTTTCCTTACTCAGACCCTCTTGGAATAGGTTTAGAGGCTGATTTAGATCCTACAGGACCTGGTGGGGGAATATTAGTTAATAACGCTAAAATTAGACAAGTAGGTAACTATATTGCTGATAAAACTAATACAAATTTTAGCAAAGACATGAATTTGCCTCCAGGATTTTCTTACATTGGGGCAGAAATGGCGGGAAATGCTTTATCTCCTTTTGTAGGAGCTACTGTTTCTTTAGAAGATACACACCAACTTCAAGATTATTTAGATAGACCAGAAAACCAAGGAAAGAAAAATTTTTCTAAAACTTTTATGCGGGGTTTAGGTCCTGCTTTACATTACTGGAACGCCCCTTCTAAACTTTCAGGTCAAATTACTATTCATAATCCTTTTAATGTAATGGGGAAACCTTTACTTAAAACTCCTGATCTTTTTAGGGGAAGAAAGCTTCACAACCCTATAAGCGGTACAGGTATAGGAATAGGAGGACGAACAGGTATTAGAGGAGGAAATATTGTACCGCATTTAGAAATTGGATCATTAGAACAAGGAGTTAGAGGAGGATTTGCTGCTATAAAAGATGAAGTATTAGAAGCTGCAGATGATTTAATGAAAGCAGATAGAACTCTTTCTAAAGAAGCTGCTATGAAACAAGCGTATGATGATATTGCAGGTAAATTTAATATCGGAAAAACTATAGAAAAAACAAAAATTCCACAAGCACTTGATGCCGCAGGAGAAGCTATTTATGGGACAAAAGGAGTTGCAGGATATAATAAAAGTGGGACTACTTTAGCTAATAAATTACGTAATTTAAAAATACCTTATGGTAAAGTTTTAAACCACCCATGGTTTTGGAAAGGCATTTCTAGAGGCCTTATGGTACCTGATGCTATAAATCTTGTAAAAGGAGCAGTTCATCAAAAAGGAACACCTGTGTCTGATGCTTATGAACCTGTATTTGGTCCTGACCCTAATGCAGGTATTATGCAACAATATGGGGCTTTTCCTAGAGCGCAGTTATTTTACAATGAGGGTATTGACCCTGTATTTGGGGCAAAATGGTTTGACAGTTCTCATGTAAAAAGCATGAAACAACAACAACAAGTGTACGATGTAATGCAAATATTAAAAGAAGATGCAGACTACATGGGTGGATTTCCTACGGAAAAAGAAATACGTTTAAAAGCAAAAAATATTGTAGAAGGAAAGAAACATAATACATGGCAACGTAAACAACTTAGTTCATTCGGTCCTGTTTAAAAGACGGAGTGTAATATAATAATAAAGAATATAAAAAATAATTTTATACATATATAAACCAAAACAAGTAATATTTTTGTAAGATGACAGACCCAAACGACAAATTAGATTTTAGTGCAATTTCCTTCGACGATATGTTGGGGGAAGGATTGGACACAGCTTCGCAAGAAGCTGAAACAGAAGTACTAGAAGTACCAGAAGAAGAGCTAGTAGATGAAGAACTAGAAGAATTAGAAAATCTAGATCCCGATGAACGCGGAGATGAAGATGCAGATGACGATGAAGATCAGTACGAATATGATGAAGACAATGAAACTAGTCTTGAAGATTTATTAATTTCTGATCAAATTTCAGACGCTTTAGGACTTGAGTTAGAAAATGAATATGATGATACTGTGGAAGGATTAACAAATTATGTAAGAGATATGTCTCAAGAAGTTGCTCAAGAGCAGCTAAATAATTTGTTTGAAGAATACCCTGAAGTGCAACGTCATCTTGATTACATTGCTGCAGGAGGAGATCCTAAACAATTCTATGCATCTCATAGTCCTGAATCAGATTATTCTAACATACAAATGTCAGAAGGAGATATTTCGTTACAACGAGCAATGCTCGGAGAATATTTTAGAGCAAAAGGACATGAAGATGATTTTATTATGGATGTAGTAAATGATTACGAAGAATCTGGCAAACTGTACGGAAAAGCTAGTTTAGCTCAAGAAAAACTTTCAATTCTTCAAGCAGCAAACAACGAACAGATGTATGCTCAGCAAATAGAACAGCAACAACAAAACGAACAAATTCAAAATGAGTTTTGGGATAATGTAGCTCTTACTATTTCTGAAGGAAACGAATTTGCAGGTATACGCATACCTGATAATAATAAACAAGATTTTTTTGATTACATATCAAATCCGATAGATGATCAAGGAAATACCCAACGAGACATGGATTACTCTGAAGCAGATGTAGACATTAAACTTGCAATTGATTATTTAATGTATAGTGGTTTTAATCTTTCTGATATTATTGATACGAAAGCTCGTACCAAAAGTGTAGAAAATCTTAGATCACGTATTCAAAATAATGAATCACGAGCAAAAAGTGCACGGAAAGCTCAACGTAGTCAAAAAACATTTGATCCAGATACACTGGACATAAACGCGCTTTTTTAAACAAGCAATCTAACTTTTAAATATATATAATCATGGCATTGACTAATGTACTAAAGACGTACTACAATGATTCGCAGATGACTGATACCAATTCATTGGTCAATGCGTTAATGGAAAAGCCGGAAGAGCTTTCTCCAATTATCACGCACCTAGCCGGGCGTGAAGAAAAAAAATTCCCACTATCATTTATGACAGAGGGAGTAGGTAATACTAAATCTATCGATCGTTTTGAATATGAGTATCGTGTTAAAACACACGAAGTAAATGTTCGTCCGGTCGTAGCTGCTTCTGGTACAGGAGCTGCTGGACAGACTTTTACAATTACTTTCCCAGATAAATGGTTTGTATTTCCATACACTCTTGTTTCTGAGAGTGGGGCATTAGCTCGTATTATGGAGCAACCTGTTTCTACTTCAGGAGGGTATAAGTACACTATGAAATTAGTATCTCCGGATCAAGCTGCTTTAGCTGCTACGGATACTACTGGCGATTTAGCACCTGGTGCTATGTGGGGTCAGCTATATGCTAACGTAGGAGTTGACTTCTCTCGTGGAAATGCTTCTAACTGGAGTGCGCCGGGCTTAGTTCGTTCTAAGATTGGTACAATTCGTAAGTCTTATCAGTTCTCTGGTAATGCTCGTGATTACGTTGCTCAGTTTTCTTTGCCTTTGAAAGATGGTAAAACTACTAAGTTGTGGATGGATTACGAGGAGTATCGTCACATGCTTAAGTTTAAGGAAGAGTGTGAGATGTACTACTGGTATGGCCAGAAGACTCATGACTCTACAGGTCGTACTAATATGGTAGACGAGAATGGGCAGCCAGTTATTTCTGGTCCTGGTTTATTCGAGCAAATCATCAACAAAGACACTTACTCTACCCTAACTCAGGCGAAGATTGAAGATGTTATTGGTGATTTATTCTACGGTATGACAGACGCTACAGACAAGCAAGTTACTCTATACACTGGTATTGGGGGAGCTCGTGAGTTTGATAAAGCTATGCGTAACTACTACAGTTCTAGTACAGGTACTGGTTCTGCAGGAACTGGTCGAGGATATCTTCAGACTTCAGAGTCTAAGTTTATCACTGGAAGTGGGCGTAGTTTAGGAGTTACTGGTTACTTCACTTCGTACGATCACATTGATGGTCACACAGTGAATGTAGTTAAAGTTCCTTTGTTCGATCATGGTCCTGTTGCTCAAGCTTCTCGTAAGCATCCTGAGTCAGGTCTTCCAATGGAGTCGTACAGAATGACTTTTGTTGATCAGTCTACTTATGATGGTGAAAATAACCTTCAGATGATCAATAAGAAAGGTCGTGAAATGTTGCGTTGGGCTGTTGCCGGTTCTGTAATCCCAAAGGGATTCTCTGGTAATGATTCTCGCGCATCTGATATAGACGGTGCTTCCGTGCATATGTTAAAGACAGCTGGTATCCTGCTTCGCAGATTCGATACTTCGCTTGATCTAACTTGCACTGCATCGTAATTTGTGTTTGGTTTGCATAGGGGGGAGGGCAAAGGCTATCCCCCCATTTGCATTAATATATATACAGTATTGAGTTATTCTTTAACTATAAAAGAACAACTTAGTTATTCTTTCTAAACTTTAAAAGAACATTATAATGAGAAAAATTTACGTTAGGCGTAAGGAGACCACAGGTTTCCTACCGAAGGAGGTCCTTGTTGGAGCTCGAGTTACAATTGGTTCTATCTATGTAGGACGACAGCCACTCAAAGGAGTGGAAGGTGAAGAAGCAAAAAAATATCTACCAGATATTATTGGCTTACCTCATGACCATCCAGATTTCCCATCAAGGGTAAAAAATTACTGGGCTAGTCTAAGTGTTAAAGTCCCATTTGCAGGAAAAGAACTTAATATCGCTACTAGCGAAGATGGTACTCCTGAAAATATTGAAGATTACATCACATACAAATGGTGTATGAAACATAAACAAGTAGCGGACAGTAAAGAAGAAATGAACAAAATTGCTGGTAAACGATTTTATATATATGATCCCCAAAAAGATCTATTAAAAAAGAATAAGCTTATCCAAGTTTCAAAAGACGCAGATAAAGAGTTTCTTAAAGCCTCTACAGATGTAGCACGGATGAGACGATTGTTAAGAGTACTTAATAATGCTAATCCAGATAAACTTACTAATTTAGAAATAGAAAATAATCTTTATGAGTATAAAACTAAATTTCCTGCTAAGTTTTATAAAGCAGCTCTAGATGCAAATCTAGATCTTAAAGATGAAATTGCAGAAATGATTCAAAAAGATATTATTCGTAAAATAGGTAATCAACATATTCACGGAGACGAAACTCTTGGTGAAGATTTAACTGATACAATGACGTATTTTAAAAATAAGAAAAACTCTGGAGCAGTAAACGCACTACGAGCAAAACTTAAAGAAGTAAAGTGACAGTAGAAGAGATGCATATTGCAGTCAACCTGGGGGTCCAAAAAATTGGGTCTTTCCAGGTTGACAACCTCTTAGTTGAGGAAATAGACCATGAGTTAAATTTAGCTCAACGTCGTTTCATTAAGCAGAGGTATTCTGCTATGTCTAATACTAAACAAGCAGGATTTGAACAATCTCAAAAAAGACTTGACGATTTACGTAATCTTGTAGAAGATTTTTATAGTCCTTATCCTAGCTTTATGGGATCTATATATTCTACAAGATCTAATAAAGACATATTTGCATTTAGAACAAAGTTTCCAACAGACTATATGCATTTAGTTAATATAAGAGCTAAAGTATTTTACGTATGTAAAAATTTAACAGTTCCTTTTAAAAGTCAAAAACTTGAAAATTATTATTTACGCATTAATATTACTTCCCCAGAACGTGGTTACAAACTTGTAGACATTCGAATACCAAATGCAACTTTAATACCAGTTTCTGTTAAAGCAAATAGCGGGGGTATTACTATAGACGATCTTAGAAACGGAGTATACGGCGCAGGTATTCAGCCTTCCCTTTCTCCAAATGATGGATTTACTGATTTAACTTCTCCTTCTATTACAGCAGATTCTCCTGTAGCAGATGCTAATGAGATTTTTCTAAAAAGAGCTAATAAATTTTCTCAAAGCCAACATGTAAATTCTTTTGGGGCTTACGCTTTATTAGTATGGAAAAATTTACAAACTGAAGATGAAATTATTATTAATGTTAATCAAGGTCCATCTATTGTTGAAGAAAACCGTAGAATTATTACTCCTGAAATTATAGAAGAGAATCCAGAAATTGAATTAAAAAGAACACTTTGCAAGTATTCTCAACATGACGATTTGTACGCTATATTAGATGATCCATTTAATTCTACAAAAAGTTCATCTCCTTTGTATACAATACAAGAAAATTTTGTAGATTTGTATACAACTCAAGAATTTATCACACAAGATATATTCATTAAGTATTTACGGAGACCAGCCCTTATAAGTTATAGACGAGGGATTGGTTCCGAACTGTCAGAACATACTCACGACGAGATCGTAGAGATGGCAGTTAAAAGCATTTTGGCAGGCATCGAGTCTCCAAGATATCAGTCACAATCTAACGAAGTTTTAGAAAGTGAATAATTTTTTTATTAATCATGAAAATATAAATAATCATGAATCAAGTTTTTATTTCAAATAGTCTTACTCCCATTATAGAAAGTGCTGGGCCTACAACATGGGCTTCTCTTGCTCATACTACAGCTGCAGGTGATGTTCACGCAACTGCAATGATGGGCATATGGTCACCAACTAAGCAATTGTTTTTAGACGGTAGTACTGCAGCTCTTTCACTTATTGCACCAGACAACGTAGCTAAGATTGTAGCTGCTGATGGTACATGGGTTACTGATAGTATTGGGGAAGCTGGTGATATTGCAGCAAATCAACATGCTATCACAACTCAACCTACTAGCCCACAATGGCTAAATAATGAATTTCAAATTGTTCAGGCTATGCCGAGCGGCAACCCAGTTGCTTCTCCAATTATCCGAACTAGTCAAGTTAAAAGTCTTATTTGGCAGCCTTATGTTGCCCCAGCAAAGCACAAAATAGATCTCAAGACAGATGCAGGTGTTGATGTTGGTGGAACAGTTGCAACAACTGATGTAATAACAATTGTTTTAAATGTTAGATTCCCGCAGGATATTTTATTCTACGAGTCTCAGATTAACCCAACAGGAGCAATTAGCGGTCTTACTCCTACATTGTCTGCAGCTTTTGATAATCCAAAGCGTGTTTACAAAATAGAAGTTGTAGCAGGAAGTGCAACAGCTACTACTGTTTCTGACACTCTTACTACTAATATCAATGCTCACGGTACACTAAGCAAGCTTGTTACAGCTAGTAATGGTACTAATGGGGTAAACTTAGAGGCTAAGTTATTTGGTATGGTGTTAGACTGCAGCTACCTTAAAGAAGGCACTGTAGTTTCTACAGGTAAAGTTGTCGATGTTACCGATATGACTGTTGGTGCTGGATCTTTTGCAGAAGCTCTTGGTGCTGAAAAGAAAGCTCAATACTCGCAAGGTCACTTAAACAGAATGTACCTTCCAACAGGTGGAGTAACTAGCGCAACAGCTACTCCTGGATCTGCTGGTACGGGATATGATAGACTTATTGTTGAGTATGTTAATGCAACTAGCTCAATGCCTGGCTTTAATAACGGTGGTAACACGAGTCGAGCTACTATATACACTCCAAACGATACTTCGTTTGATGCTGAAGCTTCAGGTATAGACTATGAGGAGGTATGGGGTCTTAGTAGACTTAATGGTGACGCAGCTGCTACTGCAGTTGAGTACAACTGGTAATAATTAATCTATAAATTAATGGGGGTACAATTGGGTACCCCCCTTAATACTTTTAACTCATGGCATCAAAATCTATATACAGCGACACTAAACTTAGAGTAAGAGCTTCTAATCTCACTGCAAGGCAGAGATACACAGTAGAATTAAAAAATCTTTCTACAGGAGAATCAAAAACTTTTAAGCAAAAAAGTATAGGTACGTCTTTGCACAAAGTAATTCCATTCAAATCGGGGGGAGTAGTGCAAACAATTATTAAAGACGCGCGTGGTAAAGTTGTTAAGAAAAGCAACTCAGTAGGTACCGCAGAAATAGATTGCTGTATAGCAAAACTTGTACATGATGCAATTAATTGTACTTGTAAATGTAATAAATGTGTAGAAGATTTAAAAAGAGCGGAAACTATTTACCTTCTTCTTGAATCTGCTAAACACGAAGCACTTGTATTAGGTAACTCACAAATGTCTTCTGACAAATTTTTAAAAGCTCGAGAATTGTGTACTGAGGTTTGCGCTTGCGGCTGTTAAATATAATAAACTATGGCATTAAAAGGAGGTAGACACTATGTGGTAATTCCCACATTAATAGATATAGAGGCAACTTCTCTATTTCCCGCAGCTTCAACAAGTGTGTATTGTCCATATAGGACGTTACCAGATCATGTTGGATTTTCAGAAATAGGATACAATGGTTCTCAGTATTTTGGAACTAAATCTTTATTTAAAGAAATAGTAGGTATAGTCCCAACTAAGTTATGGGATTACCACACAAATGCTTTTATAACTCTTTCTGAAGCTAATTTATCTACTTATATAAATAAGATTAAATACAATTACCTTGTTGATGGTCACAAAGTAATAACTATTGTATATAATCAAGCTGCATTTAATAATGTTTTTAAAGAAATAGAATTTAAAATATTATTTGACGACGGAGAATACCATACAGTAAAACAAGCTATAGTACATTCTGAATGCATGAATGAGTTTGGGGTAGAAGTTGATTACTCCAATCTTTTTACTTTCGACGCATCTGCTAGCCCGGTATATGCACCTACAGACCGTAGTGCTAATAATATGGGGAACATAAGAGTTCTTAGTAATAGTAAAAAAATAATTTTTGACACTTACGCGTACTCAGATAAAAAGTTCGATACCCCTGAATACCTTAATAACAATTCTAATTTTTTCCAGGTTGCTTATCATAATCAAGATCTTTTTCCTGCAGCAAGTAAAAATATAACTATTAATATCCCAGGTACAGGGAACGTTTTTTTTACAAATGATAAATGTCTTTGGGAATTTAGACAATCTTCAAGAGCTATTTATAATGCTAATAGTTCTAGTGGAATTAGTAGAGGAACGTTAGAAAAAGATATAAATCCATTAGGAGATATTTCGTTTATACCTACTAATATGAGTGCTAATGGAACTCATTCAAATAATGGATACAGAGATCTACGATTTATAAGTAGTAATTATACCCCACTAAATAGTCAATTTATATTTAGTAATCTTGGCGGTGATTTTATTTCGGATCAAGCCCCAGATGCAATGCAAACTCAGTTTGATAATAATAACGCTAATAATCAAATGGCTGGGGTATTAAGAGGTTTTGCAGCCACAAGTAATGACACAATAAATGCAAATTCTTGCAATGCGTTTTACTTACCAAACACAGCAAGTGAAAGAAGTACTGGGGATACAAGTAGAACTTTTGATGGAGTTATATTTTCTGTATCAAACTGGAATGGGAATATTGATACTGATAGTAATGGGACTATAGAAGATGGTATGGATACTGGCAATGAAGTATTAAAAAGTCTTGCTACTTCTTTAGTATTTGGAGGAAATTCCTATAATTGGCCTTCTGATAGAGTTAGTCCAAATACTATAGCTAGATGGAAATTCTCAGGAACTAATGACAGTGCGCATTCTTTACTTTTACTTAATTTAATATCTCCTCAAGATTTTATTAGTAATTATATTCTTGGCAGACATGCTAAATATCTTAGCAGACCTCATCATTTAGGAGCAGATTTAGACTTAG
>TARA_R110001592_G_scaffold295763_1_pt1 | contig 17654 bp, 12 predicted proteins | sample TARA_R110001592 | Tara Oceans TARA_R110001592 (sample SAMEA4398387) | marine metagenome | biome: Polar Biome; feature: [SRF] surface water layer (ENVO:00010504); material: water (ENVO:00002006), including particulate matter (ENVO:01000060) such as... | depth 5 m | reverse complement strand
TTTATGTTTATTATAAATTCCTAAGCAAAAAATCAAATAGTGACTGTTCTTTTGTTTATTGCAGACACTTTAAACTCAGTTCATATTGTTTCCAGATGAAAAACGTAAATATGAATGGTATTGTTGCTTATTTTTGGCAGCTTCCGAGGGGCTCCAGTCATTATGAACGATTGCTTTAATGGGAAAAAAATTCTTTTAGGTTTAACGGGAGGCATAGCAGCTTATAAGTCTGCTGACCTTTGTCGTCAGTTAACAAAGCTTGGAGCTGAAGTACGTGTTGTAATGACTCAAGGTGCTTGTGAATTTATTACACCCTTGACGATGCAAGCACTTTCCGGAAATGAAGTGCACACGAACATACTTAATGCCGATGCTGAAGCAGGCATGGGGCATATCACGCTCGCTAAGTGGCCAGATTTAATCGTTGTTGCACCCGCAACGGCAAACTTTATTGCCAAATATGCTAGTGGTTTAGCTGATGATCTCTTAACAACAATTCTTCTTGCATCGACTGCTCATGTTGCTATTGCTCCAGCGATGAATCAGGCCATGTGGCTAAATCCTATCACTCAGCATAACCTGGCTTTTTTACAAAACACATTAAAAGGTGATTTAGTCGTAATTGGACCGGATAATGGTGTACAGGCTTGTGGTGATGTTGGTCCTGGAAGATTACTAGAGCCAACAGAAATTATTGAGCAATTAGCTAGAATACTAACGTTAATAGATGAGAAGTCGTTTCAGATTAATACAGCGGATAAAATATTGTCCGGTAAGACCGTTGTCATCACTGCTGGTCCAACAAGAGAAGCTATTGATCCTGTTAGATATATTTCAAATCATAGTTCTGGAAAGATGGGCTATTCCTTAGCTACAGCTTGTTATGATTTGGGTGCCAAGGTGGTCATCATATCTGGCCCATGTAATCTGCCTAAACCTGCAAATATTGAAGTAGTTTATGTTCAGTCAGCAGTCGATATGCATACCAAAGTTCATGAAGTTATTGATCAAGCATGTGACATATTTATAGCGTGTGCTGCCGTAGCTGATTATCGGCCTTGTAATGTTTCTGTTCAGAAAATCAAAAAAGATAAGCAAGATTCAAATGAGTTGGTTATCAGGCTAGAGGAAAATCCAGATATTGTCGCATCAGTGACTAATAGAAAAAATAAGCCTTTTACCGTTGGGTTTGCCGCAGAAACTCAAAATGTTCAGGAATATGCAAAAGATAAATTACTACGTAAAAATCTTGATATGATTGTTGCAAATGATGTTTCAAAACCTGGCCAAGGTTTCAATAGTGAGTTTAACCAAGTCACCTTGATCAGTCCAGATAGTGAAATAGTATTGGATTTGGAACAAAAAGAAAAATTGGCAGAAAAGATTGTTGCCTATATAGCAAAACGATACCTCAAATTATAAATTCTAAAAGAAACAAGATAAACACTATGACAAATAAGACAGTGCAAGTAAAAATTCTAGATCCACGCTTAGGGAAGACAATAGCGCTACCTGAATACGCCACCGAAGGTTCTGCGGGTTTAGATTTAAGAGCGTGCCTAGAGCAAAAAACGATATTGTCTCCTGGAGAGACTATACTGATATCTACCGGCTTATCTGTTTATATTGGTAACCCTGAATGGGCTGCTATGTTGCTACCTCGCTCAGGCTTAGGGCATAAGCACGGTATTGTTCTTGGCAATTTAGTCGGTTTAATTGACTCGGATTATCAAGGCCCTTTAATGGTTTCATGTTGGAATCGAGGAAAAGAAGACTTTACTATCGAGATTGGCGAGCGAATTGCTCAAATGGTGATTGTACCGGTGGTTCAAGTTGGCTTTGATATTGTATCTGAATTTAAAGAGAGTAACCGAGGTGAGGGTGGTTTTGGTTCAACTGGACGATCATAATACCTAGTGAAACTACAGGAAATGGATGAATGAAATTGTTCAAGAAAAATAAAACGCTTACGGGTCAAGATGACAAAACAGCTGAAATGACTCAATCAAAGTCAAAAAAAACTGGAAAAAAAATACATAAAAATCCTTCACTAGATTCCTGGGTAGTTCAACCTGTAGCCATATCTGTTGTTTGTTTTGGTCTTTGTTATTTGCTAATGGAGTTATTTTTTCTCAGACCATTAGACATTCAATTTCAATCGCAAGTAATAGAAGGTCGTGCAAAAACGCTCGAAGTTGAAGTTAGTCGGTATTTAAAGAAGCAGGTTCAATGGGTTAATTCTATAACTAATCCTGAAATGTTAAATGAGCAGTTTATTACTGAAGTGCTTAAGAAAGTTAAGCCTGAATTGAGTGACATTAACGTTTTAAGTATTGATGAACTTAATCGAATGGGCGCTAGTGATATTTTGAGTTTTGCCAGTATTGATTTATTAAGAAGGATTTCTAAAGGCGAAAAACCTCAGGTTGAAGCTTTTTTACAAGACAAAGAGTGGCATTTTCAAGTAGCGTCCCTTATTAAAACGAATATGCAAAGAGATCTCCAAAATCAGGTTATGCTTACTGTGTTTGATCTTAGTGTGTTGAAGGAAATACTCCAAAAAAGTCAGCAAGCATTCTCTGGAGAGATGGCAATTTCAATCAATGGAATTAATAAGCCAATTCTTCAATTAGGCAGCGGAATAGTTGGAAGCGGAATAACACTAACTACTGAAATTCCTAACTGGAATGTTTCGTTTAGTCCTGACAATAATGTATTTCAAACGGCAGATAGAACTATCTTATGGATAGTATTGTTGGTCGTTCTTATTATTAATATAGTCATAGTTATAGTGGTTTTCCGAATCAACTTAAATTCTATTAAGCGTGATTTACAGCGTGCAGCTCAAATGGTATCAAAAGCTCTTGAAAATGAGGGTCAATTTTTAAATACCTTTCATTTTAGTGAAGTTTTTTTAATGGCTAATGCGATGGTCGTTAATGCTCGACAGCTGATTTCAAAACTTAAAAAACAAAATAATAAAGCAAGTCCAAAGAAAACCGTTTCAATTGAGAATCTAGAGGATGAGCCTCTCTTTGATGATGACCTTTTTGATATCGATACCCTAGATTCAGCAGGCACTGAGCAATATGATAATTCTAGGGAAGAAGCTGGTTTAAATGAGCTAGAAACGATTGTAGAAGAAAAAGAAGTTTTAAATGTTGATGTGACACCTGGAATTTTCCGAGCATATGACATTCGCGGTATTGTAGATGAAAGCTTAAATCCAGCTATTGTTGAATTACTGGGTAAAGCAATTGCAACGGAAGCTTTAGCGCAAGGCCAAAATACTCTTTGCATTGGTTATGATGGTCGTTTGTCTAGTGTTGATTATTCAGAGTCTTTGACCGCTGGCGTAATAAGTACGGGCATGAATGTCATTTTAATTGGGCAAGTGCCGACGCCTGTCCTTTATTTTGCTACGCATCATTTTGAAACGGGTAGTGGAATAATGATTACAGGTAGCCATAACCCTATTAATTATAATGGCTTCAAAATGATGATTGCCGGGAATACCCTCTCTGGTGAAGCTATTCAAAAACTTTATAATCGTATTCTTATACAAGACTTTGTTGTTGGCCAAGGAGAACGATCTGAGCAGCATGTTGATAGAGCGTATCTTGATACTATTTTGAATGATATTGCTGTAGCGGCACCTTTAAAAGTTGTCATAGATGCTGGTAATGGTGTCGCGGGTGGTCTGGCTCCAGAGCTAATTGAAGAGCTTGGCTGCGAAGTAATTCCTATACATTGTGAAATAGACGGAACATTCCCTAATCATCATCCTGACCCTGGCAAGCCAGAAAATTTGCAGGACTTAATTGCCGCAGTAAAAGAGCATGAAGCAGATATTGGTTTAGCATTTGATGGAGATGGTGACAGAATTGGGGTTGTCACAAATACAGGTAAAATAATTTGGCCTGACAGATTATTGATGCTTTTTGCAAAGGATGTGGTATCGCGCAATCCTGGCGCCGATATTATTTATGATGTGAAGTGTTCTCGCCGTTTAAATGGTTTAATCAGTAGTTATGGTGGTCGCCCTGTTATGTGGAAAACCGGGCACTCTTTGATTAAGGCTAAAATGAAAGAAACTGGCGCTTTATTGGCAGGTGAAATGAGTGGCCATGTTTTCTTCAAAGAGCGTTGGTTTGGTTTTGATGATGCTTTATATAGTGCTGCGCGCTTACTTGAAATATTAGGTGTTGAAGATAAAACTTCAAATGAAGTATTTGCTGAATTTCCAGAAGATCTTAGTACGCCTGAAATAAATATTGATGTTAGTGATGAAATTAAATTTTCTATCGTCGAAAAATTATGCGCTAGAAAAGAACAGTTTGTCGGTGGCAACGTTTCGACCATTGACGGCTTAAGAGTGGACTTTCCAAATGGTTGGGGTTTGTGCCGTGCTTCTAATACAACGCCAGTATTGGTTTTGCGATTTGAAGCCGATGATGAAGCGTCTTTAACCGAGATAAAGGCTAAATTCATTATGCACTTGAAGGATATTGATCCAAGCTTAAATTGTGATTTTTGAAGACAAGTAAGCAGGGATATCCTGAGATAATATTAGTAAGTAAATATTGATTTAACGTTAATAAGGTAAGAAAGAAACGCTATGAGTTTAAGTAGAGAATCAGCAGAACAAGTCGCTTCCGTATTAAATAAGGCGCTGCCTTACATACAGCGTTTCTCTGGGGCAACCTTGGTAATTAAGTATGGCGGTAATGCCATGGAAAATGAGGAGCTAAAGAATAGCTTTGCACGTGATGTTGTATTGATGAAGCTGGTGGGTATTAATCCAATTATTGTGCATGGCGGTGGCCCTCAAATTGGTCATCTTTTATCTCGTCTGAATATTGAAAGTCATTTTGTAAATGGTATGCGCGTGACTGACAGCCAAACCATGGATGTGGTTGAGATGGTTTTGGGTGGACAAGTCAATAAAGAAATTGTTGCACTTATTAATAGAAATGGTGGCAAGGCAATAGGGTTGACTGGTAAAGATGCAAATTTAATTACCGCAAAACAGTTGTTTGTGGACAAAGCTTCGCCTGATCTTCAAGGTAGTGAAATTATAGATATTGGGCATGTTGGGCAAGTTGAAAAAATTAACGCAAGTGTCATTCATATGCTTACTCAAGGTGGCATTATTCCTGTTATAGCGCCTATTGGTGTCGGAAAAGATGGGCGATCCTACAATATCAATGCCGATCTAGTCGCAGGAAAGGTTGCAGAAGAGCTAAAGGCGGAAAAACTAATTCTGTTAACGAATATAGCTGGTTTGCAGGATAGAGAGGGTAAAGTGTTAACAGGTTTATCTACAGAACAAGTCAATAGACTTATAGAAGATGGGACCATTTATGGCGGTATGCTTCCTAAGATTACTTGTGCTCTTGAGGCTGTGAATAATGGAGTAAAAAGTGCGCATATAATTGATGGTCGTGTGAGTCATTCCACCTTGTTGGAAATATTCACAGATGAAGGTGTGGGTACCTTAATTACCAAATAATCTAAAGGTGATTATTAAATCATTAATAATCACTCATTTTTTTTCAGACCCTTTAAGAAAATTAGAGCATGGTTCGATGTACTTCATTCTTTTGAGTGCTCTTTTGATTGTTTCCGATTACTTTATTTCTACCTGACTTTTTTGCATCACATAAAGCGATATCGGCTTTTCTAATTACTTGTTCAGAGCTTTCACCATATTGATAAGCACTGACACCAAAGGACGCGGTTATCGTACCGAGTTCAATTTTTTCTGCGCTATCTGACAAAGTCTGCTTGGCTAATTTTTCTCGGATATTTTCAGCTACTATTAAGGCATCTTCAAAACTTGTCTCAGGTAACAATAATGCAAACTGCTCACCTCCATAGCGTGAGACAGAATCACTACCTTTGACATTATTTTTAATTAAGGAGGCAGTAAAGCGAAGTACCTTGTCACCAATACTGTGTCCAAATTTATCGTTGAAAGATTTAAAGTGATCAATGTTAATCATGACTAAGCAAAGAGATTTTGTATCTGCCTTACTAATCGCAATAAATCCTTCTATTTCAAGATCGAATGCACGTCTATTGTTAACTTTGGTGAGAGAGTCGGTGGTTGCTTCAGAGTTTATTTTTGCAACTTCTGCTCGAAGTTTTTTCATTTCGAGTGCCATACATTCTAAAGAGTTTTGCATCGATTGAGTGGCTTCTTCTCGTTTTTTAGTTTCACTCAGTAAATTGTGAACCAACTCCTTTATGTCATCTAAATGGTTTACCTTGTTCATCTGATAGGAGAATGAGGCTAATGTCTGTGCATAGTTACTTAAACCTTGGCCTTCTTTACTTATTTTATCTAAAAAGCCATGAATTATTTCTCGAACACTTTCGCTTAATTGATTGACAGCAGCTTCATGGGCTTCAGAAATATATTGGTTATAAAGAGTTTGAAGCACCTCAGTAGTAAAAAAGGTTTTATTTGCATCAAGTTCATTTATTGCAGAAACCAATTGTTTATTTTCACCCGTGACATACTCATACCAGATTGCATAATTACTTGGGGTAGAAGCAATACTTCGCTTGTTCATTTCAGGTAAGGTTTGTTTCAAAAGTGAAATGGCTGTTGAAATATCGTCAGATTGGTTCATGTTTTAAATTATCGCTTGTGGATTAGTATTGAATAGTAATTATTTACTATTATTAGTTTAGACTGAAACTATTTAAGTTAAAGTGCTTTCTTAATTATTTGCTATAGTAACTTAGTGGTATAAGGATATTATTTCACTTCAGTTTAATAACATTCGCTATTTGAATTCAGGTTACTTAATTAATGAAGAAAAAACTATTTAGAATGTTTCTCTTTGGTTTGATGCTTTTTATTGCTTCGAAAGTATTTATTGCCTTTACAGCTTTTCAGGTTCTCACTGAAATAAAAGAGCAATATAAAAATGAATTCTTGCTGACTTATAAATGGATTTCATCAAGTCTTGATGGGGACATTTCAATCGAAGGAATTGAATTAACACCCTATGTAATGAAAAAAACGTTCAATATAAAAGAAATTACCTTTCAATATGTTGACTATTATTCTTTAGTCACTAATTTACCTTCACTACAAAAAGGCTCGTTGAATAAGTTAAAACACTTATCTATCCCAAGTATTCAAACTGAATTGAAAGGAAAAAGTTTTAAGGATTTACTTGCTTTAGAAATAGACACATCTTGGTTTTCTCCATTCTCTTTATATGGTTGTGACTCTATTCATCAACTTAGTTCTGATGACTACCAACGAATGGGACTCGATAAGTGGGAGTCCTCTTTGAAGGTAGAAGTTGAACAAAATAGTCAGCTTAACGACGTTCTTACAATGTCATTCGACCAAAATGAACTGGGAAGAATTAACGTAGTTACTGAATGGCCAGAGTGGTCAATTGAAACATTCTTGAAACAAAAAAGTATTCAAGATTTGAAATTAATGAGTTTGAAAGTAAATCATCAAGATGCTGGTTTTTTTCGTCGATTAAATATTTTATGCAATAACAAAGATGTCGAAAAACGTAGTATTTTTAGCGCTAATGCAGCTATGGGCTGGAAGAATGCTATGTATTCACAGGGTTTGTTAGTTAGTGATAATTTAGTTGAGCTATATGGCACCTATTTAATGCAAGGAGGCTCCTTGTCAGTTGATGCAAAAAGAGAAGGGGGGTTCCTTTTGACTAATATTGTGGATCTCGTGAATAAAGATGTCATCAAGTATTTTGACATTGAACTAAAACTCAATGGACAAGCAATAAGTCGGTCAGAGCTTTATGTGGATGGCTCCATTATATTCCCCCCCCTTAAGAAAGATGTAATTGAAGACTTGTCTGCTTCGAAAGAAATAAAGTTCAAGCCTGGTTATAAACTGATTGAAATTGATTTTGTGAATCAGCATCTGAACCGTAAAATTAGAGTTAACATGCTGGATGGTAAGGAATATGAGGGTGTGCTAGGTTCCGTGACTGAATATAATTTGGAATTGACGCAAAAATTAGCGGGAGGCGTGGTTAATTACCCTCTCATGCTAGATGAGATTCAGACATTTGAAGCCTGGATTAACCAAGAGCAATGATAATAATTTCTTTAGCTTTATTGAAAGGAAAGAGAGTGAATAAGTGGATTGATCAAGCGTGGTTTCATCATGACTGATGTTCAAGAGTGGGTTGCCTGGTTTCGTCATGCTTCGCCTTATATTAATGCTCAGCGTAATCAGGTTATGGTTCTTGCTTTGAGTGGAGAAGCTTTAGCGAATTCTAATTTAGAAAATATTATTCACGATATTACCCTTCTAAATAGTTTAGGTATTCGCTTGGTTATCGTATTTGGAGCGAGACCGCAAATTGATAGCATTTTAAAAGACAATAACATTTCGACAGTCTTTCATCTTGCTAACCACCAGTTACTAAGAATTACCAGTGACGAAATGATCCCATATGTATTATCGGCATATGGGCGTTTACGTTCTGAGCTTGAAGCCAAACTCTCCATGGGTGTGATTAACTCGCCCATGCAAGGCGCCAAGATCAATGTTGTCAGTGGTAATTTTGTGATGGCGAAACCTATTGGCGTGAGTGAGGGGGTAGACTTAGGACTTACTGGTCAGGTAAGAAAGATAGATGTAGCTTCTATTCAGCAGCACTTGCAAAATCAATCGGTGATATTGGTTCCAGCAACGGGTTACTCTATAACTGGAGACGTATTTAATCTCAGTTATGAAGCATTAGCAGCTGAAATGGCCATAAGATTAAATGCCGATAAGCTTATCTTTTTTGGTAGCGAGAGTGGCTTGAAAAATGAGCAGGGTGAACTTTTACATCAGTTAACTGTAAAGCAAGCCTTGCAGTTTATTGAGTCAGAAAGTTCAGATAAACAGCTTTATTTTGAACAGTCACAAGTTAATCAGTTGTTAGCTGCGGCTCATGCATGTCAGTCAGGAGTCAGACGAGTTCATTTGTTGAGCTATACTCATGATGGTGCATTGTTAGAAGAATTATTTACACGTGATGGCCATGGATCCATGGTTAGTGTTGATGAGTTTGACCAAATTCGCCCAGCTAAGTTAGAAGATGCAAATGGTATTTTGAGTTTAATTCGCCCTTTAGAAGAGCAAGGTTTTCTTGTAAGAAGATCCAAAGAATTATTAGAAACTGAACTTGATTACTTTTTGGTAGAAGTACGAGATAACGCAATAATCGCTTGTGTGGGGCTATATCCATTCCCGAGAGATAATGCTGGCGAACTATCATGTTTTGCTGTTGATCCGGACTATCGCAAGATGGGTAGAGGCGATCGTTTATTAGAAGCAGTCACTCAAAAAGCTTTGTCCCAGAACTTTTCAAAATTATTTGTTTTAACAACTAAGACTGAGCAATGGTTTAAAGAACGTGGATTTGAGCCTGTATTACCTAGTACTTTACCCGGCGATAAAAATTACAATACCTCGCGAAATGCCAAAGTATTAATGAAGAAAATTCAGTAAATTAAGCTATAAGGACGAACTCAGTTTCGCACATATATATGAAGAATCACGATAACAGACGTTCCAGCCTAAGAAGACCTATCCATCATGAAGCTGTGTTGAAAGTAAACGAAGATTTAATACTAAACTGTATTATCACGGACTTTTGTTTAGATGGAATGTTTATTAAGTTTATGTCTGAATCTGCAAATAGATTGATAGATTTACCTGATACTCATGCTGAAAATATAAGAATAGAGCTGACCTTTACAGGAGAGAAAGGGAAGGCTTTCTCTGTTTATGCCAGAATAGTCCATTTCGTTAAAGATTCATGTGGTCTTCATTTTATTCAGCGTTATGACCCCGCTATCCAATCATTAATAAACTTATCAGGCAATAAATCCATACCCTCTGATCATAGTCTTCCAGTCAAAACAATATTGAATGAATGTATTCATTTTATTGATAAGAGCTTTGGAGCTTTGCTTAGTGACTTTTGGCTTGTTTTAGAGGAAGAGTTACGTACCTATGCAGTGTTGTCGAGTAACGACCAAGCTGCAAACTCTATCATGGCTTTAGCAGAAAAGGTTAAAAAGCGTCAGGCAAGTCTTCAAGGTGATGTGATGCATGCGATTAAAGACCCGGTAGCAACCTTTAATCTGCATTTAGAAAAACGTAAAGAAATGGGTGATCGATTATCAATAATTGATAAAAATGAATTCGAAGACTGGTTAGTAAGTCGTGTTCTCGTCATGCGTTGTGAGACTGATTATCAGTCTTTACTTTTGCCATTAAAATTACGCCTTGATGCTATAGGTGTGGGGGATAAAAGACATCACCAGAGTGTATTTGGGCCCACTCTTTTAGTAAATGCATTTCAACCAGTTGTACAGTCGCTCATCGTTGATAGTGCGACTGAGAAGTTGATTTTTCGAGTATTCGATCAAAAAGTAATGTTGTTACTGAACGGTTTGTATGAAGGTCTGAATGCCATATTAATTAGGCACAATATATTGCCAAAGCTAAATGTTAAACAAGGTATTCTATCCAAAAGTATTAGCACAAAAAAAGCTAATCAGACAAAAACCAACACCAACACCAACACCAACACTAGTACCAATACTGAAGCTTCTAAACAAGCGCCAATGAAGTCTGAATCAGTATCAGCGGTGCCTCAAAATGGATACTCCTCAAAGCCTGCTGCACAAAGCAGTGTCAGTTCTAACGATGGTTCTAATAATAGCTCTAAAGATGGCTCCAAAGGTAGTTCTAACGGCGAATCTATAGATAACTCTATTCCTAGACAAGAAGGTTCACGAGCATTTACTTTACCGCCTTTTTCTTCATCAGTTCAAACATCGGTTTCAGCAAATAGTTTTTCTGAAAATCAACAAATAGCACAGTCAGCTTTAAAAAATATCAGTAATTTATTACGCAATCTCAGGGATGAAAGTGCTCAAACTCAAGGAGAAGAGGCTCAATTACAAGATTCTTATAGTGCTGAAGAGTTCAATCAAGGCTTGTCTGTATTGCAGGCAAGTAGTTCTTCTGTAGACTTAGACGTTCCGCCTAAGAGTTTGATAGAGAGGGTGCGACATAATCTTCATCAATCAGGTCAAGAAAAAGAGATTGATAACAATCAAAAAGCTGCAATAGATGTTGTGGATAGATTTTTTCTTAGTATGAGAAAAAACCCCCGCATTAGCGCTGAAGCTAAGCAATATTTACTGAAACTTGAAGTGCCGGTATTAAAAGTTCTATTGAAAGATGAGCGTTTCTTTGAAGACCAACAAAGTTCAGTTAGAGCGGTCATGAATCGAATTGCTCAGTTAGGCGCAAAGGGCTCAAAGTTAAATCCCTCAAGCAGAGAAAAAGTGTCACAGTTGGTACAGAAAATTATTCAAGAGTTTGAAAATGATACGGCTATTTTTGATACGGTACTGTCAGAGTTGGATCAAATCATCGGTCGTCAGAACAACCTTTATGTGAAAAACGTCGAAAGAGTTGCCGCCGCTGCAGAAGGCACACATAAAGTTGAGGATGCTAATCTAGTAGTGACAAAAGCGATCAATGAACGTATCGCTCACAAATTTGTACCAACAGCTTTAGTTACCTTGATAAATGAGGGCTGGAAAGAATATTTACATTTGACTCACATCAAACATGGTGAAAATAGCGAGCAATGGTATGAGGGCTTGTCAGTTATTGATCGCCTTATTGCCTATGGCGATGATCCACGAATGCCAATTGATATTAAGGTGATCCTGCCAAAAATTCAGGATGGCTTAAAGCTTGTGTCAGGCAATAATGAAGCGCCGGTAAGAGTGCGTGATGCACTCAAAGCATTCATCTTAAATGCGCCAAAAGGTCTGCATTTAAGTGAAAAAGCCCAACAGCTCAAAATACCGGAGTCAGAAGATGACTTATTGAATCGTAATATTCATAAATCACAAGAATTAAAAAATTGGATTATTAAAATTAAAAATATACCTCTTGGCTCATGGATGAAATTCGATAAACAAGAAAATGAAACAACTTATATGCGTTTAGTTTGGGTAGCTAAAGGCTTTAGTAAATTCGTCTATGTAAATCATCAAGGCATGAAAGTTGTTGAGTTAGGTTTATTTAAGCTAGCTAACTATTTTAAAGACGGTCGTATTCAGGTAGATAAGGATTATGAACTGCCCATAGTCAATCAAGGTTTGGATGATATGGTGAAAGATGTTTATGACAAGCTAGCCTATCAGTCAAGTCATGACATTAGCACAGGTTTGATTAATAAGTCTGAGTTTTGTCGGCAAGTTAGAGTGGTCATGAAAAAAGGTAAACGCACCTCACACTGCAGTTTGCTATACATTCACTTTAGGGATGAAACCGAAAAAGAGTTTAAGTTAACGGAGTCTTTAGCAAGTAAGGTGGTTAAAACTTTAGATGAATTATCTGGAAGTGATGCTATTTTCGGTCGTTTGAGTGAGACGGATTTTGTTATCTTTAATGTAGTTAATGACCCTGCTAGTTATCGTATAGAAAGTCAATCCGCTTTAATTGCGATGTGCCAATTGCCAGAACATATCGAAAGCGGTTTGATGGTGACTGTGGGAGAAAGTCGAGCTCATTTAGGCTTCAATAACCCAGAATCAATGATTCAGCACGCAAGTGAAACTATTAATATTGCTTTCAAATCAAAAGATGAACCGAATACAAAGCAGGAAGCAAAACTAGCTAAAGATGATGATTCTAAAGAAACCATTCAAGATGTAATTATTATCGATGAATCTGCCAATGCCGACCTTGATGCAACAGAATTCTCAAGTTTTAAGTTTGATATTTGGGGTCAAAGTGTTACAGAAGTAATCCAAGAAGTCGTTGAGAGTGAAACTACGCAAGCTAAAATAATATTAAAACCTTCTGTGCACATAACTTTAGTTTCTGTGATTCAAGGTGATGATAAAATCTATCTGCCTAAGAACGAAGAGTGTGCAATTCAATTAGATGAATGGTGGGTTCAAAAATTAATACATTTGCAAAAAATTGAACCTCAGATGTTCGATGACTATCAAAAGATAAGAGTTCAACTGAGTGCCTTTGCATTTAATAAAGATGACTTAATTGAACGTCTCGTTTCACTAGGTCACCAAGGTGAATTAAAAGCCTCTCAAATTTGTTTTGATGTATATGATTGCTATCAGATTGAAGATGTTGAGTTTGCTGCAATACGAATGAATCGACTTAAAAATATAGGTTACAGTTTTTGTCTTGATCATTTTGGATCTGACCGTTCGCCATTTTCATATTTAAAAGCCTTACCTGTTGATATGATTAAAATCGATGATGTATTTATTGCGACTCTTAATCAGAATGAAGAGGAGGGGGATGATGTGGTTGCCGATTCAATTGTAGAAATTGCACATTACCTAGGAAAGAAAGTATTGGCTACGGAAGTTGATAGTGCAGTTTGTCTACAAAAAATGAAGCACTTGAAAGTTGACTTTGTTCAAGGCTCCACTATTTCTGAAATAGAAAAATATGATTTCTGATGGAAGCTTAAGCTTCTTGAATTTCGAAGCTATGCTCTATATGTACACCCGCTTTCTCTAACATAATCGATGCAGAACAGTATTTTTCTGCAGAAAGTTTCACTGCACGTTCAACTAAATTTTCCTTTAGTTTATTGCCTGTCACAACAAAATGAATGCGGATGTGGGTAAATACACTGGGTATTTCATCTGCGCGTTCGGCATCAATTTCTGCACGACAATCAGTCACATCCTGTCGAGATTTTTTCAAAATACTCATGACATCAAAAGAAGTACATCCACCCAAGCCTAGGAGTAACATTTCCATTGGGCGAGGACCTTGATTTTGGCCGCCGTGATCTGGTGGACCATCCATAACGAGGGTATGGCCGGATTCAGATGTGCCTAAAAATTTAGCTTCACCACCCCAATTAATTGTAACTTTCATGACGCATTAAACCCTATAGTAATATGCCGTTAACAAATGAAGCTGAAGATTAGCATAAATACACATTGAATAATCCAGTAGATTAAATCTTTTGGACTATACTCTAAACAGATCAATTAGTTACTACTTTTAGATGCCTATTTTTGAATGTCTGCTAGGCTAATAAATAATGCAAAAAATTCTTGCACGAAAGGTATCTATCAAGTGAACGAAGAAAGCGAGTTTACTGAAAAGTAATCAGCTGATAAATATTGTTTTAACGTTTTGTGCTTGTTTTAAAATATAGTACGCTACTGCCTAGTTTTGAAGAGTTAAAAAAAGTTTTTATTAAAAGCTAATTTTGACGATTCAAAGACTAACTACAGGAAGTAACGCTTTACGACAAGTAAGCAAATAAGAAGGTAAACAGCATGTCCAGTATATTAAAACCGGTAGAAAGTAAGACGAAGCATCTCGATTATTTTCTATCGCAATGTCATCGTCGCAAATATCCGAGCAAAAGTACGATTATTTACGCAGGTGATAAGAGTGATTCTCTGTTCTATATTGTAAAAGGATCGGTCACGGTCATCATAGAGGATGATGACGGTCGTGAAATGATCATGGCATATTTAAATACGGGTGATTTTTTTGGTGAAATGGGTCTTTTCGATAATATGGACTCACGAAGTGCTTGGGTAAAAGCAAAATCAGAATGTGAAGTTGCTGAAATTAGTTATACCAAGTTCAGAGAAATATCATCGCAGGATATGAAGATCCTATACTTTATTGGTGAGCAGATGGCTAGCCGTCTTCGCCAGACAACACGTAAAGTTGGTGACTTGGCATTTTTAGATGTAACTGGTCGTGTCGCACGTACTTTGCTCGATTTATGTAAAGAGCCTGATGCAATGACACACCCAGATGGTATGCAGATCAAAATAACTCGGCAGGAAATTGGTCGAATAGTTGGCTGCTCTCGAGAGATGGTTGGTCGAGTACTTAAGACACTTGAAGAGCAAGGCCTTGTGCAAGTTAAAGGTAAAACCATGGTTGTGTACGGAACGCGTTAAGTTCTAGCCTTCTTTCAAAAAACAGACTATCCGGTCTGTTTTTTTTCGTCTTCAGAATGCACTTATACATTATTTGTATCTGTATCTGTCATACCAAGCAAACACAATTCTATGTTTACCTCTAAGCCACAAGGTTTAACATTGCTTATCAATAAACGACCATGATGCTGTAATATTATTTTTTGAGCTATAGCCAAACCTAAGCCATAACCACCTGTTTGTTGATTACGGCTTTGATCAGACCTGTAAAAAGGCTTAAGAATGTGTTCAAGGTCATTTTCAGGAATTCCAGGGCCTTGATCCGAAATTATAATCATTACCTTTTCAGCTATCTTCTTGGTTACTACTTGAATCTGTTTGTTTTCAGGACTGTATTTGATTGCATTCATTAAGATATTTTCTAATGCTCTGGTCAACAGCATACTGTCGCCATGAATGATACAATTAGCTTCTCCCTGTTTTACTAAGGTAATTTTTTTTGCTTGGAGGTCTAGTTCAGCTTCAAGAATGATGGTCTCTAAAATTGAATTCACGTTAATTATTTCAAACTCAGATAAAGGTGCATCTTCTAGCTTCATAAGTGTCAAAAGGTTGTTGATGAGTGTGTCGATGTGTTCATTTTGACGCTCAATTTTTTCTAAATATTCAATAGGATTTTGGCAGTCTTTTGCGAGTTCAATCGCTAATTTTTGTCTTGTTAATGGCGTTCGAATTTCATGTGAAATGTCACGGAATAGCTGTTTCTGGTTTGTTAGTAGTGCCTCAATTTTTATCGCCATCTGATCAAATGCGATTGCTAATTGCCCTAGTTCATCCTTTCTTGTTCCAATTGTTGGCATTGTTCTTACAGAGAAATTTCCTTCAGATAACTTAACGCTCGCTTTATGAAGTACCTTTAAAGGTTTTGCTATTGAACGATACAACCAGAATGAACCTGCAAAGATAATGATAAATGAGCTAAAAAAACGATATAGGTGGAGTGTCTCGGGATTAAATTTAGATCTTAGTGCTGGAGAAGGCAGGATACGCAAGGTATATGACTTTCCTGTTGAAGAGGTTACTTGATGATCCGCTAATGTTAATAAGTGATTATTAAAGCCTTTGGGTTTTGGGAAGAAGTTTGTTTCAGCTTCTTCATTTTTGAAATCATGAGGATTAAGTCCGATAGGTTCTAATTGGTTATCTAGTAGGGTGACTTTTAGCCCCTCTTTACGATAGGTGTGTCGATACCATTGTCTTAAAGCTTTAAGTCCTTCGTTTTCATAGAGTTGAATAGCTTCGTTGGCCAGTGATGCAGTCTTATCTTTAAAATGCTCGCTTTTAAATTCAGAGAACGCGATTTCTTTTGTGATATAAATATTTGCCAATATTGTACAGATGGTCGTTAGCCAGAAAATGCAGATAATTTTCCAAAGTAGTCTCTGTCGAGTGATCATTCTAAAAATATGCATGAGTACCCTTTGCTATGGCTTATTTATAGAAGATATTTGATACATGTAACCCTGTCCTCTAATTGTTTTGATTGCTTTGTCATTAATTTTTTTTCTAAGATTGCTTACATGCATATCAATGGCTCTATCATAAAGGCTGAGTTTTCTTCCTAAAGCTTGTTGAGTTAATTCATTTTTACTGATGACTTCATTTGGATGTAATAGCAGAGCAGTAAGAACGTTAAACTCTGTGGCGGTTAATTCAATAAACTCACCTGAAAGAAATACTTCTCTAGATTTAAAATTTACCGTGAGATTTTCATTTTCAAGAAAATTTGGTAGCTCAGAAAGCTCTTGCCTATCCATATCGACACGTCTTAATAATGCTTTGATACGTGCTATCAATTCTCGAGGATTAAATGGCTTGGGTAAGTAATCGTCAGCCCCCATTTCAAAACCAATAATTCTATCTAAATCATCGCCTTTTGCTGTCAGCATAAGAATAGGCGTCGACTTTTTAGCTCTAATACTTCGTAATACATCAAGACCATTTTTCCCTGGGAGCATAATGTCTAAAATAATTAGATCGAAGTTATCTTTTAAGGCGGTTTGTTCTGCTTCATTTCCGTCATAAACTGAATAAACCTCAAAACCTTCTTTATTAAGTAAGCTAGATAATAGTTCACTGATTTCTATATCATCTTCGACCAGTAAAAGCTTTTTGGCAGTCATCATTTTAACCTAAGTAATCGTATTTGCTTTAGTTAGAGAAATCTTAACATAGCTTCTCTAAGTCAGGCCGAGTCTTTACAGACTCTTTACGAGTACTAGCCCCCTCTTTACACAATAATCTTTAGACTAATCATTATGCATTCGGTGAAGTGCAGTTCTTTGAAAATACACATGAGGAAGAAAAAATGAATAGTAATCGGAATGAAAGAAGACTAACTCAGAAAATTATCTTACCTATTATATTGGTATCAATAATGACTTCAGTGTCGGTCATGGCAAAACCATTTTGGGCGGAGAGAGGCTCACATATGGAGGAAAAATTTGAACACATAATTGAACACCTAGACTTAAATGATGAGCAGGAAAGAAAAGCTGTTTTAATAATGGCAGATTTAAAGCAGCATAAAGAAGAAAAACAATCTAATAAAGAAAAACGACACCTAATTAGCTTAAACCCCGAAGATTCGGACTATTTTGAAAAGGTTAATG
>TARA_R110001592_G_scaffold347275_2_pt1 | contig 17660 bp, 17 predicted proteins | sample TARA_R110001592 | Tara Oceans TARA_R110001592 (sample SAMEA4398387) | marine metagenome | biome: Polar Biome; feature: [SRF] surface water layer (ENVO:00010504); material: water (ENVO:00002006), including particulate matter (ENVO:01000060) such as... | depth 5 m | reverse complement strand
AACAAAGACAAGAAATTTAATGTTGATGGAGAGTCTACATCTAAAGTAAAATCAAAAGAAGTACCTAGAGATTATACTGTAGAGAAAACCAACTTTGTAAATAAACAACTTAAAGATAATGGAATAACTCTTGAAGGAGGTCCATTTAAAAAATCAGGTGATGATAAGTATGTGGCAAAACAACTGAACGATTTGTATGGAAAAGACTATGGATTAGTTGCTAAAACTGAAAGTGGTAGTGGTAATGTAGTTAGAATATCAGTACCGGGTTATGACGATGTAACTATTGATACTAATAACTACACTGATGCAGGTGTTAATACACAAATGAAAAAACTTAGACAGTTAGTTTTATTAATGACCAAGAAAGACGATGCAAGATTAGCTAGAGAAAACAAGTGGAAAGGTAAAGATGCAGAGACAGATGCAAATGGAGTTCCAATTAAGTAATTAAATTAAGATATGAGAAAGTTTAAAACACCTAATGGTAGAGTGGTATCTGAGGACAACTTAAGACAAACATACGGGGTGGATTTTGATGAGTACTTAGAGGATGGAACCTTTCAACAAGTCAGTAATGACTCTGAAGAAGGTCCCGGTGAAGATGAAATTATAGGTTCAGGTGAGATGTATATAACACCTAACGGAAATGAAGTTACCGATATAGACCTAATAGAAGAGTACGGTTCAGAAAAATTTTCTGCGTTTGTAAATGAGGGTACCTTTAAAAAAAAAAGCCAATCGGAAGATGGTGGTGGAAATATATCTCCATCAGAATCGGAAGGTATCAAATTATCGGACCCTGCGGATGCTAATAAAATCTTCGAAGAAAGCGAACCTTCAGAAGAAGATTATTTTACAGGAGCATTTGGTGATGTCTTAAGAGGAATAGATTCTGTATCACCAATAGGTATTGGAGATTTTATAGATGATATGGCTCGTGCAGTAGCCGGTGGTGTAAACCAAGGTATTGCAGGAGAAAATGCATCAGACCTTTTGTTAAGAGGCTCTATGGCTACAGACGAAGATATCGCTAGTTATCTTGAAGCCAATGCCAATGCTATGAAGTATGGCTCATCGCAAGAGATGCAAGAGTACCAAAAAACTTACGAAGAGAATGGCTCCGGTTTTATGGGAGTTGTTATGGGTTTAGCTAAGTCAGGTCTTACAATATTACCTGAGTTAGTATTAAGTTCGTTTGCATCTATGGCATCCAATACAGATTCCCTAGCGGCAGCAGGAACGGCAATTGGAACAGGAGCAACTGTAGGAGCAGTTGCAGGAGGTGGTGTATTATCAGCACCCGGAGCAGTAGCCGGAGCAGCAGCAGCATTGCCTTATGCATTTGCGGCAGCAGGTTCAGCACTAGAAATGGGTGCAACATTTTCAGAATTATTACAGGAAGAGATTGAAGGAGAAATGACTCCTGAAAAAATTAGAGAAGTCTTAAATGACCCCGAAAAATATACTAGCATTAGAAATAAAGCAATTGCAAGAGGTATTGTTATTGGTGCAATAGATGCTTATACAGGAAAGCTTGGTGGTAAAATTGCTACTAAAGTATTAACCAAATCAGGAACTCGTGCTGCAAAAGATGTTACTAAGAAACAAGTAATGAAATCTGTTTTAGCAGCAGGTGGAGTTGAAGCAGTTGGTGGTTCTGTAGGAGAAGCCACTGCAAGATTAGCAATAGGACAAGAACTAGATGTTTCTGAAATTGCACTTGAAGGTTTAGCAGAGATTCCGGGTGGTGTAAAAGATATGGTATCCACTAGGTTTAGTAAGCCTAAATATAAAGTAAATGGTGAAAGAGTAGATGCGGAAACTATAGATAATCTTATTGAGACAATGACCTTAGCAGAAATTCAAGAAGCTAAGATTACAATTGATAATGATTACGAAGGAAGAGCAGGAAAGTTGCAAGACAGAATAGTAGAGTTAAGTGTAGAACAATCTTTGTTAGAGGCTAACCCTAACTTAAATGAAGCCACACTAAATGAACTAAAGTCTTTACAAATAGAACTTGATAAGTTAGACGGAAATAAAACTGAAATTGCAAAAGAGAAAGCTGCTTTAATTAGACAAAAAATAAAAGAACTTCAAGCTACACCTTTAGAAAATGAGGTTCAATCAGAGGCTGCACCTGTTACTAATAAAGAGGTAATGGACAGAATGGAAGAGATTAGTCCGGGCAAAGGAGTGTATACCACTGCAGAGTTTAATAATGTTAAGGCTCTTATTGAAAAAGAAAGAGCCGATGCTGCCGCACAAGGTAACACAACCCAAGAGGTAGCAGAGTTTGACTCGTTATCAGAAGCTGAAAAAACTAACTACTTAGAACAAGCAGGTGGAGATGAGTCTGCTGCTAGAATTCTTTATGATAAAGACAAGGAAGGAGATAATATAATCTTTGATAATATGTCAACCAAGCAAAAGCTTGATGACGAAGACCCAAATCCTGAAGTAGACGTAGAAGGAAACCCAAGGTTTAGTTTAAAAGACCAAGACGAAGCTTTAGTTACTGCAGACGAAAGTGATGTAGAAGCTATCGCTGAAGAAATGAATAGTATGGAGGAGGCTGAGGTAAACTTTACAAGTCCATCAGTGTCTTCAAAGACACAAGTTAATCCAAGCACAGAAAGTAATTCTACTACTCCATTCACAGAGGCAGATGCACAAGCACTTGACTTTGAAAGTCTTGATGATATGAATCGTGAGATGTCATACTATGATGGTATCCCTATGGTTACAGGTATATCTGATATATTAACTTCAGGAACTGTAAACGACTCTAGGGGTAACTCTATGGATGTTGATGGAGGTTTAGGTTTTAATAGTAGAGGTAAAAATAAAGAAGCTGCTTGGGCAGGTGTTGATATTTCTAAGTCTCAAGCACAGTATGACGGAGCAGTTAAAACATATCAAAAAAATAAAGCATTGTTTGATAGGTTGTGGTCGGAAGGTAAGTTACCTGATGGTCATATCCCAATGGCTATAATTAAAATGGGTAATGAAGCTATAAATTCTAACGAAGCAGTGTTTAGATATATGGCTCCTGAAATAAAGGCTCAATCTAAAGAGAATCAAACTAATGCAATGAATGATATTGTTGCAAGATTAAAAGAACAAACTAGTAATAAAGGAGGTGCAGGTACAAGAGCACAGAACATATTAGATTTTATTGCTAAGAAGAAGATTACTACACTAGGTAATTTTATGGATGCCATTACAGTTAATGCAAAAGAAAGAGCAAAGGGTGATAAGTCCACGCTTTCTTTAGATGAAAGAGCATTGATTTATAATTCTATGGTATCTAAAGAAGGAGTAAAGAAAGCTAGTAAACCATTTATAACATCGCTTTTTTCAGGTGTTAAAAATCCAAACACATCTTTGTTCACATCAGATGTTATATACAACGCTTTAGGAGACCCGTCAATGTTGAAGTCGAACAAAGGAGATGTTGTTGCTATTACAGGTATTGACGTTAAGAATGGTGGTATTATAGATATAGACCACAACAACTACGGAACAGGTCCAAAAGGTAGATTGATTTCTTTTATTAAAAATCCTACAAACGGTATTGATGTATTCCCTACTTGGAAAGCAAAGACTAATAGAATATTTAAAAAAGATAAAGCAGGTAAAACACCTAACCAAAAAACAGTTGCAGGTCAAACAATGGGAACTGCTGCAAATGACAAAGCATTTCAAGGTGCAGTTGTAGATACCAAGATGTCTGACATTCAAATACTAGCAGGTAAGTTAAGGTTTGCATTTCCGGGAGTTAGTGTATCTAATACTATACAAGAGTTTAATAGCATAGTAAATCAACCGGGAGTTAGAACTAAAGAATCAAACGGTAAAATAATTTTAGGATTAACTAAAGATGGTAAAGTATTTTTAAATCCTGAAGCTGCTACATTAAATACACCTATACACGAGTTCGGACATATATGGATTGACTTTTTAAGAAGTAAAGCAAGTAAGGCAAAAGGAACTAAGCTATTAGCTAGAGGATTAAAACTTGTTGAGGGAACTCCAGAGTTACAAGCAGCTATAGAAAAGTATGGTGATACTAAGTTGGCAAGAGAAGAAGCTTTAGTAGAGTTGATGGCAGCTAAAGGTGAGACTATAATTAACGCAGCTAAAAAATCTAAGTTCAAAGAATGGATGAATGCTACCTTCAAGTACATTCAACAAACAATGAAAGGAACGAAAGAGTTATTCAAAAAAGATAGTGGAGTTGATATAGACAATTTAACTCTTGAAGAGTTTACTGATGCAGGATTAGCAGATTTGTTTGGTGGTTTTGAATTGTCAGCAGACTTTAATGCACAAGAAGCAGCTAACAATACTCAGCCAAGGTTCTCTTTGTCTGATGAAGTAGGTGGTATAGTTAATTCTCTAATAGAAACTGCAAAAGCAAAAGCATTAAAGGCTAATAAAAAACTAAAGTCTATACCTAAATCTATAATGGATGTTGTTAACGCATCAGAATCTTATAAGAAAGCTGATGATATTCAAAAAGAAAATATTCTTAGAGACATAAGAAAGCAACTTGGTATAAGAGAAACAAGAACTACGACTAGCGTAAGAAAATACTTAGGAATAAAATCTCCTAAAAAAATAACTCTTAATGAAAAGCAAGGATTAATAAAACAATTAAGAGACTTAAATCGTGGAGCAAAAACTGCTAAGGCTGCTTTTGTTAGAGCAAGTCAATTGCTTACTAAAGAAATAAAGCAAATGGTTAAGGACGGAAAGATATCTGCAAGTCAGATGGCTGATGTTCTAAGAAAGTTTAGTACCGTTAATATGTTTAATCCAACGTCTGTAGAAAGGTTTGTGGATTATATGGCTAAGGTTTTTAATGATTCCGATTATGCTAATAAAATATCTATTGCTAACTCTAAAAGAAAAACTGCTTTAAATAATATAGCTAGAAAGATTGGTATATCTGATATGGTTAAACCACAACTTGCAAAGTTGTTTTCTATAAACCCTTCAATGATTCCTGACTCAGTACTTGATAAGTATATGAAACTTGTAGAAGTTTTTGGAAAGAAAGAAGGAGTGTTAACTCTTCCTGAAATAAGTGAGATGACAAAAGATGTTGATGCCATTCTTAGACAATTAGATGAAGAGCAATCAATGGCTATCTCATTAAAAGATAGGTTTGATAATTCTGAAAAGATTACTGACGATGATGGTAAAGTATCTTATGCCGCTACATTAAAAGCAATGCTAGATGAAGGACAGATAACTGATAGAGAGTTTGAAGTTATGAAAAAGTATAAGGCTGAAATTATGCCTAAGACTGATGGCTCTGTTACAGAATCTAAAGCAGAAGCTGAGGTTGCTAGACAAGCAAACTTAGATGAGTTAAGTAAAAAAGATATTGTAAATGCAAATGAATTACCTTCTAGAGAAGAACGTAATCTAGCTAATAGATTAAGAAAATTATTAGACTCACCGGGTGTTCAAGAATTATCTAATGCAGATATAAAAAACCTTCTTAAATTAATTGATAATATAAACAACGGATATCTACCACACTTTGCTCAGTTAATGGTAGAAAAAATTGAGGCAAATAATAATTCACAAAAAGGTGCTGCTGCTATTAAAAGAAGTAAGCTTCTTCCTATAACTAAGATGTATTCTAGACTTAAGTCTATACTTACTAGAAAAAAATCTATAGATGAGATGGTAAGAAGAAACCCTTTGTTTTATATTGACCAACTATTCGGAGACTTTAAAACTAGAGATATATTTAATGCAGTGTTTGGAAAGACTGCTGAGGCAGTTGCTAGTTTTAGAAGTAATCTAAAAGGAATACAAGGAAGAATAGAACAAGTAGAGAATGCAGTAATGAAATCTTTTGGAAGAGATAACAATAAGTTTGTTATGTCTAAGTATAAGCAGATGGCTTATATGATTCAACTTGAATTTGAAAGTAATCCAAACAACAAAGAAGTTAATGATGTATCAGGATTCTTAGAAGCTACTATAAAAAGAATACGAGAAGGAACAAGCAGATACTCAGAAGCAGATGCGGTTATGTTGGAAGAGATTCTAAAAACATACAGTGTAGATGGGAAATTTAATAATGAAGCATTGTATGAAACATTTAATGAAGCTGAAAAAAACTCTATAAAAGTTCTGCAAGACATTAATAAAGAGATGGGTCCATTAGCTTCTTACACCGCTAATGTAATTAGAGGCGAAGGGATTACACCTAGAGCAAACTATGTTCATCTTAATGTTATTAATGATACGTCAGAGGGAGATGTAATGGGCACACCAAATTTCGCACAAGAAGTTAATGATGCATTAAGACCATCAACAAGAGCGAAATCTTTGGTTGGCAGAACAGGGAAAGTAAGTCCATTAAACTTTGATGTTTATGCTTCTGTTCAAAGAGGTTCTAAATATGTGTTAATGGATTACCATTTAACAGAACCGATTAGAACTGCACGAAGAACTTTAAATAGAATGGAGAGTAAGCTTCAGCCTATGAGTAAACAACAACAAGAGATATTTAATGCAGTAAGAAATGCTTTTGAAGAAGCTACTGACAACTTAATAACTAACTCATATACTCAAAACTCTATTGCTGATGAGGTCTTTAATTATTTACAGAAGCAAGGTTATCGTTCTATATTAGCAGGTACAGGAAGGTTTATTGCGGAACTTACATCTAACTTAAGTTTTGCTTTAATAGTAGACCCTAAAGGATTTATTGCAGGAACTAAACTAATGAAGATGTTTAACTCTGAAAAGGGTCCATCTATTATGAATAACCTTAAGTCTAAGCAACAAAACAGATTATACCCTAGTGATAATTTATCAGGTAAAATGGTTGACACAAATATACTTAGTCAAGTGTCAGGTGTTAAAGGAGGTAAAGCAAGTAAGAATAAAGTAACAAACTTTATATCTAAGTTGTGGAATCAATCAGGACAAAGATGGATTAAAGGAGTTGAGTTTACTGCTGATGCATTAATATCTACACCGGATAAGTTAATAATGAAGCCAATGTGGTTTGGTGCATTCTCAGAAAAGTTTAAGGAGATAACAGGAGTTGAACCTGATTTTGATAAGATAGCTGCAAATGATTCAGCTTATATGGAAAAGTTTTCTGATGCTTTAGCTGAGTCAACAGAGTTAGCTGATACTCGTTCTGTTATGGCAGGTGCAACAGACAATGCTTTTATGGGATTACTTAAAGGAACTAACAAACCTAATATGTCCGGAAGCTTAAGAGCATTCAATGCGTTCAATGGGTTTATGACTAGGTTCTTAATATTTGAATATGTAACTGCAAGAACAGGTATTGTTAATATGATTGGAAGAGGAGAGTTATCTAAAAGACAAGGAGCCGCATTAATTGCAGGGGTAACATCTCGTATGATGCTTTATACTCTTGTTGGTACAATGCTATCTGAAGCAATGACTGACCTGTTTGATGATGAAGAAGAGGAAGGTGGTATTCAGAAACTTTCTACAACTCAGATGCCTAGTGAACCGGAAGATGATTCAAAGTCTTTTGATAAAAGATTAGGTCAATCTTTTGCTTCTGCATTTACATCTCTGCTATTTGGTAGAGACTTTGGTAATGCTACTAAAACCGTTATTAATTATGCGATTGAAGACTTTAATGAAAAGCAATTACAATTTTTGAGAGACGGAGAGTATGATGCTTTTAAAGATGGTATACAATATAACATTGTTCCTAAAGGAAAGCAAGGTAGAGGTTCAGGGTTAGCAGATTTCTTAATGAAGATGGGTGCTGCTTATGGTCCTATTTTGGGAACCGCAGACCTGCTTGTAAAGAAACTTACTGAGCCGGACAGAAAAGAATCAGATGCTATTGACAGGCAAAATGATGAAAGGTATGTTCGATTACCTATGGAGATACTTGGTAACCTAGGATTCATTCCTTTATATAAAGATGTCCGTAAAATTGTTCTAAGCCAAATGTATGGTGACCTATCTAGAGCAGAGGCTGAAATAAAAAATAAAAAGAAAACAAAAATAGAAATGCTGCAAGGTTACGATAGTGAATCTGATATGAAGAGATACAATAGAACCTTGTGGGAAAGAACTTTTGGTGAAGACTCACCGGGATACGATGAGAGAGCAGCATTAAAAGCAATAAAGAAAGCAAAGAGAGACTTAAGACAACAACAGAAAGATGAGTTGTATAACTACACACCTAAAACTAAAAGAAGAAGTTCTTCAGGCAGTGGGTTTAATGCAACAGGTAGAAGTACATCTACAGGAATCTTTAGTAAGAAGAAAAAAAATGATAGTCCTTTTAATTCTTCAAATAAAAAGAAAAAAAACAGTTTTAATTAATTAATATGCCATTTAAAAGTAAAGCACAAAGAAGGTGGATGTATGCAAATGACCCTGAGATGGCTGCGGAGTGGGATGCTGAAGGTAAAAGTAGATACTTACCCGAAAGAGCAAAACCTCTAAAGGCTAGAAGAAGACTCGTTAAAAAAAAGAAGTAAGTCTTTTCCTTTATCTACATCAAGATAAGATACTGTCTTGTTAACGTGATGTCTCTTGGAAAAATCTGTTTGCTTTGGTAAGCTACGCTCTTCCCACTTAAGGTTTAGTCCTGTCAAATAAAATGCCCATATCCCTTTGGGTGTAGAATTTATATATATAGGTATCGTATTATCTTTTTCACATCGCTCCATCATAGCATCGTATTTTCCCTTTTCAATAATAAGTTTATCGTAATGCTTACGTCTGCACTTTAACTCTATATGACTCTTAAACTTAGACGAATAACAATCGTACCTAGACGTAGGGTTTTTAGATGACACAAGGTCTTCTATAAAATATTTTTTTATAAACTCAAACAGTTGATGCTCTTTAGCAAAAGGAGTGTATTCATACATCATCCTCAATTGATGTATTTATATCTTTTAAAATTATAATTAAAGTCTGTACTTGAAGTTTTACTTTAGAGAATTCTCTATCTACTAAGGATTCATATATCTCAGTTGTAGAGTCGTTAATTTGGTCCATCAAGAAATTGATATGAGCGATACGTTCTTTATCGTATGCGGACCTTTCCGGCATTTACTTTTCTTTTTCTTTATCTCGTTTGTCCATTGTTGTTAAAAACAACTCACCCATAGGATGATTAATGGTTTTAATTGCTAGGTAAATTTTTCTAGATGCAATTCTCACTGCTGATTTTTCTGCTTTACTACTATCAATTCCAATGTGGCAATACATTCGACAATCCATTCTTAAAAGTTCGTCTTGCTTTTTTATTACAGACCAAGACTTGTATCCTAAAACTTTTTCTATATCAGTTGTCGTATACACCATTGTAAAATTGATTAAGCTTTTGTTCGATTTTCTTTTCGGACCCCTTCCTAGTTCTCTGCTTTATCATATTGATGAGAGGCAGGACCCTGTCGTTGTCTTTCTGTAGCTTTGAAAGGTCATCTGTAGACTTACTCAGTGACGAAGATAGGTTTTTATTTTCTATCCTCAAAGAAATAAGTTCTCTTTTTAGTTCAATTTCCGTCATATAATATACAGGATTATATTCTGTAAGAAACTCAGACTTGATTCTTTGGTAAGAACGACTGAGTAAAGCATCTGATTTTAAGAAACCTTTTATGTTTCTAAAGTAATACAATATAGATGCGTGATTCATTCCTATAGATTTTGCTATCACACTACAACCCATACCACTGTGGTCGTGTAATAGTGATGCGTAAATCATCTTTGCGTTTACTACTTGACGTACTCTACAAGGATTGTTTCTTACTTCTACTCCTAAATGTGTTCTAATAATTTCTTGCAAAAAGCCTATCTCCTGTTCCTTCTTCATTAAGATTTCCATCATTCCGTCTTTCATAATAATATTGTTTGATTGTTTGATTCTGTGTTATAAAGTCTAAGTATTCATCGACATCAATGTAACTTAAGTCAACTAGTATAGGAATTTCATTTTCTTGATGTAGGAATTCTACTACAAAAAATATTGGTTCATCTTTTAGGATTACTCCTGCAACTTCTTGTGCCCATCCTGATTTGGTAGGAAGATAATTTATAACACTTAAGACCTGTGCTATAACATTACCGGCATCTTCTAGCGAGTAGGTACTGAGTCTGCCGTAAAAATATTCATCTATCTCATAGGTGTTATTCTCCTCTATAAACTTCAGTGCTAAATCCATACTCTTTTAATTCTTTTAATCTATATTCTTGTAGTTTAGACACCTTTCCTTTTGGTGTTTTAATTTCACTAAATATTACTTTAGAATTAGGAGGTATAGCTAAGACATCAGGGATGCCATTCTTATTTGTTTTAACTAATTTTAAAACATAGTAGCCTTCCGCTTCTAATTGTTTAATTCTTTTTGTTTGTATTTGTTGTTCAGTCATCTATCTCTTGACTTTCATAATCATAAAGAAATCCTATGAGTACAATGACGTTCATACTTACTGAGGACCATATCTCTACAACATCGTGAAAGCTATGTATAGAAAGATGAATATGCCCTACAACCCAAAAAGGTATTGCCAAGTTTTGACTAATCCATATAAGTAAAAACTTAATAAATCTCATACCGCTAAGATAACAAATCTCTTTTAAAGTGACTGACAGTATAATCTTTCTTCTTGCTAACCGCTTTGTATATGGTGTCTTCTATTCCTCCTTCAGAAAATACCCAATAGATATCAGAATTTAATCTTTCTTTAGTTGTCATCCTATCTCTTGATTGCCAATAACTTGTAGCACTAAAGTCTATATTATAATAGACTAAAGCCTTTGCTTGTCTTAAACTAATACCTTCTCTACCTGAAACTATCTGCAAAGCTATTGACTTGTGTGTGTCTTCAAAGACACTAAGGTCTGTGGTGAGGTCCGATTTGCCATAGACTTGCATTAAAGCATTGAGTTCTTCTTTAAATTTATAGAAGATTCCAATCTTTACGTCTGCAAAATTATCGTGTATAAATTGTGCTTTAGATAAATCTAATATAGTTGACTTCCCTGATTCAAACTTCACGGTGCCGGAATATATTTGATGAAGCTTCATCATTAACTTCACCGGTGTGTCACCAAGTATGGTTTCATCTTTACCTTCTACTACTAATTCTTTTTTTAGTTTACTAGCAATCTTATATGTGATTGGTTTCATCTTCACATACAGTGTGTGTTCTTTAGTATCAACCTTAAACCCTGCTTCTTTTTGTGAGTAACTAATTGTATATGGTTTCATTAAATCTATTATAGATTGTAGTCCATCTTTGTAATCGTTCATCATCATCCCGTTTATTTTTCTCTGCTTTACGTTCACATACTTTTTAGAAAACTTATAAAAGTTTGTGTACTCCTTAAAAGGATTGTTTGACATTCCATATACTTGATGATACATCTGACTATATGATTCGGGAGTTGGTGTTCCTGACAAAAGAATAACATCAGGCATTTTGTTTGTCAGCAGTAGTTCTTTCACTTGCTTTGCTCTTAAGCTTGGCTTAGGAAATGCACCCATACTATGTGCTTCATCAAGAATAACTAAATCATAATTACCCGGCTTGGGTAATTTGTGTAATGATTCATAGTTAATTACTACTATATCAAAGTCCGGATTCAGTGCTATGTAATCTTTTTCAATACTACTGATAGCTTTCTTTTTAGTTACAAATAAAACATTAGTCTTATTCATTAACCTAGCAATTCCTAAACTTGTTAAGGTCTTTCCTGTTCTAACCTCCATTGTCAAGTAAAGAATTCCTTTTAAGATTAATATCTCTGAACCTTGAATTATAATTTTATTTTGATAGTCTCTGAATTTAATTTGTGTTGGTGATTCCATTTTTAATTTATAATATTCTAAACTTTTTATTGCTTTATTATCTACAGACTCATCTACTTGGTATTTTCTTTGGCTTACAAAGTGTGCTTTCTTTCCTCTACCAACCTTTACTTGTGTTGTTTGAAACACAATGTCATATAATAGTTTTGCTTGTTTGTACATCATCTCGTCAGAGTAACCCGTGTTTCGGGTCATTACTGATGGGTCTCTAAGTAAGTTTTTATGGCTATACATTTTTTAATTTCTCCTTGTTGCTTAAAATAATTGAGTATTTTTTTAACCTCTCTGTATGTAGGATATCTTTTCATTGGATTGTGTGCAAACATTACATTATCCATCAACATCTCATCGACATCATAACCTAGTATAAGTACCCTAAAAGAGTTGTTGTAAGCTTCATATAGGTGTTCTTCTGAAATCATACATCCATTTTACCTTGTTCCTCTAGTTCGTGCTTAGACCTTAGCCTTATCCATCTTCCTTCTATCCCTCTTCCTTCTTCCGGCTGCACTCCCGTAGTATAAATAGCGTAAGCTACTAACCATTTATAGAACCTAGTTCTTGATATTGTCATCTTAGCCTTTGGACCATAGTCAGGATACTCTCCTATAAATTCAAAATATAAATCTTGTTTTATTAAACGTGGTCCAACACTCAGTGAAGTATTCTTTTGAAGTCCGGCTATTAATCCAACCCACTCTATAAAATCGTGTGAAGTTTCTGCAGACAATTGTCTAATCTTAAGGTTAACAAATTTACTTTTAACTAATCCTGTAGACAGGTAGTCCTGCAAAGATGTGGTCATATAGTTGTCAAATCCACACCACTCAGCCTCTGACCAATCAGCAAAGAAATGCTTTCCAAATTCATCTAATGGTGTGAAGTTTTTATTATAATGTTGATGAAGTTCTATCTCCCATTTTCTCCGAGCAAATGAATTACCGGTCCCTTTAATGGCATAGTTAGTTGTGATAGCAATTTTAGGCGACTTACTAAATGGTATCTTAATTGCATCCTTGTTCTTCTTCTCTAAGGTTAAACCTTCGGTTACTACACTAAACAATCTCTCAAAGTCAAAGTGTTTTTTTACATCATCAAAACAAAGTAGTTGTGTATCTGCAGATACTAATTGATATGGAAATGATTTCTCAAAAGCAAAAGCTTTACCATCAATTACTACAAGCTTCTTCATTTGTGATAGAGCATTCATAAATAATCCTTTTCCGGTACCACCTTCAGGATTATCCGATATAATCTCATCATTAAGTATTACTGCCGGGCAGTAGCTTAAGTTTTTATATCCGTGCATCATAAATCCAATTGTAGATTCCATTGTCTTTACCCTATCATTATCTCCTCCACATATGTTTCTAATAAAAGATTTGTAGTCACAAGAGTTGTCTTCACATATTTGAAACTTTCTATTTATAATGTGGTCTTTCCAAACGTAACCACCTAAGTCTAGGTAATCAATTGGTTCAATTAAGTTCTTAGTTATTTTAACGGCACAATTTTGATAATATAAATATGCAGAGTCTTTACTGTCTTCTATAAAGTAAACATCTATAGTGTTCAACAAGGTTAAGAATTCATCTCTAAAAAATCTTACGTTGTCAGCGAAGTAATTATAAATAGATAAGTCATCTAGTTCTATTAGATACTTAAGAATAAAATCTTTAATTTCTTTTTCTGAAGTATGGTCTATTAAGTTATTAGTAACCTTTACAAAAACATAATTCTTACTGCCCTCGGGATTAAACTTATAGAACCCATTGTCCTCAAGGAATTTCTTAAAACTATAATGAACCATTTTAATAGTTCCCTTTTCATTCTTCTCCCAAAATGTTTGCTTTGCGTTTTCCTTTTCTATTCTTGTGATAACAGATTCAATAACCTCGTCCTCGACTCCCGAATCAATAAGCTGAGAACGGATTTCTTTTTTTGGCACACCTTTTTTTAGCTTTCCCTTAATGTTGTTCAGCTTCTCTTCATCCTCATAATACTTTGTACCGTGATTCATTGAGTGAGAGTAAGCAGAATCTATTGTTCTATTTATCTCTGCTATAGGAAAACTTTTAGTCTCATATTGATTTAGAATATATCCTGCTAATGTTTTATTTATTCCATAGTCATTGAATGCCATAGCTAAAACAAAAGCATTTTGGTTTCTTTGTCCCTCGCTCATAGGATATTTCTTTGTCCACCACTTAACTAATATATCTACTACTTTATTCTCATCGGTAATTGGAATGGTTGGTTGGTCTAGATTAGAACTGACCTCTCTGTATTCAGGTTCTGACAATGTATCCCACAATTGTGAGTTAACATTCATATGAAGTAATGGGTCATAAGACTCATAACATACACGAGATATGTTCTTGCAAGTCTTGTCGAAGTATTGAGAATCAAAATACTTTTCTAATGAGTTGAAGTATTTTATATGGTTGTCTGAATCAGTTGGTATCTTAACTATAACCTTAAGACCGTTACCCGAAGGAGAAACAAATACCGAATAAACATATTGGTCTTTGCTAAATTTCTCTTTGTCTGATAGCATCTCCTTTCTTTTAGGATAGCCATCAAAGTCTAAGCAGATAAATCCACTGTGTTCTGTTATAGACCCATCATTTCTTTTAATGAATACACCACTAAAACAAATAGCCGGAAGTCTTTTTTTAAGTTCATTCCTTTCTGTTTTGTCTTTGGTGCTTCTAATTTGTTTAACTAAATTTTTAGTTGCTCCGTCCTTAATTCTTTCTAGTACGATTTGAATTTCTCTGTGGAAAGGAGTCTCTGTTTCTTTTATATTTTTGAAGATTGTTACCTTAGATGTCATTTGGATGCCGATTTAATGTTGATTTATGTTTGATTTTGATTTTGTAACTAATTGATTATCAGTATTAAGACGATAATGTCGATTATTTTCTCGAGTAATGTAAAGAAAAGAAAATTAAATGAATTATTATAATGTTAATAAAGATATTTTTTTTTGACAATCGGTTTATTAGGAGAAAAGAAAGGGAGACTATTGTCTCCCCTCTTTAACCCTTGTGTCTTTAAAGACACTTTAGAATGGTAAGTCAGCCTCGGCTGCAGGTGTTGCAGCTTGTGCTGCTGCAGCTTGTGGTGCCGCATTACCTTGTGGTTTAGCTTCCCAAGTATCTAATTCACAATAGAAGTTACCTCCCTTTGCTCGTTTGATATCTAAGTTGACCCATCCGTTTTTAGCATTAGCTTTTAAGAAAGCTATGGCTTCATCCACCTTGATTGATTGTCTTCCGACTACAAATTCGGGTGCGTTGTCGTTTCTCTTAAATGAGAAACCTTGTGCAAATACTTTTTCTTTTTGCTCCATTGTTAATTGATTTTAATTGTTTGCTCCAAATGATTAATTATATCGAGAATAAGAACATCCTTATCCTCACGAGTCTTGCAATTCATTGGAACTTTGAACCACTTAACCCGTTTCTTTTTACCAATATTAAAGAACATCTTCAATAAAGTATTCGTTAATGTCTTGGTCAGCTTCCTTACTAAAGAAACTATTATATACTTCTACTGCCTTGATAACTTTCTCCTTGCCTCGCTCCAAGAATATTGGAGTTGGTTTAAAGATTCCTAGCATCTTTGTTGTCTTGTCTACAACGTAAAATTCTAACGGCTTTCCAAAAAGTTTTTGATAAATATAACACTGACTATCGTAATTATATTTTCGAGCAGACCATTTAAAATCTTTAATATTTCCACTCGTTTTTAAATCAATAAGTTTATCAGGGCATACTATATCAGCCTTACCCTTCCACTGCACACCAAATAATTCTATGATGGCAGGAACTTCATACTCTACACCTTCTGCTCTTATTCCTTCAAAGAAAGAATAGTTTTGCATCATAGCTTGAACACATTCTCTTATCTCCTGACCTTCTTTATCTAGCATAACTATGCCATTTAGTGCAGTTTCCTTATAAGCCTTAGTGTTTCTAGATGAAACATCTACGAACTTTGTTTCTTTTGCTTTCTCCGGTTCAAGGATTAGTTGATGAAAGTATCTTCCTTTGTGGTAGTTTACATTATCATCTTGCGGTTGTCTGAATTCTCTTGGATTACTAAGCAGTACTCCTATATCTGAGTTAGACAGATATTGCTTTCCAAATGAGCCATAGTATTGCTCATCATCTCTGAGTTTATCTAGTATATCTTTCATATTATTTAGTAGGTTTTACTAGATTCTTTACTTCATTCTTTGCCATAGAACTTAACTGACAATCTCCTACTGCCTCTAACTTGTCTACTAACTTTTTGTAACCAAGACTTTTGTTTTCTTCAGCAAATTTAATTAACCCTTTCCATCTTTTAGACGTAACATCTAAAACTTCTTTAGGAGTTGCCTTAGATTTTACCGGCTTCTTTTCTGTTATAACTTCATCTTCTGTATCACTCGGCATATCTTCTCCTGCATAGATATAAATTCCCATACCAAACATAGCTAAGTTTTTTACCAAACATCTCATAATAGTTTTGTTGATATCAAACATAGATGCTGCCGCCACTTGCTTCCCACCCCATTTGTTTTGGATTTCGTAAGCAGTTTTTTTCATAGCTTTATTAGAGCCATCCATTACCGGCAACCACATCTCTAATGTTTCGCCTTCGATTGTTACTGCAGTGTGACACATAAAGCCTAATGCTTCATCGTAGTCTGTTTCCCCTACAAGATAAGTTGCATCGGGACATAACTTTTTTGTTTCTCCCCAAGCATATGCCCAAGACAGATAAGTTAATCCGTTCTTCTTCATTACTTTAGAGTTAACATTGATTGCGGATAATCTCTCGAATACCGACTTTGTTTTTGCTACTGATTTAGTTGCCATAATTTAATTGATTTAATTTATAATTGATTTCACTATACTTGCTCAACACTCTTGTGCGTTGAGACTTTAAGATTCCTATCTGTTTTTTGCTGACTCTTCCATTCATTTCTTTATGGATTTTCTTTTCTATTAAGTCAAGCTTTAAACGATAGTTAGACAAAGATAATACATAAACACCTATTCTCCATCCTTTTTCTAGAAAAACTTTAAGGTCATCTCCTGCTAATTCCATATAATAATCTCCACCTCTTGTGGTATTTACTAATTGGATTTCATTTGATTCGTCATCTTTAATAATCTTTACTCCATATACCATTCTAGCTTCGTAACCACTACCGCTAACAGATATTGCGTAAGTATCTTTTAAAGATTCTTCCCAAAGAGATTCAAGACTATGCTTCATTTAAAACATTGTTGATTGTTTCCATATAGTCTTTGTCTACTTCAAGCTTTTCTTTTACTTGTGATATCCCGTGGTGAATAGAGGAATGGTTTATATGATATCCTCCGGATGCCATATACTCTTGAATGTATACCAACCTCATAGGTCTTTGGGAACATAGATAATAAAGAAGATGTCGTGCATCCACAACATCTCTCCTTTTTGTTTTGGTAAATAAAGTTTCCTTATCTATATTAAATAGGAAACAAACCTTATCTACATACTCGTTAAAGATTTTTGTTTTCATCATTAGATTCGATTTTTTGTGACACATTCTTTGCTCCGAAGATTTCTCCCCAAGCTTCAAATATCTCGTTTAACACTTGTTTTTGTTTGACGTGAACCTCTTCAATTTCCTGATACTGAGCATCAAGATATTCATCTAAATTGGTCGGTTCTTTTTCTCGTTCCTCTTGGAACATTTGATTTGATTTTGACATATGATTTAATTTAATTGATTGAGTACGAAGATAAACTATTTAGATA
>TARA_R110001592_G_scaffold6774_17_pt1 | contig 17672 bp, 16 predicted proteins | sample TARA_R110001592 | Tara Oceans TARA_R110001592 (sample SAMEA4398387) | marine metagenome | biome: Polar Biome; feature: [SRF] surface water layer (ENVO:00010504); material: water (ENVO:00002006), including particulate matter (ENVO:01000060) such as... | depth 5 m | reverse complement strand
AAGCGCCCATTTTATCATCTGACAGTTACTGACAGCCGCACTTCACGTGACGGTCGTTTTATTGAGCGCGTTGGTTTCTTTAACCCAGTAGCTCGCGGTAACGAAGAACGTCTGCGCGTTGATAACGCACGCGTTGATCATTGGGTTGCTCAGGGCGCTCAAATGTCAGATCGCGTTGCAAAATTGCTCAAAGACTCAGCAGCTGCCGCTTAAATGACAGCATTTACCCCGGAAAATCGGGTTGTAATCGCTAAGATTTCTGCGGTGTACGGGGTGAAGGGGTGGGTGAAGATACATTCTTTCACTGACCCCATTAGTAATTTTTTTGATTACAGCGATGTTTACTTTTGCAAATCTGGAAAGTGGCAGCGCGCAGAGTTTGATGAGTGCAAGGCACATGGCAAAGGTATTGTCGCTCACCTGAAAGGGGTCGACGATCGCGATGTGGCAGCGGGCTACTGTGGCATGGAATTATCGGTCGCAGAAGGACTGTTACCTGACTTGGAGGGTGATGAGTTTTATTGGCATCAACTGACAGGTTTAAAGGTGGCGACGCTTTACTCATCGACGGAACCGGTTTTGTTAGGTGAAGTAAGCCACCTTCTTGAAACGGGTGCGAATGATGTTCTCGTGGTGCGCAAGTGCGCGGGAAGCCTGGACGATAAGGAGCGCTTAATTCCTTATGTGCCAGAGCAATTTATAAAGGATATCAACCTTGAAACCGGGATGATATTGGTGGACTGGGATCCTGAGTTCTAGTTTTAAAGGGCTAAGGAGATAGCGTCGTGGACATATCGGTGGTTAGTCTGTTTCCCGAGATGTTTGCAGCGGTTAGCGATTACGGTGTAACCGGTCGAGCAGTTCAAAATGGTTTGCTAAATATTTCGTGTTGTAATCCTCGTGATTACACCACGGATCGTCACCAAACAGTGGACGACCGGCCTTATGGCGGCGGCCCCGGCATGGTGATGAAGACCGCCCCGCTAGAGCAGGCAATTCATGCTGCAAAAGCGTCGGTGGCGTCGGGTGCGACAGTGATATATTTGTCGCCACAGGGCCGGCCTCTAGACCAACAGGGTCTGGCTGAGTTAGCACAACGGCCATCGCTAGTATTATTGGCGGGTCGATATGAAGGAGTAGATGAGCGCTTAATTGAGGCCGAAGTCGACGAAGAATGGTCGATAGGCGATTATGTGCTCAGCGGTGGTGAGTTGGCGGCCATGGTAATGATTGACGGTTTAAGCCGTTTATTACCGGGTGTGCTGGGGCATCATTTGTCGGCAGAGCAAGATTCATTTGCCGAAGGTTTGTTAGATTGCCCGCATTACACGCGGCCTGAGCATTACCGAGATAGATCGGTGCCAGACGTGCTGTTAAGTGGCAATCACGAAGGGATACGGCGCTGGAGACTCAAGCAGTCGCTAGGTCGAACTTGGTTGCGGCGCAGGGATTTACTGCAAAAAGTAGAATTGAGTGCCGAACAAAATACATTGCTGGCGGAGTTTATCCGCGAGCTTGATAATTAACTAACACCTAGCTGTGAAGCTATAAACTTTTGAATTTAGGAGTATGCCATGAGCACCAACAAAATTATTGCCGAACTGGAAGCAGAGCAGGCCACCAAAGAGCTGCCGGAATTCAGCCCCGGTGACACCGTTGTCGTTCAGGTAAAAGTGAAAGAGGGTGCTCGTGAGCGTCTTCAGGCTTTTGAAGGTGTTGTTATTGGCATTCGCAACCGTGCCCTGAACTCAGCCTTTACTGTGCGTAAAATTTCTCATGGTGTAGGCGTAGAGCGTACTTTCCAAACATACAGCCCCTTGATTGATAGCATTCAAGTTAAGCGTCGCGGCGATGTGCGCCAAGCCAAGCTTTACTACTTGCGTGAGCTTAGCGGTCGTGCAGCACGTATCAAAGAGAAACTAGGCGCAAAAGCTTAAGCTTTCTAATGATTTCAAAAAAGGCAGCCATTGGCTGCCTTTTTTGTTATCTGGGTCTAGAAAAAGTGGGTGCGAAGCGGCCATTTTCATCGCATACTTTCAAATTGCTCGATAAGAGTATCGCCCGGGATTTAAGGCTGATTTCTTGATGCTTCACATATTGTGCGGCATTGATTCTGGCGGATATGAAACTTGTTGCGAAAATATTGTTCGTATTTAGATGTATGTTATTAGTGAAATTTGGAGAGTGTATTTGAATAGTCACATGAAAATGTTTTTGCGTCGGATTCTGTTAGTACTGGCCTTTGCTGGTATGTTAATCCCGCTGACTGGGCAGGCGGTTGCATCTGTAGTGGTCGACAAGGCCGCAGACACAGCGATTCGCGCTTCTTTTAAAGCAACTCGGCCAGATATAGTTATTACCCAAATAGAAGCAAGTGGGGTGGCAAACCTCTACCTCGTCACTATGCAAAACGGTCCCACGGTCTACGCCAGTGCCGACGGTAAATACTTTATTGCCGGTGATATGTTTGAAATCAGCGCGGCAGGTATAGAAAGTGTCGCTGAGAAGAAGCTTAAGCCGGTGCGCAAAGAGCTACTCGCTCAGGTTAAGCGGGAAGACATGATTATTTTCAGCCCTAAAGGTGAAACTAAGGGTGCGATTTACGTTTTTACTGATGTTGATTGCGGTTACTGTCGCAAGCTTCACCAGGAAGTGCCGCAGCTCAATGCCATGGGTATCGAAGTCCGTTACCTAGGTTACCCGCGGGCAGGTTTAGGGACGCCCACCTATGATAAAATGGTATCAGCATGGTGTGCCGATGATCCCAAAGCGGCGATGGACTCCTTGAAGGCTGGCGCGCCGATTGACCCTAAAAAATGCAGCAACCCAATTGCAGAAGAATATCAGTTGGGCTCGCAGATGGGCGTCACGGGAACACCTGCCATTGTGCTGGAAGACGGTAGTATGATCCCCGGCTATAAAACAGCCGCGCAGTTAGGTGTCGTTGTGCTTAACTAGCAGCCGTCACGCTATTGCGTTTACAAAGGGGCTTATCGCCCCTTTTTTGTGCCCGCAGGTTTTGACTGGGTAACCGCGCGACTAGTAGATTGTAAGAAAATGTCATTTTTTTTGTTGCCTATCGGCATGGTTTCAAACACTCACTTTGTTTCAAAATAGCCCTCTGATTTTGGATGGCCGTAGCCGCGTATTTAAAAGCAATAGCAGCGCGTTCAGTTTTTGAAAAAGTGAATAAGCAATAATTACTCTCACCACAATAGGAGAAAAACACATGGATATTAATGGAAAAGTAGCAATTGTCACCGGTGGCGCTTCGGGTCTGGGTGAGGGCACGGTCCGTGCTTACGTTGCAAAAGGTGGCAAGGTTGCCATTTTTGATATGAACGCTGAACGCGGCAATACCATAGTCGCTGAGCTGGGCGCAGATAATGTGAGCTTCCATAACGTCAACGTAGCCGATGAAGACTCTGTTGCAACGGCGATTGCCGAAGTCATGGCCAAGTTTGGCGCTATTCACATCTGCAACAACTATGCAGGTATTGGCAGTGCGGTTAAGACCTTAAGTAAAAAAGGCGCATTTCCGCTAGACGCATACAAAAATATTATCAACGTCAATTTGGTAGGCACATTTAATGTGGCTCGTCTTGCAGCTGAACAGATGGCCAAGAACGAGCCCTACGACGGCGCCAACGCGCGCGGCGTTATCATCAATACGGCCTCTGTAGCCGCCTTTGAAGGTCAGGTTGGTCAGGTTGCCTATAGCGCCTCTAAAGGTGGTGTAGTCGGTATGACCCTGCCAATGGCTCGCGACTTGGCGTCATATGGTATTCGTGTCAACACGATTGTCCCCGGCCTGATTCACACCCCATTGTTTGAAACCATCCCGGAAGCGGCCTACAAATCGCTGGAAAACAGCGTAGTTAATCCGCAGCGCTTAGGCCGCCCAGAAGAAATTGCTCATCTGTCAGTGATGATTGCTGAAAATGAGTATATGAATGGTGAGTCGATTCGTTTGGATGGCGCTATTCGCATGCAGCCGCGTTGATAAGCGCTTTAGCCTAACTCGAAATGCGGTCGCAGTGACGCGGCCGCAGCGGATTTTAAGCTGGAGCATTTATGACGTCTTACAATACCTTGGAATACAGCATTACCGGTGCGGTGGCAGAGATACGCCTTAATCGCCCGGAATCGCTGAATTCTGTGAATCGTGAAATGCGCAGCGAATTATTCACTGTGCTGCAACAAGCCAATGCCGACCCCGCTATTCGCACCGTTGTATTGGGCGCCAATGGCCGTGGTTTTTCCTCGGGCGCAGATCTGAGCGAAGGCCTTTTACAAAATCAAACGGTTGAGGATCAGATACTTGATGAATATGGGCCGATATTGTCCCTAATCGGTGAGATGGATAAAACCGTGATAGCGGCCTCGCCCGGCATCATGGCTGGTGTGGGTGCGGCTATCGCAATGCGTTGCGACCTGGTGGTAATGGCCGACTCCGGAAGTTTAATCATGGCGTTTAGCAACGTTGGTTTGGTGCCCGATGGCGGTGCTAGCTGGTTGCTACTTCGTTACTTGGGTTATCAGCGTTGCTATCAGCTGATGGCTGAAGGTGGGCGTTTAGATGCCGAGGCGTGTTTGGCTGCCGGTATTGTTAATAAGTTAGTGCCGGCGGATCAGGTTATGACCGCGGCGCTAGAGTGGGCTCAGGCGCTCGCACTGCGAGCACCGGTGGCATTGCGAGAGATGAAGAAAATACTGCGCCAAGCAGCAGATCGTAGCTATGATGAGGTGGTGAAAATAGAAGCGCAGGCACAGAACATATGTGTTGGTACCGCTGACGTAAAAGAAGCGATGCAGGCGTTCTTTGAAAAACGACCGCCGGTATTTCGTGGTGAGTAGCGCTGAGATTTCATTATTTTAATAACGGTGTCGAACACCGAGAATGAGGGTAAGGATATGAGTGATGAAGTATTAGTGAGCGTTGAAGATGGTGTGATGATTGTTACCATCAACCGTCCGAAGGCAAAAAACTCAGTAAACCTAGCTGTTGCGAAGGGCATTGCTGCGGCCATGGATGAGCTGGATAGCAATAACGATATTCGCGCTGCCATTTTAACCGGTGCCGATAATACCTTTTGCGCCGGTATGGATTTAAAAGCCTTTGTTACTGGTGAACTGCCCGTTATTGAAGGTCGTGGTTTTGCCGGCTTGTGTGAAGCAACGCCTAAAAAGCCGCTTATTGCAGCGGTAGAAGGCTACGCCTTGGCTGGTGGTTTTGAATTAGCAATCTGCTGTGACCTAATTGTGGTTGCCGATAATGCCAAGTTTGGCATCCCGGAAGCGAAGCGCGGCTTGGCGGCGGCGGCGGGCGGCCTGATGCGTTTGCCGCGTCAAATTCCGTCACGCATCGCAATGGAAATGGCCTTAACTGGTGACTTTATCACAGCGCAGCGTGCCTATGATTTGGGCTTGGTGAACAAGGTGGTTGAAGCCGGCGGCGCGCTTGAGGGGGCCAAAGCCTTTGCTCGCAGTATTGCGGCTAACGGACCTATGGCTGTGATCGCCAGCAAGAAAGTGGTAATTGAATCGCAAGATTGGCAGCAGAGTGAGATGTTCCCCGAGCAAGCCAAAATTGTAGATGGCGTTTTTACTAGCCATGACGCTATTGAAGGTGCAACGGCTTTTGCCGAGAAGCGTGCGCCAAACTGGAAAGGTTGTTAATCGCCCGTCGGGCTTATAACGAGGAAAAAATAATGACAGAAGCATGGATAATCGATGTATGCCGCACCCCTCGCGGTATTGGTAAAGCAGGTAAGGGTTCGCTGGCCGGTATTCACCCCCAACAATTGGGTGCCACCGTGTTAAAGGCATTGGCTGAGCGCAATAATTTAAACACCGCAGACGTAGACGATATCATCTGGGGCACCAGTTCACAGCGCGGCGAGCAGGCCGGTGATCTTGGCCGCATGGCGGCGTTAACAGCTGGCTATGACGTGCGCAGCAGCGCCGTTACTTTAGATCGCTTTTGCGGTTCCGGTATTACAGCAGTGAACCTTGCTGCGGCATCAATTATGTCCGGCATGGAAGATGTAGTTATTGCCGGTGGCGCCGAGATGATGTCTAACTACGGTCAAAACGGTAACGATCCCTCGATGTTCCTAGACAATGGGAATATGGTTTTACGCGAAGCTCATCCGCAGCCTCATCAAGGCGTTTGCGGTGATGCAATTGCAACGCTAGAGGGTATTACTCGCGAAGATCTGGACAAGCTTGCGTTCACCAGCCAGCAGCGCGCGGCGCATGCCATTGCCAATGGTTATTTTGACAAGAGTTTGGTGCCGGTCTATCGCGAAGATGGCAGTTTGGCCTTAGATAAAGAAGAATTCCCGCGTCCGGGCACAACGCTGGAAGCCCTGTCGGCATTAAAGCCGGCTTTTGCTGAGCTGGCTTACTACCCGCTAAACGAAGAAGGCACGACCTACGCTGGTCTTGTTAATAAAGTCTATCCAGACCTTAAAATCAGCCATGTTCACCACGGTGGTAACTCGTCTGGTGTGGTAGATGGTGCTGCTGCAATTTTACTGACTTCGCCTGAATACGCGAAAGCGCATGGCTTAAAGCCTCGCGCGAAGATCGTTGCAATGGTCAATATGGGCGATTCACCAACTCTAATGCTAAATGCACCGGTTCCCGCAGCCTTAAAAGCGCTAAAGAAAGCTGGCCTAACAGTGGATGACATTGATTTGTTTGAAATCAATGAAGCCTTTGCCGTTGTTGCCGAGAAGTTTATTCGCGACCTAAAACTAGATCGTGACAAGGTAAACGTTAACGGTGGCGCTATGGCTCTAGGGCATCCCATTGGAGCAACTGGCTCAATTTTGATTGGTACCTTATTGGATGAGCTTGAGCGTCGCGATTTAAAGCGTGGTTTGGTCACTATGTGTGCCGCCGGTGGTATGGCACCAGCGATAATCATCGAGCGTATCTAAGGAAGCTGTGCCTAATGTAAGGCGTTTCATTCCTTACATTAGGCACAGATGCCGACAATAATTTACATAACAGGAATTATTTATGAAAACCCGTATTACCGAGATGCTGGGGATTAAGTACCCTATTATTCAAGGCGGTATGCAGTGGGTCGGCCACGCCGAGCTCGCCTCGGCGGTGTCCAATGCTGGCGGTTTAGGAATCTTAACCGCTCTGACCCAGCCGACACCGGAAGATCTGTATCAAGAAATACTTCGCTGTAAAGAAATGACCGATTTGCCCTTTGGCGTAAATCTCACCATTTTGCCAACCATTAAGCCGGTTCCGTATATGGAATACGCCGAAGCTGCTATTCGCGGTGGGGTTAAAATAATGGAAACTGCTGGTCGCAGTCCGCAGGATTTCATGCCCTTATTTAAGGCCAATGGGGTGCGGGTTATCCATAAATGTACCTCGGTTCGTCATGCCCTTAAGGCGGAGCGAATAGGTTGTGACGCCGTGAGCGTTGACGGCTTTGAATGCGCCGGCCATCCCGGTGAAGACGACGTCACCAATATGATTTTGCTACCTGCCGCCGCTGCGAAGCTAAGTATCCCCATGATTGCCTCTGGCGGGATTGGTGATGCCCAGGGCCTGGTTGCCGCGCTGGCGCTGGGCGCTGAAGGCATCAATATGGGTACCCGCTTTGTCGCTACCAAAGAGGCGCCAGTCCATGAGAACGTCAAGCAGGCAATGGTTGATGCGGATGAGCGTCAAACCACCCTGATTTTTCGTAGCCTCAATAACACTGCACGGGTTTTCCGCAATGCGATTGCTGAGCAAGTGGTGGAAATTGAAAGCCGCGACGGTAAAACCGATTTTGCTGATATTCAGCCATTGGTCGCAGGGGCTCGCGGTCGAGCAAATGTATTGGAGGGTGGTGATATCGACGATGGTATTTGGACGGCCGGTATGGTCATCGGTTTGATAAACGATATACCTAGCTGCCAAGAGCTATTGGATAGGATGGTTAGCGAGGCAGAGACTATTATCAATAAGCGCTTAGTCAGTTTGTGTGGCTAAGGTCTAGGTCGCGGTCTCGAGACTGAGCTTATAAAATGTGCTCTCAAGTAAAACAGCTGCCTTTTGGGTGGCTGTTTTGCTATGTAATCCGCTCTTTTTTCTGCTAGAAGTGAAATGGCACAGAATAAACTGGCCTGAATTGTTGTCGCCCATAGCCTTAGCGCCTCAGCTTGACTAAAATGCACTCCTTTCGGGTAGAAATTAATCTCGGTCTTCCATGCGCTTGCTGGCGTGGGCAGGCATGAGCGACACGCCCAAGGTATTACCTGACGTTTAAGGAGCAGTGGTGGATTCGGTCAAAGTAGGAATATGTGGTTTAGGAACCGTCGGTAGCGGCACATTTACGGTGTTGGCGAGAAATGCGGCAGAAATTTCAGCGCGGGTAGGTGCCGAAATTATTGTGACGCAAGTAGGTAGCCGCCGCGACAATCCCAACTGTAGCGTGGGTGATATTGCTATGGTGCGCGATGTTTTTGAGGTCGCTGATAACCCTGATATCGATATTTTGGTTGAATTGATCGGTGGCACCACGGTGGCAAAAGAGCTGGTTTTGCGCGCGATTGCCAATGGCAAGCACGTCGTCACCGCGAATAAAGCGCTGATCGCCGAGCACGGCAATGAGATTTTTGCAGCAGCGGCTGAGAAGGGTGTAACTGTCGCCTTTGAAGCGGCAGTAGCCGGTGGTATTCCGATTATTAAAGCGCTGCGCGAAGGTTTGGCCGGCAATAAAATTCAGTGGTTGGCGGGTATTATTAACGGCACTGGCAACTTTATTCTGTCTGAAATGCGCGAAAAAGGCCGAGATTTTGCAGACGTCTTAGCTGAGGCGCAGGCTCTAGGTTATGCCGAGGCTGATCCAACCTTTGATGTTGAGGGCATTGATGCCGCACACAAATTGGTGATTCTGGCGTCTTTGGCTTTTGGTATACCGCTGCAATTCGATAAAGTTTTTACCGAGGGCATTAGTCGGATCGTGCAGGAAGATGTGATCTATGCCGAGGAACTCGGTTACCGCATCAAGCATTTGGGTATTGCTCGTGACACTAGCGAAGGCATTGAACTGCGTGTCCACCCAACCTTAATTCCAGAGAAACGCCTGATTGCGAATGTGAATGGCGTTATGAATGCGGTGCTAGTGCAGTCAGATGCAGTCGGGCCTACCTTGTATTATGGCGCTGGTGCTGGCGGCGAGCCTACGGCATCTGCCGTGGTTGCTGATATTATTGATGTTGCTCGCACCTTGAGTGCACAGCAAAGTAATCGCGTCCCTTATTTGTCATTCCATAGTGCCTCCTTGAGTGCGCATCCGGTATTGCCAATTGATGCGGTCGAGACTGCGTACTACTTGCGTATGGCCGCGGTCGATAAGCCTGGCGTCCTGTCTAAAGTTGCCCAAATTTTGAGCGACGGCGGAATTAGTATTGAAGCATTGATTCAAAAAGAGCCTGCTGATGGCGCTAACTTAGTGCCCATGATTATTCTGACTAACCGCACAATTGAAGCCAAATTGTCGGCTGCGGTAACTCAGATCGAAGGCCTAGAGAGCATTGTGGGTGAAGTAACACGTATTCGCGTGGAATCACTAGCAGGCTGATAGACGGTGGGTAGTGGGAGGGACATTGTCCCTTCTTTGCTAAATTAGAGAGTTATTGCGTTCTGCCCATCTTAATTTAACGAATATCGAGAGTTACATTCAGTGAAATATATAAGTACTCGTGGCAAGGCGCCCGCCCTGAACTTTGAAGATGTTTTGCTAACTGGTTTGGCACCAGACGGCGGCTTGTATGTGCCTGAAACCCTTCCTGAATACAGTAAAGAACAGATTGCGGCGTGGTCGTCGCTGTCTTATACCGATCTGGCTTTCCAAATAATCCAGCCCTTTATCGGCGGCTGTATTCCCGATGATGATCTCAAAGCCATTATCGATGATACCTATGTGGATTTTCGCCACCCAGCGATTGCACCTTTAGTGCAACTCGATCGCAATGAGTGGATCTTGGAGTTGTTTCAGGGTCCAACCTTGGCGTTTAAAGATTTTGCTTTGCAGATGTTGGGCCGCTTGCTGGATTACATCGTAGAGCGTCGCCAGCAGAAAGTCGTGATTATGGGTGCAACCTCTGGGGATACCGGTTCGGCTGCCATTCAAGGCTGCAAGCGTTGCAGTAATATCGATATTTTCATTTTGCATCCATATCAGCGGGTGTCAGAAGTACAGCGTCGCCAGATGACCACCGTCGTGGGCGACAATATTCATAATATTGCTTTGCGCGGTAACTTTGATCACTGTCAAGCCATGGTCAAAGCCAGTTTTGCCGACCAAAGCTTTTTGCCTGATGGTCGGCAATTGGTGGCGGTGAACTCCATCAACTGGGCGCGAATTATGGCTCAGATCGTCTATTACTTTTATGCCGCTTATGCGGTGGGTGCGCCAGATCGCTCGGTAAGTTTTTCGGTGCCCACCGGTAACTTTGGTGATATTTATGCCGGTTATTTAGCCAAACGCATGGGTTTACCTATAGAGCAACTAGTTGTAGCCACCAACCAAAACGATATTTTGCATCGCTTCATTAGTGCTAATAAATTCGAAAAGCACGAGCTGCAGCATACTCTATCTCCGAGTATGGATATTGTGATGTCTAGTAATTTTGAGCGCATGTTGTTTGATTGTTATGACCGCGACAGCGCTGCTATTGCTGATCTTATGCAGCGTATGAATACCGAAACCGTGTCTATCCCAGATAGCGCATTTGCCAAAGTTCGCGGCTTGTTCGACAGCTATGGTGTCGACGATGCGGCGACCATGGAGACGATTGCCTCGGTGTACGATGCTAGCGAATACCTGCTAGATCCGCATTCAGCGATTGGGGTAAAGGCGGCGCGTGAGTGCCGTCGCAACACAGCAACGCCGATGATTACTTTGGCAACTGCGCATCCGGCTAAATTTCCAGAAGCTGTGATGAAGGCTGGCTACCCGCATGCGCCGGCACTACCGCATCATATGAGTGACTTGTTCGACCTGGAAGAGCGCTATGAAGTTGTCGATAATAATATAAAGGATGTTCACGCGTTTATCGCTGTCAATATCCGCGCCTAGGTAGTGGCCGACTTTCCTGACATTATTTTGCGTACTCCCGCCGTCACAGAATTTTCTGCGACGGTTCCTCTCTTGCTGCAAAAGCTATACGGCGCCCGTGGCGTTCTTCGCGATAGCGATATCGAGACCGGTTTAGAGCAACTTCCCAAGCCTGACATGAAAGGTATGACGGCGGCTTGCGCATTACTGGCTGATGCTATTCAAAATCAAAAACGACTATTAATTGTGGGTGATTTTGACTGCGATGGTGCAACCAGCACCACCGTGGGCCTGCTGGGCTTGCGTGCCTTGGGCGCAGTGCATGTAGATTATTTGGTTCCCAATCGTTTTGAGTATGGCTATGGGCTGACGCCTGAAATTGTCGCGGTCGCCGCTGATCGTAAACCGGATTTAATTATCACCGTCGACAATGGCATCTCTAGCATTGAAGGGGTTGCCGCAGCGGCCAAGCTAGGTATTCCGGTGCTGGTGACTGATCACCATTTGCCGGGCGATTCACTGCCCGCCGCCGCAGCTATTGTGAATCCCAATCAGCATGGTTGCCCGTTTCCCGCAAAGTCCCTGGCGGGTGTCGGGGTTATGTTCTATGTTTTGTTGGCGCTGCGCAGCGAATTGCGCGAGCGCGCTTGGTTCTCAGATGCGCGTATAGAACCGAATTTAGCCGAGTTATTAGATCTTGTTGCCCTTGGCACTGTGGCTGATGTGGTGCCACTCGAACAGACTAATCGGGTATTGGTGACGCAGGGTTTACGACGGATTCGCGCCGGTCGCTGTCGCCCTGGTATTCGGGCTTTACTCCGCGTTGCCGGTAAAGAAGCGAGCCGCTTAGTGGCGGCGGATATGGGCTTTGCCCTTGGTCCACGTCTGAATGCTGCGGGTCGGCTGGATGATATTAGTCTTGGTATTCGGTGTTTATTGACGGATGACGAGGATGTGGCACTCAGTTTGGCTGCGGAGCTTGATGACTTAAATCGCGAGCGCCGTGCCATCGAACAAAGTATGAAAGATGACGCCATGAAGGTGTTGGCGCATTTACAGCTTGATGCCAGTAATATTCCCAACGGTATCTGCCTTTACGATCCTACGTGGCATCAGGGCGTGGTGGGAATTTTGGCTTCGCGGATTAAAGACCGCTACCACCGACCGGTCATCGCCTTTGCCGATGCTGATGATCACGAGATGAAAGGCTCGGCAAGATCGATACCGGGCTTACATCTGCGCGATGCTTTAGATCTATTGGCCAAGCGCAATCCGGGTTTGCTAAATAAATTTGGCGGCCACGCTATGGCGGCGGGCTTAAGTTTGGCCAAGGCGGACTACTCGCGTTTTGAAGCGGCTTTCGATGCGATTGTGGCAGAGTTAACCAGTGAAGAGCAGCTCATTGCGGCGGTTTACAGCGACGGCGAGCTTCAGCCGGAAGATTTTTCTATTGAGCGCGCGGAGTTGTTACGCAGCGCAGGGCCTTGGGGGCAAAATTTTCCGGAGCCCAAATTTCATGGCCGCTTTCGCCTTGTCCAGCAACGTATCGTTGGCCAGCGCCATTTGAAAATGGTGTTAGCACCGCTATCTGAAAACGGGGACTTTAGTCAGCAAATCATTGATGCTATTGCCTTCAATATCGATACCGCGGTATGGCCAAATGAACAGGTTGATGAGATTGATGTGGTTTATAAACTCGACAGCAACTTGTTTAGAGAGCGCTTATCGGTTCAATTATTGGTTGATCACCTCCAGGCAGCGACCGATTGACCCTAAAATTGCACGCCGCGTATCTCAGGAACAACGCTGTTAATCACCAGTGTGTAGCCAATTCCTGACTAAGCTTTGCTCAGTGCCCCTCATCAGGTAAAATGCCCGCCTTTTCCACGTCTTACCGGATGTTGCTCAATGTTAGAAGTTAACGCCATACGCCAATCTCTCAAAAGCATGGGTGAAAGAACCGACGTGCTTCGGGGGTATCTTTGACTATGCCAACAAGAAAGAGCGCTTAACCGAAGTTGAGCTGGAGCTGGGCGATCCCAAAGCCTGGGATGATCCAAAGCGTGCCCAAGAATTGGGGCGCGAGCGTGCATCGCTAGAGGCGGTTGTGGCGACTATCGAAGAGCTAGATACTGGCGTTGCAGACTGCAGTGAGCTGCTTGATATGGCCGTTGAAGACGGCGACGATGAAACGATTAGCGCAATGCTGGTCGACGTAGATCGTCTTGAACGCTCACTCGCAAGCTTAGAATTTCGCCGCATGTTTTCCGGTGAGATGGATGCCAATAATTGCTATCTTGATATTCAATCGGGCTCGGGTGGCACTGAGGCGCAAGACTGGGCCAATATGGTTTTGCGCATGTACTTGCGCTGGTGCGAAAGTCGGGGCTTTAAAGCGGATTTAGTTGAACTGTCTGACGGCGAAGTGGCCGGTATTAAAAGTGCGACCATTCACGTACAAGGCGAGTATGCCTTTGGTTGGTTGCGCACGGAAACCGGTGTTCATCGCTTGGTACGAAAGTCGCCATTCGATTCTGGCAGTCGCCGCCATACCTCTTTTTGCTCGGTATTTATTTCGCCTGAAATAGATGACGATATCGAAATTGATATCAACCCCTCAGATGTGCGTACCGATACTTATCGCGCCAGCGGCGCCGGTGGTCAGCATATCAACAAGACTGATTCGGCAGTGCGTTTAACCCATGTTCCCACTAATATTGTGGTGCAGTGTCAGAACCAGAGATCGCAGCATCAGAACCGCGACAGTGCCTGGAAAATGCTTAAAGCAAAGCTCTACGAATTAGAAATGCAAAAGCGCAACAGCGCCGCGCAGGAGCTTGAAGACAGCAAGTCGGATATCGGCTGGGGCAGCCAAATTCGCTCTTATGTTTTAGATGATCAGCGGATAAAAGACTTGCGAACCAATGTGCAGACCAGCAATTGTGGCGCGGTATTAGACGGTGATTTAGATCAGTTTATGGAAGCGAGCTTGAAGAGCGGTTTGTGATATTAGTTTTTATTACAAACCCTAAAAACACCTTTTTATTTAATGTCTAACGCTACTTTAAACGCGTGTGACCCAAGGAATGTACCATGTCAGAACAGCACAACGAAGCTGAACACGTTCAGGAAGAGAATCGTCTTATAGCCGAGCGCCGCGCCAAATTGTCGGCGATCCGCGAGAAGCGCAATGCCTTCCCAAATCATTTTCGTCGTGAAGACTATGCCGACCGCCTACAAGCTGAGTTGGGTGAGAAGGGCAAGGACGAGTTAGAGGCTTTAGACCGTCAGGCCAGTATTGCGGGCCGGATCATGGCAAAGCGTGGGCCGTTTATGGTCTTACAAGATATGTCGGGGCGGATTCAGGTTTATGTTGATAAAAAGCAGTTTCCTGAAGAGTTAGCCGACGAAATCAAAACTTGGGACATCGGCGATATTATTTCTGCCACCGGCCCAGTGCACAAATCTGGCAAGGGCGATCTCTACGTTTATATGAAAGAGACGTCACTGCTGACTAAATCTTTGCGCCCGCTGCCAGATAAGTTTCATGGCTTGCAAGATCAAGAGATTCGTTATCGTCAGCGATATGTCGATTTGATCATGAATGAATCGTCGCGTCGTACTTTTGCGATTCGCTCAAAAATGATCAGCTCGATCCGTAACTTCTTGCAGCAGCGCGATTTTGTTGAAGTGGAAACGCCGATGATGCAAGTGATTCCCGGCGGTGCGAGCGCGCGTCCGTTTGTGACACATCACAATGCCTTGAGCATGGATATGTATTTGCGTATCGCGCCAGAGCTGTACCTTAAGCGCTTGGTTGTCGGTGGTATTGAGCGGGTATTTGAGATTAACCGCAACTTCCGCAACGAAGGTCTTTCAACTCGGCATAACCCAGAATTCACCATGATCGAATTCTATCAGGCCTATGCAGACTACAAAGACATGATGGATTTGACCGAGGCGATGTTGCGCAATACGGCGCAGGAAGTATTGGGTACCACAACGATTAACTATCAGGGCAGCGAATACGATTTGGCGCAGCCATTTACTCGTCTTTCGGTGTTCGATTCCGTGCTTCAGTTCAACGCTGATATTAGCGCAGCGCAATTGGCTGATATGGCGCAGGCAAGCGCCATTGCCAAAAAGCTGGGCGTCGATGTTAAAGACAGCTGGGGCTTGGGTAAGATACAGATCGAAATTTTTGAAGAGACGGTTGAGCACAAATTGGATCAGCCGACCTTTATTACCGAATACCCAACAGAAGTGTCGCCGCTGGCGCGCCGCAATGATGATAATCCCTTTGTCACCGATCGCTTTGAGTTTTTCGTTGGCGGCAGAGAATTGGCAAATGGCTTCTCGGAGTTAAATGACTCTGAAGACCAGGCTGAGCGCTTTATGGCCCAGGTTTCTGAGAAAGACGGCGGCGACGACGAAGCTATGCATTATGACGCCGACTATATCGCGGCTCTTGAATACGGCTTACCGCCAACGGCGGGTGAGGGTATTGGTATCGACAGATTGGTTATGTTGTTCACTGATGCGCCCTCGATTCGCGACGTGCTGTTATTTCCCCATATGCGGCCAGAGTAATTTGGTGTCGCGTTTCAGGTGCCCAATGTGGCGCCTGATTTGCTATCTTTAACTCTATTTCACGCCTTTGGATTTTGATATAAAACCCGTCTAGACAGTCACTTGTGCAACTATGCTATAGTGTTTGTTATCGCTATTTAGCATTGGGGATTTACACGATGAGTATCGAAAACGTCGATTTATTTGACGGTCTGATGCCGGAAGAAATTCAGATTTTACGCGACACCAGTGTGGTGCGTGAATTTGCCAAAAATACTGTTTTGATCCACGAAGGTGATGTGGCTGACTCACTTTACGTGGTCGAGTCAGGTCGTGTGAAAGTATATTGCAGTGACAAGGGTGGCAAAGATTTTGTCTTGAATATTCTTGAACACGGTGATTATTTTGGCGAATTAGCGCTGCTTGACGACGATAAGCGTTCGGCGTCGGTAAGGGCGATGGAAACCAGTAAAGTCCGTATTATTTATAAAGAAGACTTTAAAGCGATACTAGATCTACACCCCAATATCACCCGCATTCTCAATAAGAACCTGACTCGCCGGATTCGTAAATTAACAAATGATGTTAAGAGTTTGGCGCTACAAGATGTCTATGGTCGGGTGGTTAAAGTCCTGACCGGTTTGGCGCAGCCTGCCGCAGAAGATGGCAGTATGCGTATTGAGGAAAAACTTACCCAGCAAGAAATTGCTGATAGGGTGGGCTCTTCGCGGGAGATGGTGGCGCGTATATTGAAGGATCTGACTATAGGTGAGTATATCGACGTTGATGGTCGTCATATTGTGATTAAGCGCAAGCTACCAGAAAGCTACTAATCATAAATTGGAATCATAGTTTGGGATCATAGTGTGGGGAGATCGCTTGGAAAGTGCTTGGCTTTCCCCGGTCTAGGCATCGGAGCGCCGGATTAAACATCCGGCGCTTTTGCATCTGCTCTCTAATACAGTGAGCTATCGCTGTTTTAGATTGCGCGCGCCGCCGCAGGTTAATCCGGCATAGCCCCCTCAAATAATTTACTCCCCGACAATAAGCTCAGCAGTTCCTTTACTAAATTTCGCGCGCAGTTTCTGGCCTTTTTCTAGCCCAGTGGCATCGCGTACTATCGCCCCGTCGTGGTCGCTAATAATGGCGTAGCCACGGTGTAAGGTTTGTTCTGGTCCAAGTGTTTTGAGTTGCTGCTGCATATTCTTCAAGGCGATTCGTGGTTGCTGCAACTGCTGTTTCATTGCGTGTTGTAAACGGCCGCGCAGTGCCTGAAGATCTCGGTGCTTGGTTTTTAGTTGGCGATCGGGGTTTAGCAGTGCGAGCTGTTGATTTGCAGCAACAAGTCGCTGTTGGCGTTGGCGCTGTGCTTGTTCCCATTGGCGGCCAAGACGAATCTCTAAATCATCTAGACGCTGACTTTGTTCGCGCAACTGGCTGCGTGGGTCGCGCACGCGCCGCGTCAGCGATAGCAGTTGTTCGCGCCAGCGAGAAATTCTGCGAAGTTGGCTATTTGCCAGTCGGCCTTTTAGCAACTGCAAGCGAGAAATCAGTTCACTTTGGTCTGGGCTCAGCAGCTCGGCGGCGGCTGAGGGTGTCGCTGCGCGAATATCGGCAACAAAGTCACTGATACTGAAATCCACTTCGTGGCCCACGGCGCTAACCACGGGTAAGGAGGAATTATAGATGGCTTCAGCGACGATGCGCTCATTAAAGGGCCATAGATCCTCTAAGGAGCCACCGCCGCGGGAGACCAGAATCACATCGAAATCTTTCTTGCCTTGGCTATGCCAAATATTGGCCTGCAATACTGCTTTAGCGATTTGTTGGGCGGCATGTTCGCCCTGAACTAACACCGGCAGTACGCTGACCTGCATGCTGGGCCAGCGTCGCTTAAACACTGAAAGGATGTCGTGAATGGCAGCGCCGGTGGGCGATGTTATCACCGCAATATGCCGAATATTGTCTGGAAGCGGTTTTTTGTTGGCAGAGTCAAACCACCCTGCGGCCATTAGCTCTTGTT
>TARA_R110001592_G_scaffold160059_1_pt1 | contig 17675 bp, 10 predicted proteins | sample TARA_R110001592 | Tara Oceans TARA_R110001592 (sample SAMEA4398387) | marine metagenome | biome: Polar Biome; feature: [SRF] surface water layer (ENVO:00010504); material: water (ENVO:00002006), including particulate matter (ENVO:01000060) such as... | depth 5 m | reverse complement strand
TGATAAATATAATCTTTATTTGCCATGAAAAGTACTTCTCTTGTTTGTCATTAAATCGCTGTTCCTATATTAGAACAAGCTAAGGGGTTGGCTTCGCCGGTCCCTGCTCATTGTTAGATGATGTATTGCGTTCAACTTTTGAATATTCTGACTTTGAATGATGAATACCATTGTGTGTGATGGTAGTTTAATTTGGTTGCCATAACGGTAAGCTTGAAATCTAGATATATACCTGCGGTGGTCTTACCGATATAAATCTTTTTTGAGTAATTAATTAATGAGAAAATAATATCACGTTATTTGGAAAGAGTTGTAGGTAAAACAAAAATAATATCAAGCCTCTTTGCTTTGTGCTTCGTGGATGTATGATGACTTAAGCTCTATTCTATTATTTCAATTTTACATTTCTCTTTTGTGAAGTTAACACCTATAGCCTTAGTGAGTCCAGCACAGGTATCTTTATGGGCGACCTTTTGCACTTATTTCTGCATAAAAGGTGCTTTGCTGGAAATCTGCTTATGATCGGTGAATATATTTTTAATTTAAATCGGCAGCATATTGTCTAAGAATAGTCATTGGCACAATTTCCAAGGCTTTTTTATGTGTACGTGTTAGATGAACCTTTGGTGCCATGCCTTGTTCATGTGCTTCTAACCATCTACTAGCACATAAGCACCAGCGATCACCCGCTTTAAGACCCGCAAAACCAAATTGTGGAACAGGTGTAGATAGGTCATTTCCTTTAAAGCGAGAAAACTCAAGAAAAGAATCTGATGCTTCAATACAAATAGTATGAGATCCAAAATCCTGATCATTTGTGTTACAGCAACCATCTCTAAAAAAACCGGTTAATGGGTCATGGCTACAGGCGATCAGCTTTTCTCCAAATACATTCACGGACTCGTCCATTTTAATATTGCTCATGCTGTATCCTTAGTTTTTACCTTGATGGTATTCAATTCGAGGGGGAGGGGGTGTCAGGGTTTTATCTCTATTTTCATCGTTTTGCTCACGATCTGAAAAATTATAGGCAATTTCACCAATTGATAGTTTGTAAGATAAATCGATAGTTACGCCTGCTTTACCCGTTTGTTCATCCAGTACTTTATCGTCTAACACTTCTAATTCAGCATAAGAAAAAGCTGAGAAACTGATAGTGATTACGGTAATCAATATCTTAGATGGAGAGCTATGGGGAAGTGGTTTTGTTTTTATAGTGTGCATTTTAGTGCCCTGAGTACACAAAAATTGAACAGGCATTATATCCCTATCTTCTTCTGTGCGGCTATACATGCTGGTCGACTATAGAGTCTATTTTTGTAATCAAGCAGGCCAGGCAGTACTTCAAATTTAAAACTATCTGCCCAGTTTAGGGTGTGTGCGATTAAGATATCCACCATGGTGAAATGCTTTCCTAGCGCAAACTCTGCCGGGTGTTCACCTATCAAACGGATTAGGGCTTTTTGTGATTTTTCAAATTCCCAAAGTGTTGTTGGAAGCACTTCGGGGACTCTATATTGAGCAGGAATTGCAAAACGATGCTTGCCATTTGTCCAGAGTGGTTGTTCTAAGTCGGACATGACAAAAAAGGCAAGCTGGTCATAATGAGCGCGAGCTGGAGTGTTGTCAGCAGGAATAAGGTTTTTTTCAGGATGCATCTTGGCGATGTAGCTTAAAATGGCAGCACTTTCCGTTAAGGTGACGTGACTATCACAAAAAGTAGGCACTTTTCCTTGGAAATTAAGCTTCCGATAATCATCAGTATGGCTTCCATTTGGCTCTGCACTACCTAATGCAACCTCAATGTATTCATAGTCTAAACCTACTTCTTCAGCTGCCCAGACACATCGAAAAGAACGAGATTTTTTGGTTCCATATAGTTTCATTATTATTTCATCCTTACTTAAAAACGATTAGTAGGCTCATAATTAAGATAGCCATTTTGCTAGTTTTTCTTTAATGATATCGGGGTTAACAGGCTTACTTATATAGTCACTCATGCCCGCTTGTAAGCATGCTTCTTTATCACCTTTCATGGCATTTGCTGTCATTGCAATAATAGGAATGGATATTGATAATGCTCCGGCCTTGCCAGCTCGAATTGCTTTGGTCGCTTCATAGCCATCCATTTCAGGCATTTGGCAATCCATAAGAACAAGATCGTAGGGGTTTAGTTTTTCTACATTATTCATCATTTCTAGTGCTTCTAGACCGTTTCCTGCGACATCACAATATAGGTTAAATCCACCTAAAATACCTTGAACAACAAGTTGGTTGATCGGCGTATCTTCAACTAAGAGTATGCGTTTGTTTGTCGGTAATGTGATTTCTGTTTTCGCTATATCAATCGATGTATTCGTGTTTTCTATATTCGAAGTCACTTCAGATTCCTTTGCATGATTGATGGCTCGAAGTAGTTTTGTTTGCGTTATTGGTTTGAAAAAGTAGTCACAAAAACCTAAATTCTCAATATATTTTTGGTCGTGTTTGAATTCTAAGGGAGCCATTAATATAAATTTTATGTTTGATGTGTCTATTATTTCTTTCAGCTCTTTTATGAAGCCGGAGCCTGATTTATCCATGAGGTCAAGGCTGACTAGAACAAACCTTATTGTTGTTGTCGCTTGTTTTTTTATTAGGTTTAGAGCTTGATCTGAATAAGTGGCTGTTTGTGTTTTCGCGCCCCATTTTTTTAGTTGCTTTGAACAAATATCAAGATTTACTTGATTTGGATCGATAATTAAAAATTCTGAGTCTGATAAATCTATCGGCTTATAGTTGTTGTATTCGGATGAATCTGAAATTTGAGAGCTTTGTTTAAATACAAACGAACAGCTAAATAAACTACCAAAGCCAACGATACTTGTTGCTTTAATTTCTCCACCCATGAGTCGGCAGAGTTTCTTGGCGATGGCTAGGCCAAGCCCTGTGCCGCCATAGTTTCTGGTTGTCGATGCATCTAATTGAGTGAAGGAGTCAAAAATTGATTCGAGTTTTGTTTGTTCAATTCCTATTCCTGTATCGCTTACGTCACAAGTTAATTTAAGTGAGCCTGTCGGTTCTTTGCTTAGCGATGCCTTGATAATGACCTCGCCTTCATGGGTAAATTTAATTGCATTTGATAGTAGGTTATTCAGTACTTGTCTAAGTCTTCCAGGGTCACCTTTTACCATTTCTCCTGATATCTCGGATGTATCAATTAACAAAGAAATAGATTTATCTTCTGCAAGCTTGCTCAAACCCTCTGTCGTATTTTCGAGTATTTCAATTAAATTGAAATCTATCATTTCAATTTCGAGCTTGCCCGATTCAACTTTAGAAAAGTCTAAAATATCATTGATTAGTGTTAGTAATGACTCTGCACTGGTTTTTGCTAAACTTGCTTTTACTCTCTGATCTTTATTAAGGTTTGTGTCCATCAGAAGGCTTAACATGCCCAAAACGCCATTCATGGGTGTGCGTATTTCATGGCTCATGCTGGCTAGAAATTCAGATTTAATTCTTAACGCTTGTTCAGCGATTAACTTTTCTTCTTCTAAAGCATATTCACGATACTCAAGTTTCTGAGCATATTCCGCCAACTTGGTTTCATTCCGTTTTGTCTCACTGAGGTCTTCAATACATACAAAAAAACCATCTATCAAATTTTCGTGGTTTTTATCAGGAACAAAATTTATATGCACTAGCTTATCTTCAGTATATTGGTAAGGGATACTTGACTCAAAAGAGGCATGTTCACCTGATAACACTTTTTCTATTTCAGGTTTGATGTTATCAAAAGTGTCTTTGCTCAGAATATCTTTAAGACTATTTCCCTCAAAAACATCTAAAGGCATACCAAACCAACTTTCATGAATTTGGTTAACAAATTTAAATTTTAGATCAGTTCCTATATAAGAAAGTAGAACCGGGGCTGTATTGGTGATGCCATCGATATGTCTGCGGGAGTTTTCTAATTCGATATCGCGCCTGTTTTTATTCTCACTAAGCTCATTGTAGGACTCTACTAATCTGCCAATTTCATCTTTACTTTTAAAGGGAATAGATTGAGCTGGACCATCGTTACTTTGAGTCGTGAGATGCTGTGTAATGTGAGAGAGAGGTTTTAGTAATAACCATCTTTGCAAGAGATATAAAACTAAAAATATGGATACCATACCAAGTGTAAAGATGGTCGTGATTAAGGTTAGAAAATTAGGCGCATTGATAAACGTTTCGGACTCATCCAATACGATAAAAATATAATATGCCCTTAACTTATTAAAACCTGAATTAATTAATTGTGTCTTATGGAGGTAATAGAAATTGTTTTCTGAAAACGTAGAAGATACCAATTGATATTGGGAATCGAGAGCTCTATAAATTTCTTTATCTTTCTCAGGTAAACCTTCTTCAAGCGTTTTTCCAATATTCGCATTATGGTTGTCTACAATAATTTGCTGATTTTCTTCTTCAATCAGAATGATACGACTGACATTATTTTTAGCCGCTAATACATTGGTAATTCGTTTTAAGTTAGATGATTTGAAGTTTGTTTGTGCAGTTATAATCAGGTTATCTGTAATTGTTTCTGCAAGCTGTTTAAGCTGAAATTGATTGATGCTTTTTGCTTGGTAAACGTATGCTGCATATAAAAAAACAAATAGTAATAATCCCAACAACACGATTGGAATATTCAGTTTTAGAGCAATAGAAGATTTAAATTTCTGGCGTATCAATGGAATGCCTTTCTCAGCGGTTTAAAAACACAATTGATCTTGTTTATTAAATAGAATGAAGTACTGATAATGTGATTTTTAAGTCCTCAGAAGATACTCCTTTACATGCCGTCATGAAGATAAAACACCAAAGTCAGGAGTATGATTTGAACTCAAATTATTAGTTTTTTACCTTATCTAAAGGTAGCATAATATTATGAATTTGCTCGTTCAGTTAATATAGAAAGGAAGAGCTAATGAATTAGATAGTGTTCTTTATATTGGAATACACTAGAAACCTTTATAAAAGAAGTATCTATAAAGTGAAATGATGTTCTAATGCACTTGTACTCAATAAAATCAGAATAAAATGAACTGTATTTCAATGAATTCAATGATAGCGAAGTCAAATTTAGAAAATGTCATTGATTTATGTGGAAATTTACAACAGTTTACATGATTGCTATGCAAGTACATGATATCTTTACACTTCATTGGTTCATAGATTAAGAAATAGCTATTTCTTACAACTCGACTCGAGAGTCCATTAGTGTATTGTCTAAATTACGCGGTCTTTTATTGCTCATCAGTTGCGTTCGGCTTTGGGTGGTCTAGTATCAAATTAATTAATCAAATTTAGGAAGTATTGGAAATAATGCGTTTATCCATTCAGCATTTCGCGATTAGAATGCTTACATCTTTCATTTTTCTGGGCTTAATTTCGCAATCTGTTCAGTCGATAGAATTACCCGCCTATGTGGCAGATTCCATTGACGCCAATCCTCGCGTGCGCGAAAAGGTACATGTTTATCGTCAAGCGGTGCAAGATCGAGAAGCTGCTTTAAGTGGTTGGCGTCCACGGGTTGATCTTGAGGGTACGATTAGTTATATCGAAAGTGATACCATCACCAATAACTCTCAGTCCGATGATTACAACAGTAATATTGTTAAACTATCTGTCACCCAAAACCTATTTAATGGTTTTGATACTGAAAATTCTATAAAGCAGGCAGATGCTCGAATTCAAGCCGCGTTATATGATCTTTACGACACCGTTGATAATGTGGCATTAGAATCAGTTCAAGCTTATTTAGAAGTTATCAAGCAACATAAACTCTATAAATTGGCTCAGGAAAATGTAGAGTCTCATGAAAACACGCTCAGGCAAATCACTCCACGCAGTGAATCAGGGGCAGGCAGGCGTTCAGAACTTGAGCAAACTGAAGGACGTGTTGCCAGAGCTTTTGCAAGCATGCTCGGGCAGTATAATAACTTGGAAGATTCCTTAACCCAGCTTCATGAAATTTTGGGTCGTCATCTTGATTTATCTGAGTTCTCAGAGCCAGCTATGCCAGAAGAGATAACTGCATCGCTAGCCGATTTAACGAACACAGCATTACTTAATCATCCAGCATTGAAAGTCGCCCAATATAATATTGAAGGGGCTCGTCACAATCACCGCCGTGCAAAAAGTTCTTTTTATCCTAAAGTCGATTTGCGACTAGCCCAAGAAATTAGTGATAACATCAGAGACTCTCGCGATAATGATGATGAACTGAGTTTATCGCTAACATTGAGTTATAACCTTTATAACGGTGGAGCGGATCAGGCAGAACGACGAAAGCGTGTTAGCAATATTGATGAAGAACAGCAGTTCGAAGGGCGGGTTCGCAGGCAGATCATGAATACTTTGCGCTTGGCTCAAAAAGCAGACCAGTTGCTCCAAAAACAGCTAGTTTATTTAAATCGCCATGTCGTCAAATCACAGGAAACAATGATCTCTTATCGTGAAGAGTTTTTTGTAGGTGAGCGTGACTTGATTGATTTGTTAGATGCCAAAAATGAAGTAAATAGCGCTCAAAATAATTATGCCGAAGCTTACTACGATGCAGTTGCAGCACGTTATCGCATGCACGAGGGTGTCGGTGATTTATTTAAGCCGCTAGGTATTGAAGTGACGGTGTCGAATAATAATCTAGAAATATCACGTATTGCTGCTATTGGTGTGGATACGATTGCAGCAGGTATCGCAATGGATTTTGACAAGGATCAGATACTTGATCGCCTCGACCAGTGTGATAATAGCGTTCAAGGCAGCACTATTGATAAATTTGGCTGTAAGAATATTGAATCTCCAGCGATGTACAAATCTAATATCCCCCCTAAAGCAATGGATGATACCTTTAATGTAACTAGAAATGGCGTTCTGAAAATAACACCGGCCATGTTGTTAACAAACGATAGCGATGCCGAACAGAGTGAACTACAACTCGTTAATTTCTCGCAGCCTATGTATGGCTCAATTGCCATGAGTGATGATAATGTTCTCATTTTTAGAGCCGCTGATGGTTTCATCGGGGATGACTCCTTTTCTTATACTGTGGCAGATCAGCAAGGCGCGAGCGACACAGGGATGGTTAAGATTCAAATTCCACAAAGTATTTCATTAACTGAGTCCCAATTCGTCAATTTCAAATACAACTCTGCCGACATGACGGAGCCCTCTATTTATATGGTTGACCAAATACTGAAAGCACTTAAAGAACATCCTGGTTTATTATTAAGAGTCTTTACCTATACTGATAATAGAGGGTCAGAACGTTACAATATGGCCTTATCTGAAAAGCGTGCTCAAGCAGTGATCGAGAAATTTTTAGAGGAAGGCGTTAGTCGAGAACGTTTTGTTGTGAAAGCAATGGGTGAACAAGATCCAATAGCCGATAATACTACATCTGAAGGACGTGCAATTAATCGCCGTGGTGAGTTCATATTTAGCCATCAGTAGCCTCTAATTGTCTATAAAAGTGGTGTTCAATATATCAACGATGATATAGGAAAGAGACATCTTGGAGGCTGCGATTATCTGGTGGCATTATCATATAAACCGAAGGTGGGTTAGGCTTGGCTTAATCTGCCTGATTGCTTTTGGCGGTCTGGTTAAGATACATGCTCAGCCTTTTATAGATTTCCTCATGCTAGAGCGTCTTCAAAAAAATTATGGTGAAGATGCCGTCAAGCGTGGCGAGCAATTAAACAGATTACTGCTAGAAATAAACAATAAAGACATTCAGACAAAATTGCTCGAAGTGAACCGTTTTTTTAATCGATTTACCTATAAACTTGATGATGAAGTGTGGGGGGAGGCTGATTATTGGTCAACACCTGAAGAGTTTATTGGCATGTACGCCGGTGATTGTGAAGACTATGTCGTAGCTAAATATTTCACTCTGAGATATTTGGGAGTCCCCGATGAGCGCTTGTATCTCACCTATGTCAAAGCACTAAAACAAAATGTAGCTCACATGGTCTTAACCTATTTCGAAACGCCAGAAAGTATTCCTTTAGTACTTGATAACTACGATTTACGTATTCTCACCGCTGATAAACGTACCGATCTGTTGCCTATCTACAGCTTCAATGCAAAATCTCTATTTCTTACGAATGCTTCTGCGGGTTTAGGCCGCAGCTTGCCAACTGATAAAGTGAAAAATAGTAAGTGGACGAGATTGTTGAGCACACTTAATGAGGTCGATAAATGACATTATTTAAACAAATAGCCTTAATTGTATCCATGGGTATATTGGTCTTACTGGTGCTGATAAGTTTGGATAACTTTCAACGAACCAGTCATTTTGTAGAAACTCAGTTGCAAACATCCGCTCAAGATGTGGCGACTACGCTAGGTATTGCAATTTCGACAACCAATAGCGGTAATGATAAAGCCGCACTTGAAGCCTATTTTAATGCCATGTTCGATAGTGGTTATTACTCTCAAATTCGCTTAGTCAAAGTGGATAAAACGATTATTCATCAGAAAGAGCGTATTTTATCAATAGACAATATTCCCGACTGGTTTATTCAGCTTGTTCCCTTATCTCCCTCAGTGGGCAAAGCACATATCAGACAGGGTTGGGTGACACTAGGAACCTTGGAAGTAACGGCTCATCCTGCCTTGGCTTATGCAGAACTGTATGAAAATGTTACACGATCCCTGACATGGTTTGCACTTCTATCCTTTTTGATTTTATGTGTTTTGTGGTTTGATCTCCACGTTATACTCAGACCCTTAGCGCGGATAAAAGAGCAAGCACAAGCCATACATGAAAATCGCTTCATCAAACAAACTAAATTACCTAAAACAGTGGAATTACGAAGTGTTGTTGAAGCGATGAACCATATGATTACCAAGGTCCAGAAAATATTCAATGAGCAAGAGCAAACTTTGGCTCGATGCCAAACGCTGATTTATACCGATGAGTTAACCGGCTTGGCAAATAGAAAGTTCTTATTATCACGCTTAGGCGAGATCACCTCTGAAGAATCAACTTTTAATGGCTGTATCGTTTTATTTAAACTTCAAAATTTGAGTGATGTCAGTCATCAAGAAGGCTATCTTAAAGCTGATGTGTGTATAAAGTTACTGGTTTCAATTTTCAATCAGCGTGTTGAAGCTAGCTCTGAGGAAAGATTCGCTCGTATGAACGAAGATGAATTTGCACTTTTAGTGCCTTTAGATGCTGAACAGACTGATCAGATAGTACATGATATTTTTGAAGTATATAAAACCTTTATTACCGAGGAATCAATTGATATTTGCTTGGTTGCTGGTTCCACCTCTGTACACAGTGGCCAAGAAATAGCCAGTATTTTAGCAGAGCTTGATATGGCCCTATCGCAGGCATTAACTGCAGGTGCCTATGTTTATCGAAGAGCAGGAACAACGAAGCTTGTTATTCCACAAGGCAAATTAGAATGGCGACTTTGGTTTAAAGAAAAATTATCAAACAAAGGGTTCTATTTGGTAGGTCAGCCAGTTTTTAATCTAAAGCAAGAGATTATTCAACGGGAGTTATTTATTCGGGTGAATGATACCAAAGGACAAGTAATTTCTGCTGGAATATTTATGCCAATGGCGCAAGTTCTGGGTTATGACTTAGACGTCGATAGAATGGTTTTCAAACTATTAAATGAGCTATCCAGAAAAGAAGATCAGCGTGTCACTTATGCGTTAAATTTATCTCAGTCATTTTTCCAGCGAGTAGATGCTATCGAAGAATTTAAGGTGTTGCTTGATGATTTTAATAATTATTCGCAAATGTTATGTGTTGAGGCTAGTCACCAAGCCTTCCTGAAATCACCACTAATGTTCAAACAGATCGCAGATGCAGTTAAAGCGAGTGGACATAGCTTTGGTATTGATCATCTTGATTTGAATATCCCAAAGGATACCCTGCAAACTATTCAGCCGAGCTATGTTAAAGTAAGCGCGCACTTGATCGACGATTTAATTCAAAATAAGGTGTCAGGTGCCTACCAAGCTCTGCGTACCTTAACCTCTGCACTGGATATTAAGATTATCGCTGTCGGCGTCGATAATCAGGATTTATCAAAAAAATTACAAGAATTGGATATAGATGGTATGCAAGGAAATATTTTAGGTGAACCTGAGGCGCTTTCATGAATCAGGTTGAACCGCATTACGATCCGCTATTGGAATGCTTAGTTATTTTTGCCAAGCTATTTAATCGGCCAATCTCGGTTGATGCTTTGATTGCAGGTTTACCTGTCGGTCCAGATGAAATTGGCCCAGAGTTGTTTTCGATAGGCAGCTCCAAAGGCATGTTTTCTCGTGTAGCCAAGCGAGCAGGTTTCGCTTCTCGGCTTATTAAACGCGATTTAGATCATCTCACCGGACTATTGTTACCCTGTATCTTGATTCTGAAAAATAGAAATGCGTGTATTCTTGAAGAGATTGATCATCAAAATCAGCGTGCAAAAGTCATTTATCCTGAAGTTGGGGGAGGTGAAGAATGGATTCCTCTAGATCAGCTAGCTGAGCAATATATAGGTTTTGCATTCTTACTGAAGAATGAGTATCAGCAGCGAAACCAAGAAAATCGTACCATAGTCAATGATAACGGACACTGGTTTTGGGGAACATTGAAGCGCTCTAAAGATGTATTTATTAGCGTTGTATTTGCTTCTTTACTCATCAATATTTTTGTCATAGCTACCCCTCTTTTCACCATGAATGTTTATGATAGAGTTGTACCTAATGACGCCTTAGAAACACTCTGGGTTCTGGCGATTGGTGTAGCTCTAGTCTACTTTTTTGACACGATATTACGTTTTATTCGCACCTTTTTTTTAGAGACGGCTGGTAAGAAAAGTGATGTCATCATGTCTTCCATTTTATTTGAACAGGTACTTAACCTTAAAATGGATCACTGGCCCAAAAGTATTGGCGCCTTTGCAAGTAATTTGCGTGACTTTGAAAGCATTCGAAATTTCTTCACAGCGTCAACGATCGCTACCTTGGTTGACTTGCCATTCTCTTTTATCTTATTGATATTAATTTATTATATTGGTGGTTCAATTGTTTCAATACCACTGATTACTATCTCGCTATTATTACTTTACAGCGCCATCATCGTTAATCCTTTGCGCCGAAGCGTGGAGTCAGTTTACGAAGCCTCGGCAAATAAAAATGCCCACTTAATTGAAAGTTTGAGTTCAATTCAAACCATCAAAGCCTTGGGTGCGAGCCATCACGCTCAATGGGTATGGGAAGAAACGTCAGGCGATATCGCAGAAAAATCAATGACGAGTCGTCTGCTGTCTAACTCTATTTCAGTGGTGACGAGTCTGTTGACACAGTTAAATACCGTCGCGATTATTATTGTTGGAATATACGCTATCAGTGATCTTGAGCTTTCTTTGGGCGGCTTGATTGCGGTAGTTATGCTGTCTTCACGAGCAGTTTCACCGATGGGGCAGGTCGCAACATTAATTACGCAATACCATCAGACGCGGGCCGCATACAACACCTTAAATGAATTAATGCAAAAACCCGTTGAACGATCAGAAAGTAAGCCTTATGTCAGACGTCCTTCTTTTGAAGGGCGGATAGAGTGCAAACATATGAGCTTTACCTATCCTGAAGCACAAAGTGCATCGCTTGAAGATATTACTCTGACGATTAAACCAAAAGAACACGTGGGCATTATTGGGAAAGTGGGGTCGGGTAAAAGCAGTTTTGCAAAATTACTGTTATCACTTTATGAGCCGTCATCAGGTTCTCTAGCGATTGATGGCATTAATATCAGCCAGATTGACCCAGCCGACTTGCGTATGAATATTGGTTATTTATCCCAAGATGTTCAGTTGGTTCAAGGTACCATTCGTGACAATCTGATCTATCGTAATCCGCAAGTGTCGGATGATCGATTATTGGAAGTGGCTGCACTATGTGGCGTAGACCAATTTGTGAATCGATTGCCTTCAGGCTTTGATACCCAGGTCGGCGAGCAGGGCGTTTGCTTGTCAGGCGGACAGCGTCAAGCGATTGCCTTGGGTCGAGCTATGCTTTTGGGCGAATCAATATTGGTTCTTGATGAGCCAACTAGTCATATGGATAACACGACGGAATCTAAAATAAGGCAAAACCTCTTTAAATATACCCGTGACAAAACGCTTGTGATCGTCACCCATAAGGCTGCCATGCTAGATTTGGTCGAGAGACTTATCGTCGTTGATCAAGGGCGAGTAATATTGGATGGTCCAAAAGAAAAAGTACTAGCAGAACTACAGGGTAAAAAACGTGACATCTAAATCGAATATTTTCCACCTTTCAAAGTACTCCGATAGTGATCTTACTTATATGCGTAGTCTTTCGGCTGCGGTTGTCCAGCGTTCGCCCAAACACTTAATGATTATTGTATTAATCATGCTTTTGGTGTTTTTAACGGCCATCTTATGGATGGGCTGGGCAGAAGTGGATGTGATCGTGCGAGGCAGTGGCAAGGTTATTCCTTCACGTCAGGTTCAGTTGGTACAAAGTCTTGAAGGTGGCGTGGTGTCAGAAATACTCGTTAAAGAGGGGGATATAGTCAAGGCAAATCAAGCCCTATTAAAATTAAGCGACGTCGCATTTTCTAGCTCTTTTCAAGAAAATCGCTTGCTATATTCTGAACTTAGAGCAAGAAGTATCCGTTTACAGGCTGAGTCAGATGGCGCTGATTTCAATCCTGATCTGATCAAAAAAGATATTGAACCGATCGTATTAGAATCTGAAAAAAGTTTATTTGAAAGTAATCGGCAGCAGCTAAATGAGACGCTGAGTATTTTAAGAGAGCAAATCAGACAGCAAGAAAGTGCTTTGGAAGAAGCTCAGTCAATAGAGCGTCGATTAAAAAAGTCTGTCGATTTATTGCAGCAGGAAATAAAAATCAAAGAACCTTTGGTTAGAAATAGAATCATAAGTGAGATCGATTTTTTGCAACTTCGTCAGCGTGAAGCTGAAGCTGAAGGTGAATTAGATATTGCGAGTATATCTATTCCCCGAATTAAATCATCGATTGAAGAAGCAAAAGGGAAGTTAGAACAAAATCGTCTAGACTTTAGTAACAAGGCAAAGCTTGAGTTGAATGAAACTTTGGCAGAGCTGTCCCGAGTCTCTGAAACGCAAACCGCTTTGCAGGATCGGGTTACCCGAACAACCATGCGTTCACCGGTTGATGGTGTGGTTAAAAGTTTGCATGCTAACACAGTGGGTGGCGTGGTGAGCCCAGGGAATAAAATATTAGAAATTGTGCCCTTAGGCGATACCTTGCTGGTCGAAGTTAGAATTAAACCAGCAGATATTGCTTCGATTGTTGTGGGACAGCGGACTCGCTTAAAGTTCAGTGCCTATGATTTTGCCATTCATGGTGGTTTGACTGGCAAGGTTGTTTTTGTAAGTGCCGATACAATCACCAATGACGAAGGTGAAAGTTATTATATCGTCCGAGTCTCACCTGAAGAGACTTATTTGGATTCGAAAACAAAAAACATGGAAATAAAAGTCGGGATGACAAGTGAAGCAGACATCATTATCTCGAAAAAGACAATATTAGAGTACCTACTTAAACCTATTAATCGCGGCTTGGAAAAAGCGCTAACAGAAAGTTGATATGATTATATATATATATTCCAAATCTGATTCGTTTAAAAAACATATCAATAAAGTGATAGGTTCGCGTGTGACTTATCGGACAGATTTAGGAGTGATGAAAGCAGGATCAGCCGATATTATTTTGATTCATGCAAGTTCTTATTCAGATCTGAATTTAAGTGAAATACTTCGTGATAACGCAAACGCATCGTTTTCTGTGGTGATAGCTGATGACCTACCAGATATTGGGAAAATGCTGCGTTATACAAATTTGGGTGTTAAGGGATACTGCAATACCTACATGGCGAAACAGCATTATGAGCAATTGCTAATGATGCTGAGAGATGGCCACAGCTGGTTCCCGCCAGCACTTCTCTCGCAAGCTTTGTCATTGGCTCATTCGAGTGTCCGGCCAGAAGAAAGTGACGAGCAACTACTTGAATTAACTTCTCGACAAAAGCAAATTGCTTTGTGTATCGCGGAAGGTAAAAGTAATAAAGTCGTGGCCGAAGAATGCGGCATTGCAGAAGGCACCGTTAAGTCTCATATTACTCAAATATTTAATAAATTAAATGTGTCTGATCGAATAGGGCTTGTTATTCACTTGAAAGAGTTAAACTTGATAGGCAGAAACAGGCGCAAAACAGACTAACTCTAGCCAAGATTATTTAAATTTTGGCTTCCTAGATTTTCCCTTCTGAAACAAAAAGATACACAACTTGCCACCTCAGTACCATGTTTTCTTGACTGACTAGGGTCTATTCTTTTAGTACATCTAAAAAGGGGTTAGTCATGGCTGCAAAAAATATTGGTTTTATTTCTGAATTGGTTGGAAACGCTGAGATTCGTACCGAAGAAGGTATGATTAAAGTTGCTCTTTTAGGCGATATCGTCAAAGAAGGCGACGTGGTTTCTACCGGTCAAAATAGCCATGTAGTGATTGATTTCAATAATGGTGAAAAGGTAAGCATTGGTGCGCAAGCGCAAGTCACTTTAGACGACTCGGTTTCCTTTGATAGTGGCCAATTTGATATAAACCTTGTTGATCAACAAGCAGCTTTACAGCAATTAATTATTGAAGGTCTGGATGTTTCTGTTCTTGAAGAAACCACAGCAGGAAGAGCGCCTCAGGGTTTTGACACCAACTCTTTAAAAGATTCAAGTGTATACGAGCGTGATGGTATCGAAGGTCAAGTTGATACGCGACTCACACCGATTGAAAATGAAACCTTTGTAAGCCCTCTAACTACGTTCGGTTCAGAGTCGGGTATTAATCAAGATGGCACGACCTCTGCCGATGTTATTCCACCTGTTGCTAGTGAAAATTTTACTATTGCTCTGAATGTGAATATCACCCCAGATGGCGTTATCAATTCATCAGAAAGTAATGGAACCATTGCTATAACTGGTTCAGTTGGATCAGATGTAAGTGAAGGTGACATAGTCAGCTTAGTGATTAACGGCGAAACCTACACCGGTTTGGTACAATCAGATAAGTCATTTAGCATCGATGTAGCCGGTAGTGATCTGTTGAATGACCCCGACAGCACAATTCAAGCAACTGTATCCTCTACAGATACCTCAGGTAATACTTTCACAGCCAGCGATAGCCAAGCATATTTAATTGATGTTGAGCCGCCGATAGCATCAATTACCCTCGACGCAGCACTTACTTCAGATAACATTATTAATGCGGAAGAGGCTGCAGGAACTGTCTCTGTGGCAGGAACAGCGTCTGGTGAATTTCAGGCGGGTGATCTAGTTACTTTAACTGTAAATGGTGTCAACTATTCAGGGCCTGTTGCAGCCGATGGCAGCTTCAGTATTGATGTGCAGGGCAGTGATTTAATAGCAGATCCAGACTCAAGCATTGATGTTAGCTTCATAGCAACAGACCTAGCAGGCAACACCTCAGCTCCCATTACGACTTCAATTCCTTTCTCAACAGATACATCTGCTACAGCAAGTATTGTTGTTGATAGCATTACTGCCGATGACATTATCAATAGCGCAGAAGCAAATTCGACAATTGCCGTTACCGGTTCAGTAGGTGGCGATGCGAGTCAAGGCGACAGCGTTACGCTAACGATAAACAATACGCCTTACTCTGGTTTAGTTGAAACGGATGGAACATTCAGCATCGATGTTGCTGGTTCTGATCTTGTCGCTGATACAAATTTTGAAGCAAAAGTTACAGGAACAGATGAAGCAGGTAATGCATTTGACGTCAGTACAGTTTCATCGCATACCGTTGTCTTGGCGCCTGTTGCGAGCATTAATCTAGATACTAATTTAACGCCTGATGACATTATCAATTCTGCCGAAAGTGCAAGCACTGTAGGTGTTACTGGGTTAGTAAGTGGTAACTTTCAAGCAGGTAATATTGTTTCAATTACTGTGAATGGTGTTGTTTCAACAGCCGCTGTTGCTGCAGATGGCAGTTTTAGTGTTGATGTCCAAGGCAGTGACTTATTAGCTGATATCGATAAAACCATCGAAGCATCTTTTGTCGCTACCGATACAGCAGGAAATATTGCTGAGCCAGTTACTGATTCAGATACATATTCTATTGATACCACAGCAAACGCCACCATTACTTTAGATCCAAACATTACTGCAGATGATATCGTTAATGCTGCTGAAGCTTCTGATCTTGTTGCCATAACGGGAACCGTAACAGGCGATTTTCAGGCAGGTGATTTAGTTACTATTACTGTGAACAATGTTTCCTCTGTTGGAAGTGTTGACGCTGATGGTCGATTTAGTATTGAGGTTCAAGGTAGTGATTTATTAGCTGATTCTGATACTTCAGTCGAAGCTTCGTTTGTCGCTACAGATGCTGCTGGAAATATAGCTTCTCCAATAAGCACAAGCGAAAGTTACTCTGTAAATCTGGCAGGAACAGCCACCATCACTGTAGATAACATTACGGCAGATGACGTAGTGAATGCAGCAGAGTCGGGCACATTAATCGCTGTTACGGGTTCCGTTGGCGGTGATGCAAGTGAAGGCGATACAGTTAGTTTTACCGTTAATGGCGAGGCTTATAATGGTTTAGTTGCAGCTGATGGCACATTCAGTATTGATGTGTTTGGTTCAGATTTGGCCGCAGATTCAAGTTTTGATGCGACCGTCACCGGAACAGATGATGCAGGAAATTCCTTCTCGGTATTAACAAGGTCTACTCATACAATCGATACCACAGCAGATTCAGGTACGGTTACCATTAGTACCATTGCTGGTGATGATATTATTAATGCTAGTGAATCCATTGCAGCAACAATCATTGTTGCTGGTATCGCGACAGGTGGTGATATTGTCCTGGGCGATACGGTTACGGTTAAAGTTAACGGAACAGATTACACAACGACGGTTGGAGCCGGTGGTGCATACAGTGTCGATGTGGCGACTTCAGATCTAATCGCAGACAACTCAATAGACGTGGAAGTCGTATCTACAGATGATGCCGAAAATACAGTAATAAGTAGAGCTTTCACAGAAATAAGCCTCGACCTTAGTGCTGCTGTCAGCTTAAGCGCGACCACTGAAATTACCGAAGCCGGTGGCACAGTCACTTATACCGCAACTGTTGATAACGCACCAGCGACCGACATGACAGTGGCCTTGGATAATGGCGAAACCATCACCATTGCAGCCGGTGAAATGACCGGATCTGTAGACGTCACTGTTGCAGCAAACGAAGACGCAATAGTCGATGCAAGCACGATCAGTGCCACGATTAACTCTACCTCAGGCGGTGGTTTCGAGGATGTTTCTATTGATGCGACGCCAGCCGTGACGACTATCACCGATACGATCGATACCACGACAGTGTCATTATCTGCGACCGGTTCAATCACCGAAGCGGGCGGCACGGTGACCTACACAGCTTCTGTCGATAATGCGACAGCGACCGATATGACGGTAACGCTAGACAACGGCGAAACAATTACCATTTCTGCGGGAGATACCTCGGGCACAGTCGATGTGGCGGTGGCTGCAGATGAAGATGCGCTTGCTGAAACCAGCAGTCTGTCTGCTTCTAT
>TARA_R110001592_G_scaffold6936_6_pt1 | contig 17699 bp, 18 predicted proteins | sample TARA_R110001592 | Tara Oceans TARA_R110001592 (sample SAMEA4398387) | marine metagenome | biome: Polar Biome; feature: [SRF] surface water layer (ENVO:00010504); material: water (ENVO:00002006), including particulate matter (ENVO:01000060) such as... | depth 5 m | reverse complement strand
ATTTGTTTTTCTACTGTAGCTGACGCACAGATAAAAAAATATTTTAAATTTTCTACTTTTTACGCAGCAGTAAATGGTGGTACTTCTATATCAGATGTAGATGTATATTCTGTGTCTAATGGATTACAAACTTCTGTAGTTAGAACTCCATATGATTATAACATAGCAGTAGGTGTTAGAAAGATTGCTAGATTTGGATATGAAAATAGAGCAACTTTTTATGATGGTACTGAAGACTCTTGGTCTGATAATGCTAGTATAGGTAAAGTCTCAGGGTTAGAATTTTTATTTGAAGCAGATTATAAAAGACAAGAGGGTGTAGAGTACTTAGATCAAAATCATTTTATAAGGTATGTAAATAATAAATATATACTTAAAGGAGAGTATTTAGAGGATGGATTTGCAAACATTAAGTATTTTGAAACATCACAAAGATATAGATATAAAATAAATAGTAAGTTGTCTTTTAATGTAGGGGCAGCACAAAGGTTATCAGAGCCTTATGGATATGATCCGTTAGCAGAATGGTTATTGTCTAATGGTGATATACATTATACGTATTTAGCTATAATGGAAGGATATAATGTAGATGTATATGCAAATGAATATACCGACCCATCAGGTGCTATTGTTGCAACAAGCACTGAAATTTGGGAAGCAGTAGTAGTTCCAAAAATTTTAAGAGACTACACAGAAAAAGAAAGGAGTAATTTAGATTTATTATTACAACACTCTTTAGTATTAGGCTTTGATTTTTATCACTACAAAAAAGATTTTTGGGTTCATACATGGGGTAATATAATGCCATACCATTATAATGATGGAGGTGACTACTCTTATCATAAATACAATGAAAACACACAATGGTACGATTACTCTGGTGGTTTAATATTTGGGTATAAATACAATAAACATTTGGGAACATTTGTTGAAGGTAAATATAATAAATATTGGAATAGAGAGTGGTATGATTTTAAAGTGGGAATTAATTATATAATATTTTAAAAATAAAAAGATGAAAAAGTTAATATGTAAAACAGTTAAAGCAATAACATTTGGTAAAGTATGTTTAGGGTGGTGTAAATTAAAATGTAAAAAATAATGATAGCTAGAACAGATATGGAAATAGCCCTACAAAAAATAGGGAATAATACAGCTTCAGTTACAAAACCATCTGGATCTACATTTATAGATGATGATGCAGATCACGTAGGTCCTTACCAAGCTTTACTGGCTATGACAGATGCAGAGCTAGATGTAACTAGTTGTTCTTTTGGAGAGGGTATGCAAGGATATAATGCAGACTTTATAATACCTAAGGGAGTAACAATTTTTGGTGATTTTCAAACAGTATCTTTAGGTTCAGGATCAATAATAGCGTATAAACTATGATAGGAATAAGTATAACAAATGACACAACATCTATATGCACCTTTGCAGATAGTTTCGGAGATGACTTTGGATGTTAAATAAAATATAAAAATGGCAAAAGGAGATTTTACAAACACAACTATTAGAAACGGGTATAAAAGTTTAATTCCTACTAAAACCTTAACTAAGGTTACAGTAGCTTCTGATGAGAAAAGAGATAGGGCAGAGTTATTAGACATAGTAGAAGAATTATTTCAAACACAAAGTGGTGGAATAACAGCTGAAAAATTAAGAGCACTATTACACATATTAGTTAAAAGTGTAAATAACACTTCTGATGATAGTAGTCTTGCACTAGGAACTACTAGCACTACAGCTTTGCGTGGAGATACTATAGCTGCAATAGATGCTAATAGTAATAAAAAGTCTTTTCCTATAGGTCCTGTGCAAATTGGTCAAACATTAAGTTTTGCTTTGGGTTCAAAAGGAGATGAATTAGTAATAACTTCGGTAACAGGTAAGAAAGCACGGAGCGCAAAAATAACATTAAGTTAAAATGAAAGAATTAAACGAAGACACAACTTTTAAGTTAAGTATAAAAACTTTAGGTGGAATAGCAGCATTAATATTCACATTAGTAAGTATGTGGTTTATGCTACAGGCAGACATTGCAGAAGCAAAAGAGCTCCCAGTAATACCACCAGATGAGGTTACTAGAATGGAATTTAATATGAAGGATGCTAACATAAGATTGTCCATTGAGAATACAGAAACCATGGTTGAAAAAATGGAAGAAAGAATGATAAGATTAGAAAATAAAATTGACGCTTTAAGATAATGAAAAACACAACGTCAAAAATATTTGGAGGATACATATTAATTTTATTATTAATGTTACTTTCTTCTGGAGCTTTTGGACAAATAGTAGTTACACATTTTAACGCTGATTGGAACGATCCAAACAAAGTGTCATATATAGGTAAATTAACTGACTGTGATATAGTTTATGTTGACATAGCTAAAGCTCCTAAACTGCAAACTAAGCATGAAATAGTGATTGTGCCTACAGTTGTTATATTTAAAGATGGAGAAGAAATGAAAAGATTTCAAGCAGATATATCATTTGCTATGAAAGCAACAAGAAAAGAAATGCAAGCAGTGATTGATGAATTAATAATGAGTGATTTTTAAAATGAAAAAAGATATTTCAAATATATTATATATACTTCTAATGGCTATGGTCTTTGGACTATCATCTGCTTTTGGGCAATGTCCTAATGGAACTTATGTTAATATAGTAATAAACCCTGACCAATACCCAGAAGAAACTTCTTGGTCTGTTATTGGTATTTATGGGGACACAATAGCTGAAGGAGGACCTTATACTAATATTATAGATTACAGTCCACAAACAACTCAGATTTGTATATTAAACGGTACATATACATTTGAGATATATGATCAATATGGAGACGGTATGAATGGTGCTTTATGGGGAGGACAAGATGGTTCTTTTTATGTAATGCATTGTGGAGATACGTTAGTTGAACCTGATTCAGCTAATTTTGGGTTTGCATCTTATCATGGATTTACATTAAATGATTGTGCTCCGCCCCCACCTATATTTGGTTGTATGGATTCTTCTTATGTAGAATTTTTACCTATAGCTACAATAGATACAGGTATGTGTTTTACACCTAAAGTATTTGGATGCACTGACACAAACGCTTATAATTTTGATTTTACAGCTAATACTAATATACTAACAGATAGTTGTACACACACATTAGAGTTAACAGATTTAGCAGGTAATGGATGGGCTGGATCTTATTTAGAAGTTAGTCAAGGTAGTAACTTTTTAGGATTTTTTACGTTAGATAATGGGTTTGATACTACATTTACATTTGAGATTAGTATAACTGAGCCTGTTGAAGTTAAATTTAATATTACACAGCAATCACAATTTACTTCTGTACAATGTGGTTATAGCTTATACTCTGAAGAGCATATAGCTATTGATGCTCCAGGGGGGTTTGCAAATCCTTTAGCTCCTTTTGTAACGGTAAGTGGAATGCCTTATTGTGGCAATGATTGTATAGAAAAAATATATGGGTGCACATACCCAACAGCAATAAATTATGACAGTTTAGCAAATACAGATGATGTTAGTTGTTACTACGATCCGGGATGTACAAGTCCTCAGTATTTGGAATATTATACACAAGGCTATACAGCAGACTATGACGATGGGACTTGCTCAACAGTAGCCGAGTGGGGTTGTATTGATAGTACAGCCTTTAACTATGACTTGATAGCTAACATAGATAATGGAGGATGTATACCAAAAATATTTGGTTGTATGCAACCGTTAGCTTTTAATTATAATGTTAATGCTAATACAGAAGATACTTGCATAGCTATAGTGTATGGGTGCATGAGCCAATTAGCTATTAATTACGACTCACTAGCCAACACTGATGATGGAAGTTGTATAGGAATAGTATTAGGATGCACAGATACTTTAGCTTTTAATTGGAACCCTAATGCTAATGTAGATGATAGTTCGTGTGTGTCAATAATATATGGATGTATAAATCCAACTCAGTTTAATTATAACCCTGCAGCAAATACAAATGATGGAAGTTGTATACCATTTATATATGGTTGCACAGACTCAACAATGTTTAATTTTAATCCTTTAGCAAATGCTGATAATACTAGTTGTATCCCTTTTATTTATGGTTGTACTGACCCTTCTGCACTCAACTACACGCCACAAGCTAACAGTGAAGATTTTAGTTGTATTGACTATATTTATGGGTGTACCGATAGTAATGCTCTTAATTATGATGTATTGGCTAATACTGATAATGGTTCGTGTGTGGTTGTGGTTGAAGGATGTATGGACCAGTATGCCTACAATTACAATATTACGGCTAATGTTAATGACTCTGCTTCTTGCTTATATAGCGCTAATTGTATCACTGGTCCGGGTAATCCTTATTGGCTTAATGACCTTTGTTACGAATGGGTTATAGATGTAGATAGTTATTGTTGTGATAATGATTGGGATGAAATATGTCAATTAACATATGAGTATTGTGAAAGTACTTGGATTAGTCCAGAACCTCCTTTAAGAATTGCAAATAAAAAAGAATTAATAATGATTACAGATTTATTAGGTAGGCCTGTAAATAAAACAAACAACACCTTCTTATTATACATATACAATGATGGGAGTGTAATTAAAACTATAACAATAAATAAATAAAATAAAATGGCAACAGTAACAGCAAGATTAAGTTTAAGTAGTACAAATATTGCAGCAGACAGTTTAAGTGTAAACTTAGCAAAAATATTAACAGTAGCAGGAGACTATAGAGCTTTTAAAAGAGTTATAGCCTCAGGTTTAGCTGAGCTTTTTACAGATGGAGGTATTGTATTAGAAGCAGCTTCTTATGGAAAGAGTTATGTTTTATTTCATAATACAAGCACAACAGAAAATGAAATAATAACTTTAGGATTAACTGACAATGATAATGCTGCTGACAACGCGTTAGAAACTACAAACATGAAATTAGGTGCAGGAGAATTTGCATTTTTTCCTTGGGACGCTAGTACAGATATAGTGGCAGATGCGGCAGCAGGAGACCCAGTATTAGAAGTATTACTATTTGAAGCATCATAATAAAATTAAAATAAAAATTAAAAGACATGGCAACATTAAGAACAAAATTAACACTGACTACAGGGGACGCATTGTCTGACTCTATTAACTTATCAGTATCAGACACATTAACAACAACAGTTCCTGCAGAAATGGCAAGAGTAAGTGTGTTGCATACCGCACCTACAGTGCTACAAGCAGCAAGTACAGGAACATATTATTTATATGTTAAAAATATAGGTACTAATAGTAGAGTAGTAGATATTCGTATTGCAGATGATTCAGTTTTTGCTTCATTAGCAGTAGAAGAATTTTGTTTTATACCTATGAAAGTAAATGTAGGGATAGAATTATTAGCACTAGTAGGTACAGAAATTGTAGAATACGCATATTTTAAGAAAGCATAATGGAAAGAATAAGTAAACACATAAGTTACAAGGAAGGCATGCACAGCAATACAGCCTTAAGACGAGGTTTAAATAATACACCTAATGAATCCCAATTAAAATGTATGGGGGATATAGCTGAAGGTTTATTCGAACCGTTAAGAGAGTGGGTAGGAGGACCTATAAAAATTACAAGTATGTTTAGAGGTGAGCCTGTAAACACTGCTATAGGAGGATCTAAAAACTCACAGCACATGAAGGGACAAGCTTTAGATTTAGATGATACTTATAAGTATAAAACAAATGCTGAAATGTATCACTATATTAAAGATAACTTAGATTTTGATCAATTGATTTGGGAGTTTGGTGATGATGAAAATCCTAATTGGATACATGTTAGTTATGTAACACATAGAGAGAATAGAAAAAAATTAACAATAGCATATAAAGATAAAGGTAGAACTAAATATAAACACGAAGAGAAGAAATAGTGAAATGGATTGGGCAACATATATGGGATTTTGTATCTAGATTTAGGAATGAATTATTCTTAGAGTCTTTAGGTTCAGGAACTCCTGCAAACTTTCTTTCTGTAGATAGTACTAATAAAGTAATCTCAGGAGGTAAGGCTGCAAGTTTAACTGAGTCTGGGATAATAGAACTAGCAACAACTGGAGAAGCTGATGCTGGGATTGATGCAGTAAGAGCTGTAACACCTGCTGGTTTAAAATCACATGTTGACTCTAAATATTCTTATCAGTATATAACGTTTACTTTTAAAGTTACTAGTTATGCAGAGAATACTTGGGTAAGCCCAACTACTAATGGTCCAGAATATTATTTATGGGGAAGTCAAAATTCGTATAAAATAGGAGCAACACAAGCTGCTAGTGATAATCCAGGCGATGTTGATGCAAACACAACACTTAGTATAGACTATTTAGATCAAGGTACTGGTGGTTTTGTTATACCTGCTGCGTCTCAATTTTGTGGTTTTTATGGTAATATGAAAGCTAATGGTATAACTCCTACTACTGCTAGGCCAGTATTTGGAATTTTTAAATTAGATAGCGATGATTTAACTGATAGAAAAAACACAGATACAACAGCAACTGTTATTGCTTTTGATAAATATGATACTAGTTCAGGTGTTAATATGAAAAATAGATTTTTAAAAGTAGAGTCAATAATCACCCCTGTAGATTTAGCAGCAGGAGATATATTAATTCCAGCAGCTGGATTAGATGTAGATATGGATAATAGTAATGGATATTTTTGGGGTAACTTTACATTAATACTTAGAACAAAATTAATATAATGGGGTCTTTATATAAAAACATAACAGGTAATGTAGCTACAAAGCTAGATATACGTATATTAAAAACAGAAAAAGTAAAAACAATTTCTCTTTGTAATGTACATGCCTCAGATCCTGTAACTGTAGATGTGTACATCTATAGAGAAGACAAAATATATAATAATCCTGCTGGAGGAGAAGATCCAACTGACGTTTCAACTTGGGGAACTTTAGATCAACCTGATCCATACCAGCGAGATGAAGTAACAGGTCAGTATGCAAATGGAAGTTTTACACCTCCCCCAATGTTAGAAGTTAAGTACTGTATAGTAAAAAATTTATCAATTCCTAAAGCAGTTACTTTTGTACTTCAGGAAGACGAATTAAATTTTAATGCTAATAAATATAAATTATATGTTAAACTAAATAATTCAGACAGTGCAGTAGATTTAATATTATGCACAAGAATGAAACGTCCAGAAGAATTAGTTAAAGGGGATTTCTCAAGCAGTAGTTATTCAGGAGGATCAAGCGGGGGTTATTAATAAAAATAAAAATTATGAGTATACTAGGAAAAATATTTAGTGGAGGAGCAACAGAGTTAGTTAAAGGAGTTGGGGGTGTTATAGATAGTTTACATACATCTGACGAAGAAAGACTTGAAGCTGAGTTAAAAATAAAAGAGCTAGTAGCAAACTACGAAGCTCAAATGGATAAAGAAATAACATCAAGGTGGGAGGCTGACATGAAGTCTGACTCTTGGTTAAGTAAAAATGTAAGACCTTTAGTTTTAATCTTTTTAGTTGTATCTACAGTATTATTAATATTTATTGATGCTGGGGTTATTAACTTTGTTGTAGAGGCTAAGTGGACTGATTTATTACAGCTAGTTTTAATTACTGTGATCGGTGCATACTTTGGTGGTAGGTCATTAGAAAAAGCAAAAAAATAAACTATGACATTAGATGAAATTGCATACAATCTTTTAAATTTAGTTAGAGGTGGGAGATCTAATCAAGACGAACATATATCTTTAGACCAAATTAAATTTAACGTTAAACATTATAGAGCAATGTTTATTAGGAGAGACCATGCTAAAAATGGATTTGTAAGTAGGCATATAGAGCAAGACTTAGGATGTGTTAGATTAGAACCTGTTGACGCATCTAAATGCTGCAACATAACTACTGATTGTCCTGTCTATAGAACTATTAAAGAAATACCTAAAACTATTAGATATAATTTTGAAGAAGCTATTTCACATGTAGGTGACGTTACGGGTATAGGAACAATACCTATGATTAACTCTAATACAATACAGTGGTTGCCTTATGATAAATATACTAAAGGTAAAATGAAAGCATATATGATACAAAACTTTTTATATATCTATAATGCAGAAGGTTTAGAAGCAATTAACGTTAGGGGGGTGTTTGAAGATCCTCAAGAAGTATCTAAGTTTGATGAGTGTGGGCCAACAGGATGTTATGATGATAGCGCTAGTCCTTTCCCTATACCAATGGATATGTTAAGTTTAATCAACTCTGGATTAGTTTCTGGAGAGTTACAGCTATTGTCTGGATCATTTAGTGATACAGAGAATGATAGGATGCAAGATCCTAAAACAATTAGGGGAGCAGCCCCAAAACAACAACAAAACTAAAAATTAGAAATAATGAATAACAAAATGTACAAAAAAGGTGGAACCACATCTAAAAAAATGGGAGGTAAAAGAGGAGCAAAGAAAAAAATGATGGGAGGTCAACAAACAATGGCTAACCCACCAGCAGCTTCTTTTATAGAGCCTGGAGTTGAGCAGCCGTTTGGACAGCAAGGTGTGGCCCAACAAAACCCAGCTGAATTTACAGCTAAGAAGGGTGGAGTTAAGAAAAAACTTCTTGGAGGTAGATCTGAAGAAATGAAAAAACTTAGAGCAGATCAAAAGAAAATGAGAAAAGAAGAAAGAGAAAAGCGTAGAGCAGATAGAAAAGCAGATAGATCAGCTGTTAAAACGTTAAAGAAAACATCTAGAAAAACAAGAAAGGCTAAACCATTTGAAGATGGAGCAGGTCCTATTGTAGAAATGTCTAGAGCAGAGAGAAGAGCTGATAGAAGAGCTACTAATAAAGCAAGTAGAACTTTTAAAAAGCAAGAAAGAAAAGCAAGACGTACTTCTAGAAAAGACATGAAAGCTGGAATGAAGGGAGCTAGACAAGAGCAAAGAGGGCAAGATAGAATAGGGAGACAAGAAGCTGTTAATGATAAATTGACTAAGTTAAATAATTCTCCAAGTTCGTCTACTAACACTACAGTTACAAAGAAAGCTGAAGGGCCTACTAATAAGCCTGTAAAGAAAACTACAACTAAAAAAGAATCTTTAGATGATTTATCTTTTAGCAAAGCTTTTAGACAATCTCGTAATGCTCACGGAGGAGATGGAGGAGTTTTTACTTGGAAAGGTAAGAAGTACAACACTAATCTTAAAAAAGATGATAAGAAAAAAACTACAAAAAAGAAATCTAATCCAAATGATATAACTGGTAAGAATAAAAACACTCTCAGAAATACAAAGCCTCCTTTAGATGCAAATGGTAATGAAAGAGAAATGCCAAAAGTTGATCCAAAAAATCCTATGGGAATACAGAGGAGAGGAGGATACAAAAGAAGAGGCGGTAAAAAATAATGATTCATAATCTAAAAGAAATTTATGAAGATTATTGTAAAGTAAATAAAGATATAAGTAAAGCTTTATTTACAGACATATGTCATGAATTTAACATGATGATAATGGATTATATTTTAGACGGTAAAGAGTTTAATATGGGAAGTAATTTATCCACTATATCTATTACTAGGAGAGATAGAGACCCTAGATCTCCTAGGATAGATTGGGGTGAAAGTAATAAGTATAAAAAAGAACTAATTGCTAATAAAGAGTTACTATACGATCCTATAACAGAACTTGGAACTAAGTGGCATATTTATCATACAGATGAGTTTTATTGTAGATATTACTGGAGAAAAGGTAAATGTAGAGTTCCTAATAAATCTGTTTATAGATTTGATGCAACACGAGGTTTAAAAGGAAACAAAGAAAAGTTAATTACTCTTTTAAAAGAAGATGATTTAGCGTACTTAAAATTTAAAAAACAATAACATGGCTAAAGAAGGTAAGAAGAAAGGATCAGATGGTAAGGCTTGTTGGGAAGGATATTATTATGGAGGCTACGATAAAAAGAAAAAACAAGATATATGCTTACCAACTAAAAAGAAAAAAGAACACGGAGGGTTTATAGAGCCGCCAATTGAAAAAATATAATTATGAGTGTATACAAAACAGTCTCAAGTAAAGTATTAATAAGAAAAGTTTTTAGAGATCTTAAGCCAGCAAAAGATAATTGGATTGATGATGCTATTGAATGGATAGGCGAAGCGTTAGAACACATTGGGGCTGCTCCTCAATTAGCGCTAAAGCAATGTATATTAGAAGTTAAGGATCATAAAGTTTTGTTGCCTTCTGATTTATACTATATCAATCAAGTAGCTGTAAACAATTCCATTTCTCCTGCAAGCGCTAAAGAACTAGACTCTTTAATAACTAAGGTTACAGAGTTAAAAGCAGCTATTGTAGATGCACAAGCTAACAGTTTAGAATACTCAGATACTGCTTCTGTTTTACACGAAATAAATAATAGAATAGTAATTTTAGAAAATGTTTATTTTAAAGATAGTGACCAACTTCAACCTTTACAGTACGGTGCTAGTAATTTTCATAGAAGTATGCACTGTGATGGATGTGTAAATGAAAATGCACATTATGAAGAAACTTATATTATAGATTCTGGATATGTAAAAACATCTTTTAAAAGTGGTAAAATATGTATAAGCTACATGGCTATACCAACAGATGAAGAATGTTACCCATTAGTGCCAAAAGACATAAGTTATCAAGAAGCAATGTTTTGGTATATATATAAAAAACTTTTACTGTCTAATCCAAAATTTAAAAATAACGGTATTAATTATTCATTTGCAGATGACAAGTGGAAATATTATTGTACACAAGCTAGAAATGCGGCTAACTTCCCAGACATAGATAGAATGGAAAGTTTTATGAATCAGTGGGTTAGGTTAATACCAGATATTAATAGACATGATTCAGCGTTTGAAAATTTAAACACAAGAGAAGACTTATATAGAGGATAATTATGGCAGAAAAAAGATTTTTAAAGGGTCTATTTAAAGACACCGGACATATAGATCAACCAAACGGTACGTGGAGACACGCAAGAAATATGCTATTAAACGATACTGAAGGTGCGGTTTCTAATGAAGGAGGCACAGAGTTTAAAAGTAATTTAGGAACATCTTACGCTACAGGAGCTATTAATGATAAAGTAATTGGAGCTATTGAGGTAACTGAAGATAGAGCTATATTATTTGTAGTTGATGTAGTTACAGTGTATGCTCCTCCAGGAACAGCTCCTAGAAGTGAAATAGGTATATTTGAAAATGATACTTACACACCAATATTTAATCCTAATCTTTTAGGGGGTAGTGGGCAGCTTACTAATGATTTAAATTTTAGAGAGTCCCACCCAATAAACGGAACATTTAAAATTGATCCTAAAGGAGACTTGATTGTTTATTTTACAGATGATTTAAATCCTCCTAGAGCATTTAATGTAGATAGACAAAGAAGAGAAAGTACAAGTGTAACTCGGCTATATGGCATAACCTCTTCTAATTTAGATAATATAGATATATTAAATTTATTTCCTTATTCAGGTCCTGTTCCTCATATTGATATAGATGATCAAGGGACGCATCAAAATTGTGTTATTGAAGGAGGTGGTCTTTTAACCGGTGTATATTATTTAGCCTTAGCTTATGTAGATGATGATTTAGTAGCTACAAACTATTTAACTGTTTCTAATCCTATACCTATTACAGATGAATTTGATTCTACTATTCCTACAAATAAAAAAGATGGGGCAGCTGCAGGATCTCAAACTACTAAATCTATTAAGTGGGAAATTACTAATTTAAATGTAGATTACAAATACTTAAGACCTATAGTAATTAGAAGTAAAGGGGATGCTCAAGAAGCATTTAAATTAAATGATCAGTTGTTTAACTCAAACAATACTACAGTAATTTACAGTGGATTAGAAACTGTGTCTACAGGATCTCCTTCAGAGGTTATTATTGATACTATAAGTTATGATACAGCTAAAACAATTCAACAACTAGATGGTGTTTTATACTTAGGAAATACTACAGGTAGTAAAGATGTCGGGTATCAAAAATTTGCTAATAATATAAAATTAAGATCTAGAGTAGATGAAATTAAACATTTTGATACATTCTATGCTGGAGTAGATAACTTAGAAAATGGGTGGGGAAGTAGACCTGTTAATTCTTTTGGTAAAGATGCTTCTGGAGATCCTATTGTTCAAACAGTAGATCCAACAAAATCTTATAGATATGTTCCTAATATATTTAAATATAAAGGATACATGAGAGGAGAAGTATATGCTTTTTATATTGCATTTGTTATGAAAGACGGCTCTATGAGTTATGCTTATCATATTCCAGGAAGAGAGGCTGTAGATAGTTTTAGAGAACTAGATAGCCCTAGTGTGTTAGGTAGTACTCATGGAACATTGTGGGATGATATTGAAAACGTTAGTCCTACTTATGGTAAGATGTTTCACTGGATGGATACGTATCTTAATGCTATATCAATAGGTAATTATAGTAGTACTACAAGCCAACATTTATATATGAATTTCTGGCATAACGCTACAGAATTTTACCCTAACACAGAAAACTATGAAGTGTGGAGTAATGGTTCTGGGGGAGGTGCACAGATAGGAGATATGCAAGGATTAAATGTAAGGCATCATCATTTTCCTTCTAATAGAAATAGAAAAAGAATGAGTATAAAAAGTGACAAGCTTTGTAGAACTGTTAAAACTGCTGGATCTTCTGCAGGACTACAACCTTGGACAGGTAGAATGGCTATGCTACATTGTGGTGCTGGAGAACAATATGTTTGGTATAATTGTTGTAGTAATTGGTCTAGAAATAGATTTACTCATAGTCCTCAGTATTGTCAAACTAGTGTATGTAGTCAGTGGGGAAGTGCTAGTGGAGGATATAGCAATGATCCTAGTATGCAAGCTGCTTTGTGGGATGGGCAAGATACTTTTACAGCAGATCAAGAGATGCAAGTTAGGGTTAGATTTAAGGTAGTGCACAGGCAATCGACTTCTAATGATCCTAGTCAAGATGTTTGTACAAGAATTAGGCGTAATATATCTACTGTTACAAGTAGTTGGCCTTCAATGCAAGACTGTGACGGTCACCCTATTAAATGGACTAGTTGTGGACACGGAGGAAATTCTGATTGTGGTGGTGGTACAACTGGTCAAAATTGGGTTGGGTATAATGCAAAAGGATGGTCTGGTTGGGCAACTTTAAATGCAGGAGATACTATATGGATGGAGTCACAAAAATCATCTTCAGCTGATAGCTCTATGTATCAAACAGGTAGAGATTACTATAGAAATAGTTGTGTAGGTCCTTGGGGATTTAGTTATATTGAATTTGATGTTAAAGCTGCTGCAGGTGTTATTGATGATCATGATCTTCATGACGCTAAAATAGATCATCACATTAATAGATTAGGTTTTGATTTAAGAGATATAAAAATACCACAAAGTATTGCAGATCAAGTTCAAGGGTTTAGAATTTACTATGCTAATAGAAAACATTCAGACAGAACAGTTTTAGGACAATCAGTTTTAATACCTGCTTTGTTTCAAAAGCAAGTTTTAGGAATATGTTCAGAAGCTTCAAACGATGTAGATGAAGCATCACAAATTTTAGGAACATTACAATCTAATCCTGAAGAGTTTTATAACATGGATGCATATGCAAGAAATTATGACGACTATTTAGATTATCCTTTTGAAGTAGCAAGCGGAGGACCAACAAGTCCCGTAACTATAAATCAAACTGGTGCTGCAATGAATGTGTTTTCATTTCATGATTTCTCATTATTAAAATCTAAAAATAGTTTAGCTCCTGCTACGCATATAGATATAATATATTATGTACAAAATTTAGCTTGGAATGGACCTGGGTTAGATCAAGACAAAAAGATGGTTACTACACTTTCAGCTGGAACAACTGCTGGAGACCCATTAAAAGTAAAAGAAGTTTGGGGATGGGATGCAAATCAAAATTGCTACCCTCAAAAAATGAAATCAGCTTTTTTTGCTGGAGTTCACTACGGAGCAGTTAATGAAAGAACACAACCCAGATTAATAGGGCAAAAAGCTAAAACATACTTACTAGGGGATACTATATTCAAAGGAAGTAGTTTAGGATTTGGTGGTAAACTATTTAATGAATTTGGAGAAAGCTGTATAGCATTTAAATTAATGGATAGACATGCTATTGATGCGTACAAAGTTAGGAGTTACCTTACGACTGGGAGTGTAGGGTACTTTTCAGATACATATGGACCAAACTCTACTGAGGCTAATGACTGGGGTAATTATGGTCAATCTCATGGTGGGTTTGCTACATTAACAAACACTTTAGATTCTAGTGGTACTTTTACAAACACAGCTTCAGGTTCTTCACACCATCAAAGAAGTCAACAAGCTATGGTTAATTTAAAGGCATTTAAAACAGATGTATTTAAATCTATTGATAGTCAAGAATTAGTTTGGACTGGCTTTGAGGTTTTAGGGAATCAATTAAATGAGTACGTATTTGACTCGCAAGGAACTATGCAAGGAAGCGGAAATACTATAGATACTCACCCAGACGGTATATATGGGGGAGATACATTTATATGTAGGTATGGAATATCAACTGCTTTAAAACCAAGTAATCCTTCTCAAAGTGCAGAGCCAGAAAAAGGAGTTCATTATCATATAGTAGAGAGTACAGATAATATTAATTTTAGACACGTTCAAGATGACAATAGTCTTTACTTTCCTAACACAGTATTAAAAGAAATGTTAAGAGAAGCTGGACAAAGAGATTTAAATCACTTTGACAACTTAAGATATAACACAAACTACTCAGAAAATAATGACATAAGACCAGCATTTCCTTTACCTCTACGAGATACTATACAGGATGATTTCCCAACAAGAACTCATAGAAGCGCTAAACACGATACAACAAGTATTATAGATAACTATAGAATATTCTTAGCTAATCAGTTTAAAGACTTACCTAAAAATAGAGGAGACTTGTGGAAGTTATCAAGCTTTAATAACCTATTATATTTCCATATGCAAGATAGTTTATACGCTGCGCAAGGTAAGCAGACTATGAATATGGGAGACGGTAGTGAAGCTTTTGTTGGTAGTGGAGATATATTTGCACAAGAACCAAACGAATTAGTTCACACTCAAGGAGGATTTGGAGGAACTCAATCTCATTACGCAGCAATAACAACTAGATACGGATACTTTTTTGTTGATCAAGCTTCTAGAAAAGTGTTTATGATGAAAGATGCGTTAGAAGAAATTAGTAATTTAGGTATGGGAGATTGGTTTCAAGAAAATATGGACCTTGCGATAGCTCCTTATGCTCCGTCTGGGTCTTGTCTTCAAGATAATCCTATAGTAGGAGTTGGTTATCATTCTGTATATGATCCAAAATATAAAAGAATTTTACTAACAAAACGAGACAAAAGTCCTACTTCTTCATTTATAACTGGTTTTAATAAACCAAACGTATCTCCATTCCAAGCAGGAACAATTAGATTTAATTCAAATTTATGTGCGTTTGTCTATTATAATCCTGGCCCTCCTGGTGGACAAGGCTACTTTGAACCATTAGATTTTAATGACTCTAGATTTTTTACAGAAGCTGGGTGGACTATATCATATTATCCTGAAACTGGGATGTGGGGAAGTTTCCATGATTATATTCCTTATATATATTTTAACACTCAAGTTAATTTTTATTCTCTTACAGATAAATATTTAAGACCAACATGGGTTGGAGGTACACCAATAGCAACTCATACAGGAACAACGTTTGGTAATACAGCTATTTGGCAACATAACTCAGACTCAAATAAAGGAATACTTTATCAAGAAAACAGTGCAGGTGTGTATACAAATGCAGAATGGTTAACCTCAGTTGATCATTATCCTTTTGAATTAGAATTTATTCATAATGAGTTTAAAGCAGAAGATACGTTACTAGCATCTATTAATTATACTCTTGAAACTATAAATCAAAACGGCATTAGTGTTTTAGAGCACGGATTTACAAAGTTTTTAGTATATAATACTTTTCAGATGTCAGGTGAAAACCCTTTAGAGTATTTTATTAATATTAGGAGAGTTGGAAATAATTGGAAAATAAATAAGTTTAGGGATATGGCGGCAATAGCTTTAGATTCAAATCCTTATTATATGTCTGGTAACACTAACATTATAGGGGGAAGTAACGCTGGGACTATAACAAGTTCTTCTACACAAAATATGTTTATTTATAATGGTATGCTTAAAAGTGTTAACCCTTTATACTTAGATTTAGCTAAAACTTGGAATGTACAAAGGAAGTTTATGGATAAATGGGTAGGAATTAGGTTAATTTATGATAACATATCAAATAATTTATTAAATTTGTACGCTACTGATGTAGCTGTACGTAAAGTATACAGATAACTATGGCAAAAAAAACTAAAACAAGATACAAATCTAAATACGGTAAAAGAAAAAAACATGTAGCAGGGGGAATGTACGCTGATAATACAGTACAGTCTGCGGGACAAGGAGTAGTAGGCTCTACAGCACATACAGTATTTGAAGAAAGTAATCCTGAGATCTTAAAACAAAAGATGAAATTCTTAGAAGACACTAAGAATAAACTTAAAAATTCATCTTCTCAAATGGCTAGTCAAATTGAAGCAGAAGCAGAACAAGATAAAGTAATAGGAGCTAACGCAGCTGCTGAAAGTGAAGCAGGAGTTAATAGTGTAGGTGCTGGTATTGGTAGTACTATTAAAAGTGCAAAAGAATTTACAGAAGCTGGTGGATTAGGAGAGAAGGCTCAAGACTTTGGTAATAAAAGCAGCTCAACAACTGTAGGTGCTGTTCACGCTTTTAAAGCTCAAAGAGCAGCTAACTTAGGGCTTAAGGCAACAGCTGGGAATGCGCCAGGAATGAATCTTATAACTAATGCAGGAGCAGCTACTAAAGCAGTAAAAGCTTTGCCAGAAGGTGCACAGATAATGTCTTCAGCTAAAACAGGTAAAACAATTGTTGTTGATGCTGGAGGTAATATAATTAAAGGTGGAGGATCTTCACTTGGAGCAGGGATTGCAAGTGCTGCTAAAAATCCAAACGTTCTTGCAGCGGCAGCTAATGTAGCAGGTAAAACTATTAAACATTTTTCAGATGATGATGATGCTACTACATGGACTGCTGGAGAAGCTACTGGAGATATATTAGGAACTGCTGGAGAATATGCAGGATACGGAGCAATGTTAACATCTTGGCTTGGCCCTGGAGCAGGTATAGGAGCTGCGGTAGGTGGAATAGTTGGTGCAGGTGTTGGTATATATAAAGGTATTACTGGTAGAAATAAAGCTAAAAAAGCTGAGGCTAAAGCTAAAAGAGAAAGAGCTGCAAAAGTAGACAAATATAATACAGAAGTTAAAAATGAATTAGGATCTGCATTGTCTTCAACAAGGTCAGCTGAAATAGCAGAAAAGACTTACTCAGGTTATGATCTTGGTAGAAATGTTGTAGCAAAATATGGGGGAGCAAGATATAAACGTGGAGGTATGAACATGGGTACACCTAGATATGGTAAAGCATCTTAAAAATATAAAATATGAGAAATAGAATACTACAAAGACTACAAGATAAAAAGAAAAATACTACAAGTATGGAATATTATACTCCTGCTTTTGAGTCAAGACTAGAAATGA
>TARA_R110001592_G_scaffold363386_1_pt1 | contig 17705 bp, 9 predicted proteins | sample TARA_R110001592 | Tara Oceans TARA_R110001592 (sample SAMEA4398387) | marine metagenome | biome: Polar Biome; feature: [SRF] surface water layer (ENVO:00010504); material: water (ENVO:00002006), including particulate matter (ENVO:01000060) such as... | depth 5 m | reverse complement strand
TTTGGTCATGAGTACCTACAAACGACACCGTTTTCATCCCAGCATCATTAGCTACGCGGTATGGGTCTACTACCGTTTCAACCTGAGCTTCCGTGATATCGAAGACTTGCTGGCAGAGAAGGGCATCTCTGTCAGTTATGAATCGATCCGATTGTGGTGTATCAAGTTCGTGCCTGCCTATGTCCGTAAGCTTAAGCAAAGACATGGTGGATTTGGCGATACGTTTTATCTAGATGAGGTGTTCATCAAGATAAACGGCAAGCAGCACTACTTGTGGCGAGTAGTGGATCAAGATGGCGAAGTAGTTGATGTATATGTTCAGAGTAGACGTAATGGTGCAGCAGCGAGGCAATTCTTTAAGCGCTTGTTGCATAGTCACGGCGGCCAGCCACGAACGATAGTCACTGATAAATTGGCAAGTTATAGGGTGGCTAAACGTGAGCTAATGCAGACTGTTCATCTCAATACAGCTAAATATGCTAACAACAGAGCTGAGCAATCGCACGAGTCTACGCGGTTCAGAGAGCGGGATATGCGACGGTTTAAGTCGCCTGGCCAGGCTCAACTTTTTCTAACAAACCATGCAGCAGTTTCCAACTTATTTAATCTTGGAGGACACCTAACCACGGCAGGTCATTATCGACGCAGCAGGACAGCTGCGTTTGCAACTTGGAGAGCGGTGGTTGCATAGGGCTAATGAGTACAATCTTGCTAAGTCTGAAAGTTAACTTGTCAGTACCATCCGCCTACCAGATCGAAATTCCTAGTTCTTTTGCCATGCCGGAGAAAATTCGTTCCATCCCCTCAATTAGCTCTCCAATAGGCTGCTTGAAATCAGTAGCTATCCATCCTTGGCACAAGTGAATAAGGCTGCCCACACTTGCTTTAGCCATCACCGACAGAATGATATCTCCTGGACCATCACCAGGAAGAAATGGCTTAGTGAAAGCCACTAATAACTGAACAAACTGTCCATAGCCTTGGCCATAGACTCGCCCGAGATGGCTTCGGACTGACATAGCCTCAATCATCATCAGCCGAGCTTTGTCAGGATTGTCAGCGACAAACTTAAAAGTCTGTGCGAGCCCTGTATGAACAAGTGTTTTTGCATTGTTGAGATGCGGCATTGTGGCCTTTTGGATGCTAGTCATAAGCTCTGACACAACCTCACGATAAGCCTCGATCAGCAGCTCATCGGTACTGGAGAATGACTCATAAAAATATCGCTTTGTTAGTCCAGCCTCATTGCAAACAGCTTCAATACTTATCGCAGCAAATCCATCTCGGCCAATCAACTTTATGCCTGCAGCCAAGAGCTTTTCTTTGCGCTCGCGCTGACGCGTACCTGCCTCTTTACCTGCATATTTTCTGGTGGGCTGCTGAGTTAATACTGACTCATTGGTTTTGATGATTTTCTTGTCCTCTCAGAAACTTCTAATTTGACACGACATCGAATCAGATCATATCATCTGACACTAGGCAGTGCATCTTAGCGGTGTGGCCATAAATAACAATAAATCATGCGCTGAGCAGTCCACGCTCTGAGCAATGAGTCGGAGGCAACTGTGCCTATATTCTCCAAGCGCTATTTAAAACCTGTGAGATATGGCAACTCAGCCTGCAAAATGCTGTGCCTCAGCACGTGTCTTCTAATACTAGGCTGTGGCAGCGAGTCCACTGAAAACGCTAGCGCCGTTACCAAAAATAATGCTTCGAACGCACAAGTCACACGCTGCTCGCTGCTTAATGACATGCCAATCAATCAGCACATGGTGACTAGCTGGCGCACAGCCCCCACTGATGCCTTGATTACACACCCCATTACCGCCTTGACGGTTCGTCAGTTCTTCGCGCCCCATCGCCAAGGCGAGTTCATCCGCTTACGTCTATCAAATCGCTACTCGAATCTGCCCGTCACGTTTGAGAATATTCATATCGCTCGCGAAGTCACTGCGGGTCAAGCCGATCTGCAGCCAAATACTGAGTGCCGATTGACAGTTGCAGGCCAGTCGCGCATCACCATTCCTGCTGGTGAGTCGATAGTTACTGACATCGTTGCTTATCCAATTCGCAGCTTTGAACGCGTCGGCATTAGTTTTTATGCGCCAACACTCACGCCGCAAGTCACTCGCCACCTGAATGCTAATGAAATTTTGTACTTAAGCACTCCTGGAGATCACAGTTCAGAGCCAAGCGGAGCTTCGTTTCAGGCTGTTCCAGACGGTTATGCCAGTAACTTCCTAGCCATTGAAGCATTAGAAGTACTGGCACCAAATCAAGTAAGCACAATTGTCACCGTGGGCGACTCCATTACTGATGGTTCAGAGTCAACAACACACCTGCTGACAGGCTCTCCATCACGAATGACATCCACTGACCAACGCTATCCTAATCATTTGCAACGAAGGATCAACGCAGCAGGCATGCCCTTCACCGTTGCCAATGCAGGTATTGGGGGTAACGAATTGCTTAGTGATGGCTGGCTGCCACAGTTTGGTCAAAGTCTGCTTAAACGATTTGACTACGATGTACTTGCTGTAGCCGGCGCCAGTCATGTCCTCGTGATGATTGGTACAAATGATTTCGGCAACCCGGGAATTGGGCTGCCGCCGACTCCAGATGACATCATTGAAGGCCTTCGTAGGCTCATCGATCGAGCGCACGCGGCAGGCTTAAATATTATTCTCGGCACCATCCCTCCTGCCGAGGGCGCAGTCGTAGATGGCCTACCTATTATTGGGGATCTGCCCATCAAACTGGGCGTGATGCACGGAACAGCCCAGGCACGGCAATCACGTGAGGCTGTCAATGCTTGGCTACGCCAACAGACACTCAGCGACGGTGTAGTGGACTTTGATGCCTGTCTTGCAGATCCCGATCGCCCTGAATATCTCGCCGCTGAGTTCAACAGCGGCGACAATCTTCATCCCAATCCTGCCGGCTATATGGCGATGGCCGCATGTATCGATCTTAAATTACTTCACGAAACTAACGTTAAGAATTAACACTAGTGAGCCCCAAACATGATTAAGCACACCCTATTAATATTATCCATCTTGGTTGCTGGCTGCTCTTTCACCGAATCAGAAAGTGACAGCAAGAGCTCTGTGCCGAAAAGTGTTCGTGAAGGTAACGCGCGCTTCACCATTATCTCGCCCACACTCATTCGCATGGAGTATGCCGAAAATGGGACGTTTGAGGACCGCCCGACACAAACAGTTGCCATACGCCCCAACACCACCACTGACTATCAGACACAACTTGCAGACGGTGTGCGCACAATACAAACAGACGCATTGACCCTGCACTACAAGGTCAACTCAGGGCCATTCACGCCGGATAACCTCTGGATTAAGTTAAAAGCAGGCAGTCAAACAGTCGTGGCGCGACCCGACTGGTCGTTCAAGCTTCAGCCTGGCAATCTGGGCGGCTGGCGGCGCGGCTTAGATAATGAAAAAGACCCTCAACCTTTGCATGAGGGAGTCTTAAGTCGAGCGGGTTGGTATCTCCTCAATGACTCCAATACCGTTCTACTAACGGACACGCCGCTGGGCTTTGAAGTTCGACCCAACTCAGGGGGGAGCTACCAGGATGGCTACTTATTTGGATACGGACAAAACTATGTCCAAGGCTTAGCTGACCTGCGAACTCTCACAGGTGCGGCGCCCCTACTTCCAAAGAAAGCATTGGGTGTTTGGTTTTCTAAATGGTGGAGCTACACCGGCGAAGAGTGGAAGCAACAAGTTATTGATTTTCAGACCAATGATGTTCCATTAGACACAATTTCTATCGACACTGATTGGAAAAGAGTTCATCGCCAAATTGGCTGTACTGTCTTAAATCTTGTCATTCAAGCACCAATAGATGATGCCTGTTCATGGAATGGTTGGGATTGGAATCGAGATATCTTTCCAGACCCCAGCGGATTTGTGAGCTGGATGCATGAGCAAGGTGTTGACGTCGGATTAAATGTTCATCCATCTATAGCCTCTATTGATCCCGCTTACCCAGAAACAGTGGCTAAAACGGGCCCACTGATGACTGACGATGCCCAACTGCCTTGCAGTATTTTACAGGCTGACCCGTCTTCTCCTTGTTATGTTTTTGACTGGGCCAAGCCCGCACACTTCAATGCTTACTTTGACCTGCACAGACCTATTGAAGCGACCGGGATAGATTTCTGGTGGCTAGATTGGTGTTGCGAAGGCTCTCGTGCTGAGGCTCCTGGTTTAACTGCCGATACCTGGATTAATGCGGGCTATGCTAAACAACATGAGGCAATGGGGTCTCGCTGGCCTGCGTTCTCACGAATTGGTAGCTCATTTCAACGCGGTAAGGCTGGTGCTGGTAATAATGGCCTAGGCGCTTTCGCCGAGCATCGTTACACCATTCACTTCACAGGCGACACATGCTCCACTTGGGCATTAATGGCAGCTCAGGCAGAGATGACGGCCGCTGAAGGCAATATAGGGCTACCTTATGTCTCGCATGACATCGGAAGCTTTTTAGGCGAGCCACTACCCGGTGCACCGTGTAATAACCAGCTCAATACTGGCCAGCATCTGCCTAACGATATGTATGTGCGCTGGATCCAGTTTGGCACCTTCCAGCCACTGATGCGTCTGCACTCTCATCATGGTGATCGCTTACCTTGGGAGTATTCTGGCAAGGCCAAAACGATAGCCGCTGACTTCCTTCGTTTGCGCGGACAACTGGTACCCACACTCTACTCACTGAGCCGTGAAGCTCATGACACTGGCCTGCCAATGGCACGCCCTTTGTATTTGCAATGGGCAGGATATGAAGAGGCTTATCAGTTCCCTAGCCAATTTACACTAGGCAACAACATGTTGATTGGCACAGTCGCCGCTCCGGGCGACCCGGCAACGGTGGACCTATGGATACCGCCTGGAAAATGGGTTGATTTCTTTACAGGGGAAGAACTAAGCGGGCCTGTCAAAGTCAAACGCCAAGTGCCGTTGCAGCAATACGCGGTGTTTATGAAAAAAGGCAGTATATTGCCCATGCAGCCGCACATGCTGACCAGTAAACATGGCCCCCAAGACAACTTGATTGTCTCTATCTGGCCTGGTGCTGATAGCGAGTTTTCGCTTTATGAAGATGAAGGCAGAGGCTTTGCCTACAAGGATGGCGCATTTAGTAAAACTCGTATGACCAGCACAAGCAGTCAAAATGGGAAATGTCACACACTTAAGATTGACTCTGCACAAGGACAACGCTTTTCTGGCGCTCTCGTCTCACGCCAATGGCAGCTAAGCTTCAAAAATATCAGTGCTCCACAAGAAGTTCGACTTAATGGTGTATCGATAAAAGACTGGTCTTACGACGCAGCCAATCAATCGGTAAATCTAAATACAAAACCACTTAGCACCAACAGCCCAGTGACGGTGACATTAAATAATGGGGTATGTAGTTAAATGAAAGTTAGGGAAGGTTTCGTTGAGTCAGAAGGCCACAAGCTGGCCTATCTGGCTGTGAACGAGCACCTAACTAGTAATGAGGAACCGGCAATTGTATTTATCCATGGTGTACTGGCGTCAGTAAATTTCTGGCTCGACTGTGTTCCTCCCGAATTCAAAGAAGGTAGGGCATGGTACTCGTTGAGCTTGCCTGCCCACCACCCATCAACCGTTCCAGCGAATTTTAAGCTCGGTGATGTCGATGAGGCGTGGTTTTTCAATATTATGAATGGTGCCTTACAGGCATTATTGGGCGATAAAAAAGCGATTGTTGTTGGTCATTCTACCGGTGGATTTTGTGCATTGAACCTTGCCATTAACCAGGCGCGCAACGTAGTTGGTATTATTAGCGTAGCGGGGTTTCATAAAGGCAAATGGGGTGGCGTCGAAGGCCTGTTATTGAAGATGGCAGGCCTTGGCAAATGGACTAAAAGTTTATTCGCTGCCAATATTTCAATTTCGCAATCTAGCTATTTTGTGCGACGCACATTTGCCAGCCTATTGGCTCATAATCGAAAAGATTACCAAGATAACCCCTTAAGTCAGCGCACGCTTGATAACATGGAAGTGAATCTACTTGCGCAAGATCCGATAGCGTTGTTTAAGCTATTTAATGGGATATCCACTTTGGATATTGCCGATCAGTTGCACCGAATCGATATGCCTTGCTATATATTTTCTGGCACACATGACCCCGTGGTGACTGAAGAACAGTCACAAGTTTTGGTGAGTAGGGTTCCAGATGCAAAATCTGTCATTTTCCAACATGTTGGACATATGCCGTTTATTGAAGATTCCGACACCTATTTCAATGCATTGATGCAAGCGTTGAAAGGCATAATAGATACCCCCATACCCACATATTCAAGAGAATATAAAAATAGGAAATGGTCAATGAATTATCCTCAATATAAGAAAGATTTACAGCGCATCCATGAATCAGAGGTTTATGGTCTTGCAGTATTTGATATGGCCGCTCAATTAACTATAAGTAAAGTGAAAAAAGAAAAGTGGTTGGCGTTAAAGGCGCTTGAGCAGCAAACTTTGGACCGTTATTTAGACTATATGCGAGAGTCAGGCCAAGCCGTGGTTACACCTAGAGGATGGGCCTTGAAGGGGCGTGCAGAAGGTGCTGTGCTTGGCTTAATGCCTTGGCGGTTGGCTATGAAGCTAGTGCGTGACGGTACTCTGCCATTTCAGGAAAAGTTTTTGCGTTTAAAAGATAATGCTAACAAAGAAAATCAGAGTTTTTTCTCCTATGTCTACGCTCATGAGAAAGCGATTGAGGCTTTTGCTGAGAAAGAATTATTGCGAGATAAGAGTAGTTTAAAAGCTATTAATAAACTGCTGAGCTAATAAATATTATTTATATACAAGTGCTCGCCAGCGCTAACTTCGAGATATTCTCTAATGTATAGCGGTAAATTTAATATTTCAGTGCCAGTATAAGGGCTGACTAATTGCTGGTTGAGTTGAAGTGGTTATTAATCATTTCGTCAGTTACAGAATGATATAGATTTAATTAAAATAAAAAAGCAGGTAATTATGAAATTATTTATTCAGTACGTTGCATTGTCATCATTCGCCATTTTGGCTTCATGCGGTGGTAGTAGCACGAGTGTTGAAGATGGTGGTGTATCCAAGCGAGTGGCCAATGCTGATAAATTAGTCGAGGCTGCTGCGCTATGCGGTAACCCAGCTCCAACAGGTAATTTAACACCAATCTGCACAACGGTAGTCTCCGCAGATGGACATGAGCCGCCATGCAACCCTCACTTGGCGCAGAATGCTTGGTCAGCCAGTCACCGAAATAACTTTGCTCAAGCATCCTCGCCATTGCCGGGTGTCACTTCGCCAGATCAAGTCAATATTGACCATACTTCCATTTCGGCTGCTCCCATCGTGATCAACTTTAGTGAGCGAGACAGCGCCAGGCGCCAGGCTGTGTGGGCGTCAACGGTGGGCCCGACTGGTGAAGTTGTGAAAATCGATGCTGATACTTTGTTGCCAATCGCTCGATTTTTACCGGAAGGTGGCGGCACCTTATCTACGAGTGGTGCCTATAACATGCTCGATCGTGACCAGCATTTAATTGTTGGTCGATCGGGTGCTTTACAAGTATTTGGAGATGCCGTGCCGGGTGATCGTCACTCGGGCATTGTTCAGTTAGCAAATCTAAATTTGCCTGCAAAGGCACGCTGCGGCACCCGTGAAGACGCTTTAGTAGGTATCACGATGCTGCCGGATGGCCATGTGGCCTTTGCCACAAAATTCGGAATGGTTGGCGTTTTACCGCGCCAACCTGAGGCCATGTGTGCCGAGACATTACAGGTGTTTTCACTCAATGGTGATGAGGCTTGTAATGATGCCTCTATTTCTGACTCCGACTTAGAGGAAGTATCAAACTCCATCTCTGCGGATGAAAGTAGTGCAATTTACGTTGTGACTAGTGATGCTCAATATCGCATCAATTGGGATGGACAGCAGCTTAGCCAGGAATGGCGCTCGTCATATGAAGGGGCGGGTGCTTCAGGCAGTGGTCGTTTAGGCGGAGGCTCTGGAGCAACTCCTTCTCTTATGGGTTCGCCTGGTGATCGTGATCGTTTTGTGGTGATTACGGATGGCCAGCCTTTGATGCATTTAGTACTCATGTGGAAAGACGCTATTCCCACCGATTGGCAGCCGATTAAGCCCGGAAGAGATCGTCGAATTGCGTGTGAAATGCCAGTTAACTTTGGCAATGAGTCTGCTACGGAGAGTTTATCGGAGCAATCAGTACTTGTTCGTGGCTATGCCTCAGTTATTGTTAATAACTTAATGAAGCTCAATAGCCTGCTTTCGTTGCTTCCGGGACAGATGCAGCCTTTTACGCAATTATTGTCTGGATTATCGATTAACCGACCAAGCGGTATGCAGCGTATTGACTGGGACCCGATTTCGCGGACGTGTAAAAATATTTGGGTCAATTCAACGATCAGCATTCCTAATGGCATTCCAACCATGAGCGCGGAGTCAGGCCAAGTCTTTGGCATTGGTTCGCGAACTGTTAATGGTCTTGATACATGGACTTTAGAAGCGGTTGATTTTGCAACTGGCAAGTCAAGCTTTAGTATTCCGTCAACGGCATACCCAACAGATAATAGCTTTTATGCTGGCACGACCATTGGCCCCGATAACAGTGTTTGGACGGGAACATTTGGTGGGATGACACGCTTCCAAAACTGCACTAAGAATAAGACCTGTGGGCGACGAGTATTGAATCCAATTAGTCATATTCCATTGTCGTCTTTGGTGCCTTAATCATGCCAGCTTAGCAATCCTGACATCCCTCCATACATGAGTAGCGCTCCGCCTTAGAGGGTACTGACAAATTATCTATGCACTGCACCATTGGGTCATTTTTTGGCAAAGTTGCCAAACCCATGTGACAAAACAGATGGATTTCAGTGCGGTTTCGTACCAACTTGATGCTCTGAAACCCGCATGAATACAGGCTAATACAGCCAAATACAGACATGGGAAGAGATCTGTTAATCTTGGGTCACTGGTTCGAGTCCAGTTCGGGAGCCATATTTAACAAGCACTTAGCCTCAGCTCACGCTGGGGCTTTTTGCTTTCTGGGGTTCTAGTAAGCGTATGTTAAGCAAATTCTTTGAATGTTTGCCATAGTGGCTATGCCATCAGCCTAAGTACGTGACCATTGGGCTAAGCAGTTGCACGAGTCGCCGCGATTCCGGGAGTGCGGAATGCGATAGTTGTAGTAGCTTGTTTGGGCTTAACTCTTCAAACGAATCATGCAGCAGTATCTAACCTATTCAATCTTGGGCGACATCTAACTTCAGCAAGCCACTATCAACGCAGTAGGACAGCTGCGTTTGCAGCGTGGAAGTCGGTGGTTGCATAGGGGCGAGTGAATACAACCTTGCTGAGTCTGAAAGTTAACTTGTCAGCACCTTACGGTTTAACTAAAAAACTAGAGTAAGCCCTTTAATTTTTAAGCCTTTTGCTGCCTCGATCATGGTTTTTAGCAGCACATCACGATCTGTCATGCCTCGCTCAAGCCAATCACCAATAACTCCTTCTACATATCCTATCCAGCCACGCGCATGAAGTTGCTCTTGCACTGTCATGGTGTCCCACGAGCGCAATAAACTTATTTCAGCAATTTTTTCTCTGGCTTTACGGGCGGCTGCGCCCAGGCTTGGGTGTATTTCATTCGCTCGCATATAAATAGCAAATGCCAATGGATACATGGTCACAACATCTAGGAATTTATTTAGTCGCTCTGGTAACGAAATACTAAGGTCGGGATTTGTGAGTGCCATTTGTGCTTCAAGCAACGTATCAGAGGTTGCCGCTAACAGCAGATCTGCATGGCTACCAAAGTAGTGTCGAGGCAGGCTAGCGGCTACTTTGGCTTCGCGCGCTACACCTTCTAGCGAGAATCCTTCTAGGCCATCTCGAAATAAAAGATTTTTTGCGGCGCGCAGAATCGCAGCTTTCCGTAGTTCTGGGGAGAGTCGCTTACTTTCTAATGTCTTCATGATTGTGATGGTAGCTTGTTGCGGCGCCCACAACAAGCTGCTAAAGCGTCTCTGTTGTGGGTGCCACAATAGTGGTTCCCGCGGCAATGTTAGTTATCAACTTGCTGCGATAAGTTGGGATTGAATCGGCTAACGAAAAGTCAAAAACGCTAGCGTACTAATGGTTAGCAACCTAAAAGAAAACGAGGTTTTTATGCTTCTACTAAATCAAAAATTGGTGCGGGTGCTGCTAGCGTCCACTGTGATTTTTCTTACCGCATGCAGTGACTCATCAAGTTTAACTTCTGGATCGCCCACAGACCCAAATAACCCTGATCCAACACAGCCAAATGTCCAAGCCGCCTGTATTGCTCCCGGTGCAGGTGCCCGCGAACAAGTACTAACGCAACTTTCGACAGCCTCTCCAGGCACTGTTGTATCTTTCTGTGCAGGCGACTTCGAGATGTCTACTGGCTTGCTGATTAACAGCAAGAAAGGCGTGACTTTGAAGGGTGCAGGCATGGATAAAACCTTCCTTAACTTTGCGAACAGTGATAGCGGCGAAGGAATCAATGCCAGTAACGCCGATGGTGTTGTTCTGCAAGGCTTCACAATTGAAGACACACCAGGTAACGGCATTCGTATTTTCCGCTCAAGCCAAGTGCATGTGAAAGATGTGCGTGTGCGCTGGCACGATGCTGCCGGTCGTAATGAAACCGAAGCTGGCTATACGCCACGGTCCGATGTTGGTGCCTACGGTCTTTACCCTGTTGAGACTCGTCAGGTTCTGATGGAGAACTGTGAGTCACATGGCGCATCCGATGCTGGCATTTATGTTGGTCAATCAAGCGACGTTATGGTGCGTAACTGCTTAGCTACCTATAACGTTGCCGGCTTTGAGTTCGAAAACACCTATCGTGCGGTGTTTGAGCACAATATTGCCACCAAAAATACCGGTGGTTTCTTAGTTTTCGATTTGCCAGACTTAAGACAGTACGGTGAAAAAAATATCATCCGTTTCAATAAGTCCTATGAAAACAATACACCTAACTTTGCGCCGGCTGGCAACATTGTCGGCTTAGTGCCGCGCGGTACCGGCATGTTGATTTTGGCTTCTGATCAATTACAAGTTCACGATAACGAGATCTATAACAACGAAAGCTTAGGTATCGCCATGATTAACTTTGGTCTGGTGGATCGTAACTACCCTGACCTGCGTTATGACTTTTTCCCAGAGGGTGTATGGATTCATAACAACACGTTCTCTGGTAATGGCGGCAACCCACAAATTCCAATGGCTGATCGCGGCGTTGCCTCTGCGTTGCCTCTGCTGCTTCGAGTGAAAAACTTTGGTTTTGGTGCTGACATTGTGTGGGATGGTGGCGTGGATTCGGCCAATGATTGCACTGACTATCCGAAGGATTTCCAAGGCATTGCATTGAATAAGCCAAACGCTAATGAAGTAGGGCGTTATGAGTCGCGAATTGATGAGCGTGGTCGTCCAAACTACGATCGCGCTGACCAAGAGCCTAAGTGCAAATACAATGCGTGGAAGTTTGAAGAAAAGGCAAAAGAGCCTAACCGCTTGTGTATTCAAAACAACACGCATAAGTTGAGTGGCCGCAGTCCGTTAGTTAAACCATTCTTGAATGCTGGCTTGGACCGCTCTGATTTAGGCCCAGAAACATTGCAGCAGTTGGTCACTCCTGGATCCAATGATGCGTCTCCACATGACTGCAGCCATAGTGCTACGCCTTACCCAGAGCCGGTTTTAAACCTGCCATATGTGCCAGTTGCAGAAGACAAGGCCCCTACAGCTGCTGAAGTTAAGGCGGCCTGTGAAGCAGTTAAGCCAGGTGAGATTAACTGGACTGCGCTCGCTAAATTTGACTGCCCAGAGTTATCGCAATACGGGCTATTCAAAACAGCGAATGACCCATTATCTGGTGGTCATGGCGCGGCATTCCCCTATGAGCTTAACAGCACGCTATTCTCCGATTATGCGAGTAAGTACCGTGTGATTTTCTTGCCACCTAATGGTTCGGGTGGTACTCAGCCAGCGAAATATGCGGACTATAAGTCGTCTAAAAGCTTTAACGAGTCTCTAGACTTCCCCCCGGGCACGGTTATTTCGAAAACTTTCACATTCCGTACTGAGGATGCGCTTGGTGCACTCGTTAAAGAGCATATTGTTGAAACACGCCTGTTGATTCTCCGCTCAACCTCAGTTGGCGATACCTGGGTAGGTCTGCCATACGCTTGGGTGCAGGGTGAAGATGGTAAGCCCACTAAAGCCGTGCTGAAATTGGCGGGTGATACTGTGCCTTCGGAGTGGGATTATTTTGATCCCAACCCTAATGTTAAGAAAAATGGCACGCGTGCTCGCTACACAGGTAAAGCACCAGCGTATGCGATCCCTGCAGCCCTAAACTGTATTGGTTGTCATGGTGGTGATGATCGTGTTGGTGCAGCTCCTATCGGCCCTAAAGCTCGGAATATGGATCGTGGGGTGAACCCAGACTTCACTGGCCAGAATCAATTGGCGCTGATGGTGAGCAAAGGTTGGTTGACAGGCTTTAATGCTGATGTATCGAAGCGCGACACACCCTTGGCGATCTATAACATTCCGAGCAGTGGAGCTACTAAGCCAGTAGCAGATTCAGGCCGTGACCTTCATGAGCGTGTCCGTGCGTACTTAGAAGTGAACTGTGCGTATTGCCATAACGGTAGCGGTAACGCCTCGAACTCGGGTCTGTTCTTGGATAGCTTCCGTCCAGTGAACGTACGCTATGGCATCTGTAAGAAGCCAGTTGCTGCGGGTCGTGGTTCAGGCGGTCATAAGTTCGATATTGTGATGGGTAGTCCAGGCACGTCGATTATGGCTCACCGCGTTGGCTCAGCCGAAGCAGGTGTACGTATGCCTCCGATCGCACGCTCGGTAGTGCATGGCGAAGGCTCAGCATTGATTAATCAATGGATTCAGACTGGCCTAGCTGCAGTTGATGCAGAAAACGAAAATGAGATCCAAAACGAAAACAACTGCAGTGATAGCGAGATACCGCTATTGATTACTGAAATTCTGCCAGTGGAAATAACCGATGGACTGAGCGAGCTTCAGGCTGCTACAGGTGGTTTGGTCACGCTGAAAGATCTAACCGACTTATTGGCTGTCATAACAGGCGGCGTGACGGATGCTGCATCGTCAGCAACGCAGCTTCTTGAGCGTACGCTTAAAGGTTTGCCATTGCCCTAATTGGTTGGTTGTTCATCATCTAAAAGCCGCGCCTTGAATACCTCGGGCGCGGCTTTTTTGTGGAGACATTTCTTGGCAAGGTTACCAAGCCCAGGTGATGAAACAGATGAGTTGTAGTGCACACTAATGCTAATTTGATGCCCTGAAGCCCGTATAAATACAGATCAATATAGCCACAATAGGAGCTTGCAGCTGACTGCTGGTGCACAAATCGCTGGCAAAATAAAACGCTCATTTTGAGCGTTTTATTTTTGTACCATTTCAATTGCCTATTGCAGGCTTAATAAATTAGCCTTTGGGTCTACCTTGATCCGCTTTACTGTAGTCACATACACCTTCTGGGAAAATAGCCTCTAGCTTTTGAGCTTGCTCTGGATTGGGAGCCCAAGTTCCATAAGTTCCATCAGTGAGCGCTTTAGCAACAGGTTTCAGTGCGCACTTGAATACACCGCCTTCGATAGGTCCACCTGCGACCATTCTTGAGGTTGTATGAGTGGGAAACTCTTGAGCGCAAGCTCCGGCTGCTTTGTCGTTCAGAATGCCATCCCAAACGTCGTCACCGGAAGCAATTTTGTCGCCTTCGGTTGTAAAACAGCTGTCTACAGCAGTCGCTGGTTTGTTTTCAGCAATGCTCTTTTTAGGGTTTTTTCGGATATTGGTTATCCAGTCATGGAGTACTTCTAGGGCCTGCCAAGTTTGATCAAAGTCTTTATTTGGGCGTGGGCGAGTGTCATTGGGTCTATAGCTATGAGGGCGAGCATCTGTAAACCAGATCAGCTGGTTATCGGAGTGTCCCATTTTGTTGCGAATGCGCTGACGCCCAGAAAAGGATTGGTGGCTATTGTGCATATCCAGAACATCTTCGAGATAGTGCCGCCAATCGATCACGGGTATGTTGAGCTCACCGTCAAACACCATGCCGGAGCTGTAGGCAGCATTCATTGCTTTCAAGTCTCCCTTTGTGCGTGGAGCAGGCGCTATTCCATCGGCGCTTAAAAGCATATTGTTTTTGCTCCATGGGTCGAATGCGACTTTGCCACTCATAACATCTGCTTCACTGCCTATGAACGGGAAGCCTTCTTGAGCCATATCTTTTGGCCGCTTCCAGCCGCCAATTTGTGAGTTGAGTTTGAGGAACTCTGCAGGGGTGATTTTATGATCGTTAAGCGCTTGTAAGCCGTATTGAACACCAACGTTGTCGAATAGTGTTCTAGGGTTGCCATCCTCATCGGTGCCATAAATATTGCGTAGATCGTCATAGTGAGTCCAGTCCACATTATCCATGGCACCACCTTGCATTTGCTCCTGATTACGTACTCCACCGAAGTGTGGATTCATCACTAGCGGTGTTAAGCCGCGCCAAGCAGGGACACACTCAGTCATGCCGGGTGCCGTGCTATAGCCAAGCATAGGTTTATAGGGTGCTAGAGGATCTGGGTAAGCATCCGTAGCGTTTAAACCAACTAGCCAGCTACGGCTTTTTGTCATGATCCACTTGGAGTTGTCTTTGTCAGTGGCGTCCATGTAATGCTCTAGCAACTCACAATCGCCAATATGAATAGTTTGAGTCACCATGTCGGGATAGGAGTACTGTGGCACGCCGCCGTCCAGAAGGCCTGGGTGATTTTGAGAGTAAACATATTGCTGAATGCCGCCACCAGAGCCGCCGATAGCAACGGTATATTCAGGTGTGCCGAAGCGTTTGATGAAGTGCTCTTTGACCATTAATGCAGTTTCGCCACCGACCTGTAGGTTGTAATGCGAGTCGGTGACCGTGCCGGTGGAAAACATAACGGCGTAACCTTTGCCAAGTACTTCCGGCACCATGGATTGATTCGTGCGATTGTCCATGCGTCCTTGGGTATGCCCAATGGCAACACCACCTAGGAATTGGAATAGTGCACGGCCATTCCAATATTCGGTGGAGGCCGTATCAGCGGTATCGTCTAGGCTAGCTAATGTGGCGAAGCTGTAAATGAAGCGGTTAATAGTGCCGACTTCGCGCCGAACGATAAAGTCGACAACTCGGCCGTCGGTCAGCGTTGTGGTGGCCATATCTGCTGGTCTTACGCGGTTGGCGGGTAAAAGCTTATATTGGTTGCCGGTTGTACGGTAATAGAACTCAACATACGTCTCAATTGAGCAGTCTTTACTCAGACCTATCTGATTGCCACTAGCATCCTTTACAGGAAAGCCCATGCTAGCGTCGGTATCAACTAAGGGCTGCTTGCCTAGTTCGGTGACGGTGCAGACAAAGGGGTATTGCTGTGGCCCAGAGAATATAGGTCCAGTAATTGGGTGGTTAGTTAATAACATCTCTTGCAGTTTTCCATGTTTGGCATGGCGTAGCTGCAGTTTGTTCTCACCTTCCTTAAGGCCTGTAATTAGAACTTCATAGCGCCCGTTGCGGAGAGTTGAGCGTGATGCCTCAACCTTCTCATCATTCAGCAAAATTTCTAGTTGATCCTTTTCATTATTAATAAGCGCCATATCTCCCTCGAATGAGAGTAATACGTCACCACCACTGACGTGTTCAGGGGCGCTGGATAATGATTTGAGTTTGATATCAGGTAGCGCATTTGACTTATTGTCATTACCGCCTAGACAGCCAAATAGTGCGAGAGAGAGCAAGCTAATTGCGAAGGGTGCTGCGTACCGCGGGAAGCTGGACATAGTGTATTCCTCGTATGACCTTGTTGTTGTAGTTATTGAGCTTGGTCATGCTACGAGGATGGGAAGGGGATATAACAGGTACAGATTCGTTTAAAGCATTGGTACAGATGGAGTGGAGCACTAGATGCGTTTCGCCATGTCGCCCAGTTGGGTAATAGCCGATCGCAGTTTGTCATCCAGTGGTGCACCTGCGTTTAAGCGTAGGTAGTCGAAGTGTCTCGGGCCTGCGGAAAATACTGAGCCGGGAAAGATATGAATACCTTTTGCCAGAGCTTGGTCAAATAGTAATCTGGAGTCTATTTGGTCAGGCAGGCCGACCCAGAGTACGCAGCCGCCGGTAGGAGGCTCAATACGAGTTCCTTCTGGGAAAGCCTTAAGTACGGTAGCGACAGTCTCTTGTGTTTGCACAGCAAGCTTTTGTCGCAACTGCTGTACATGCTGCGCATAGAAGCCACTTTCCATGAGCCTCGCCATCAGTAGCTGTGGAGTTGATGCCGTGGTAATGCTGCTGATCTGTTTGAGTTCTCGCAAGCGATGGTGAAAGCGTCCGGGAGCAACCCAGCCGAGTCTGATGCCTGGCATTAATGATTTAGAGAATGAGTTGCAGTAAATAACCATCCCAGCCTCATCGTATGCCTTGGCTGGTAGGCAGTCTCCAGCATAAACAGTATCGCCCCATATATCGTTTTCAATCAGCGGTATGTTGTAGCGAGTGGCTAGTTTCACTAGCTTCTGCTTGCGATCTTCTGACATGGTAAATCCTAGCGGATTTTGTGCATTACATGAGACTAGACAGGCACTTACTTGCTGACGTTTGAATACTTGCTCTAAGGCATCGAGGCATATTCCATTACGATAATCAGTAGGGATTTCAAGCGCTTTGCGCTGCATAACTTCCAGTGCTAGGAGGGTGCCATAGTAGCTTGGAGTTTCTACTGCGACGGTGTCACCACGTTGAGTAACTGTTCTGAGTGCTAGTTCAATAGCCTCCATGCAGCCATTGGTGACTATCAAATCTTCTTGAGCAATGGGTACTGGATAATTCAGGCTGCGCTTAGCTAACTGACTGGTGAACTTAGTGTAGCCATGCGGGTGCATGTAATCCCAAGCGTCTAGAGGCTGCCGGCGAGTTACTCCACGCATAGTACGTAATACATGTTCGATTGGCATGATTTCGCGAGCAGGTAAGGCGATGCCTAAGCGGACTAGATGCTCCTCAATATGAGGCTCCATATAGTGAAAAATATCTTCACTTAAAGATACCTCTACCGGTAGTAGCGGGAAGTGAGCTACGTTACTTGGACAGATTTTAGGCAAGCTATGATTTGTGACAAACACGCCTGAGCGCGGACGAATGTCGATAAGCTCATCGGACTCAAGCTGACGAAAGCACAGCATGATGGTGTTGATGCTGACTCCGAAAACTTGACTGAGTCGACGCATGGACGGGAGCTTTTCTCCTACATGGTAGCTGCCACCCAGTATTTGGTTGCGTAACCGCTGACTGATGTTCTCATAAAGGAAGCGCTCATCTGCCATAGGGCTATTGCCTCGACTACTAGCTTAATTATTGTGATATTGAGTAGAAGCGCAGGCAAACCATGGTCTAAATAAGCGCTTAAGTAGTTAGAGCTTCGCTCACACTCAGTTGAGTGTCCAATTAGCGCGATAATAAAAAGCCGATCAAGTGGCTTGATAGTATCTAGTATGTAATATAGGTGTTATCAAATTAACTCACTGCTCGTGATAATTCGTCGATGAGTACATATAAACGAC
>TARA_R110001592_G_scaffold217488_1_pt1 | contig 17718 bp, 13 predicted proteins | sample TARA_R110001592 | Tara Oceans TARA_R110001592 (sample SAMEA4398387) | marine metagenome | biome: Polar Biome; feature: [SRF] surface water layer (ENVO:00010504); material: water (ENVO:00002006), including particulate matter (ENVO:01000060) such as... | depth 5 m | reverse complement strand
GTGGTTCTGGCCGCTAGCCCCCAATGTTTACTCAGCCACGCGCCCGCTTCGGCGTGATCACCGCCTATGCGTTCAATTTCGTATTCACGCACCCGTTCGTGGAAGACCTGATCACTGCGTAGATCGGTATAAAAATCTGGGTGGAGTCGATCTATGGCTATCATGCCGATGTCTTGCAGCAGGCCCGCTAGAAACAGTTCCTCTAAGGCCCGCTCTTTGAGAGATCGACCCAGTTCGCGCGCGGCGGCTGCCGCAAGCAGGGAGCGGCGCCATAGTAGTGGATAATGTAAACCGGATTGGGTTTGTTCTTTTAGTGATGACGTCAGCGAGAAACTCAGGGCTAGATTGACAGTAGTGTCTAAACCCAAAAGCACAATGGCGCGACGCAGGGTTTCGATCTTCTGCTCGTTGGCATACATCGGTGAGTTCGCAAATTGCAGAGTCTTGGCCGTTAGCGCCGGATCACTGGCAATAAGCTTGGCAAGACTTTGGATATCGACATCGCCGGAACGCGCCAACTCGACAATTTTAGTCATGACGCGGGGAATCGATGGTAGCCGTGCGGTATTGTCGGTAAAGGGGCTGAGGTCAATAGCCATGCACTGTCCTGAATTGAGTTTATCGGCTATCTAAACCCGCTTGCCGGTTTTGGGCAATACGGGTTAGCCGCGACCGAGCTTAGACTTCTGCTGACTACGCCCTATTTTTCAAAGACAGTGGCAACCTGCCGGCTAAACATAATGGCATTGCCGTCTGCGCCCCAGACGGTTGCGTAGTTATTAAAGTAACCATTTCCGGCTGCCTGGCTGCGGTAATCGTAAAACCACCAGTCTGACATATCCGCTTTTGGCATTTCGCTTGGGAACTCTAAATACCAACTCAGGGAGCTACCAATACCGGGATGTTTAATCATATTTAGCCCCGGCATGGGGGGTAAATCGCCGAGCGCGACTAAGGCCGCTAAATCTAACTCCCCCGCTTCTTTAAAACGCATCCACAGGGAGAAGTCTGGCGAGTCGGCCTGACTAAATGGCAGGCCGCCCGTGCACATTCGCATGTCAAAATACTGTGTGAAAGTCGGGGTTAACCCTTCGATATATGGTAGAGACTCCAAGGTGTCTGGCGGAGCCACAGAAGGTATTGCGGGGGCCGTTAACGTGATTGCTGATGGCCGGTCTTTACCGAATGCGGCGCTCACGGTGGCAGCGACCTCACCGTTACAGAGAATTTCACCCTGAATATGAGTAACAGAGCCGCCTACCCTTAACTCCCGAATAATAATTCGGTGGTTCCCCGCCGGCACCGGGCCGACAAACATAACGGAGAGTGAGCGCAAGCGCCGATCTGCGGGCACCTGATTAAGCATGGCTTTTACTATTAAGGCGGCGCTTAATCCACCAAAGGCTGTTCTGCCCTGCAACCAGGTTTCATCGACATAGGCGGTGTATTCGTTGGCGTGTTCTGACGCGCGGACACTGCTGAGCAGTGCCTTAAAATCCATCATTCTCCATCCTCAATGTGTGTATAAAATAGCGACATGGCACCGCTAGTGCCATGTTTTTAAGTGCCGCGAATGAGCGATAAACAATAATCAGAAGCTATTCGGGCCAGCGGAAATCAGCGTAATCTGCGCGAATGTCTTTCTTACTGAGTTTACCGGTCGCCGTATGGGGTAATGAGTCTACAAAGAGGCACTCCTCTGGAATCCACCATTTAGATACTTTATCGTCGAACCATGACAGCATCTCTTCACGACTGAGCGTTTCGCCCTCTTGCAGTATCACTAGCAATAATGGGCGTTCGCTCCATTTGGGATGTGGCATACCAACCACGGCGGCTTCGGCCACTTTGGGGTGATTGACCGCGCAATTTTCCAGTTCAATTGAGCTAATCCATTCGCCACCCGATTTAATAACATCCTTCACCCGGTCGGTGATTTGCATATAGCCGTGTTCGTCCATGCAGGCAACGTCGCCGGTTTCAAACCAACCATCATCATCTAGGGTTTGTCCGTCGTAGCGATAATATTCATTGATTATCCAGGGGCCGCGCACCTTAACGGCGCCCGCGCTTTTGCCATCCCATGGTAGTGATTTATTGTCTGCATCCACAATTTTTAATTCCACGCCAAAGACCGGACGGCCCTGCTTCAAACGCTTTTTGTCGTATTCTTCTGGGGAAAGGTTTGCCACTGGTGGTGGCACAGTACCGTTATAGGTACCCAGGGGATTCATTTCTGTCATGCCCCAACCCTGCTGCACATCTACGCCATATTTTTCGCGGAATACGTCTAAGATATAAAACGGACAGGCGGCGCCACCGACGGTAACCCGGTTGAGACTTTCTATGGTTTTCCCGGATTTTTTCAAGTAGTCCAATAATGCCAGCCAAACTGTTGGTACGCCGGCTGACGCAGTGATTTTCTCTTCATTGATCAAGGTGCACAGGGTTTCACCACAGCCCATTTTGGGGCCTGGCATAACCAGCTTTGTGCCGGTCATTGGCGCGGCGTATACCAAGCCCCAGCCATTTACGTGGAACATGGGCACTATCGGAAGTGCGACGTCTTTAACGGAAAGGCCGATAACGTCAGGCGCGATAATCGCATAGCAATGCAGAACGGTAGACCGATGGGTGTACATGACGCCTTTGGGATTACCGGTTGTTCCAGAGGTGTAACACAGCGCAGATGGCGTATTTTCATCTAGCTCTGGCCACTCGAATTCCGATGTTTGCGCGGCGAGTAAGGTTTCGTAGCAATGCGCATTGGCAAGACTAGTCTCTGGCATATGTGCTTCGTCAGTCATTACCACAAAGCCCTTAACGTCGGGCATCACATCTTGTAAAGACTCGAGCAGTGGCACCATGGTCAAATCTAGAAAGACCCACTTGTCGCGACCGTGGTTAACAATGTATTCAATTTGTTCTGGGAATAAGCGCGGATTAACGGTGTGACAGATCATGCCGCTGCACGATACCGCGTAGTATATTTCTAAATGGCGATAGTCGTTCCAAGCGAATGTGGCGATGGTGTCGCCCTGCTCCAAGCCAAGTGCGTCGAGTGCGTTTGCCAACTGCCTTACCCGAGCAAAGGCGTCGCGATAGGTGTATCTATGGCGAGGGTTGTCGGCGGTGACGGATACCACTTCAACTGAGCCATTAATTTGCTCCGCGTGTTTCATTATGGAGGTGATTGTGAGCTGGGTGTTCATCATCGGAGTCATTTTTATTTGCCTTTATTAGTGGTGGGAAAATATGGCTCGGCTCTTGCGCAACAAAGTATGTCAGCAGAGAATACATTAGGCATCAATCTTATGTGACTGCGGCCGATATTGGCAATACAACCATCGCACAATATTGTGATTAGGCATATCTGCTAATTGCACATAAGGTGCAAATAACACCAATAAATCAGTCCGAAATAGCAGCTTTCACGTGACGCGAAACTTTGCGCTCTGGCAAGAAACCGGCTGGCAAGGCATTCGAGGAGGCACATTAATAAGCGCTGACTTGTTTCTTATCAGTAGCAGATCAAACCCAGCGCCACGCTTTTACAAAGGGTCATCAATAATGTTTCAGGTATGACCTTGTGAGGACTGCGCTATCAACCAGTCCCGAACGGAGTTTCTTGCTATAAGGAGTTCCCGGATATCAAAACGCTGATTGCGAATTAAGCTGAGAATACCGACCTGAGTTTGGCGAATGCCACGGTTTACCTTAATTTGTTTGGGCGGGTATTGGTGTCGTGGCTTTGGATTAAACAGGGACTAGGTGCCGCACGGGGGGCTAGCTCAATAGGCGTTTCATGACGCCGATAAGAATTTTTTCAAAGGAAAGCTGCAGGCTGCGCGAACTATATTCAATGGGAGTTGCCGAAAATTGGACCGCAGGCAGAATTGCTATGCCGCTTTGATGACGCTCCCTAAACCATGAGAAATGAGTGGTTCTAGATGCCAATCACACTAACGCGACTGACATCTGTATACCGACATTTCAATATTGCTACGTAAATGCCTAGTCACAGTCATACCCTTCTATTGAACTCAGGGTTTACGGTGTCGTCATATTCTCTTCGCCCCAAAATGCTTTCATGGCGACAACCTTGTTATCGTCGTTAAAGGTAAACTGATCTATGACGTCGATACGCATTTCACCATTGCCGGGGTTTAACTCAACCACGAAGGGAAACACCGCGTGATTGGCGGCGATTCTCACTGGACCGTCCAGGCGCGCAGAAATTCCGGAACTAAAAGCGACTTCATAGAATCGTATAATAGCGTCCTTGCCACTTAGGGGTTCAGAGCCGACGGGGTCTTCAACTGTGGCATCGTCAGCATACAAGTCGGTAATAGCCGCCATATCGTGCTCAGTTAAGGCGCGCATATACTGTTCTACCATGGCTAATTTTGGATTTTTGCTCACGTAAATTGCTCCATTTCATTCGTAAATTTCTTATTTAGGAAGTGTAACGCGGGAATTCGCTCAGGAATATGTCGATTTTGTTAATAAAAAACGTCTACCACAAGGCAAAACTTCTACGCGGAGACTTGCCTGAGGTTTGATTTACGCGCTGGGCCTGCATTCAGTAGGTTTGCGGTGTAATATAGTAACGTCCACCTAGACTTTGAGATGCGGTATTCAATGTTAATTATAAAACCTCTTCGCAACGGCAAATCGAATGGCGCGGTAATCCTAGCCCTACTTTTGTCTTCATTCAGTCTCTCGGTACTTGCCGAGAGCGCGCTCACGGCTCTGAAGCCAGATAAAACCCACAAAACTGCCATTCACGATATGGTGGAGCAGCTTAGTAGTCGCCACTACGTGAAACTGTCTTTGAATGATGACCTTTCGGCCAAATTACTCGACGCGTTTCTGGACGACCTGGATCCGAATCGCCTATTTTTACTTGCCAGTGACATCGCCGAATTCCAGAAATATCGCAGCACATTGGATGATGAGCTCAATAAATCTAGTGTCAGCGCGGGTTTCATTATGTTTAATCGCTACCGCGAGCGCATGGTTTCCCGGATGGAAAGCACCATAGATACCTTGCCTGCGCAGATTGCGGCAATGGATTTTAGTATCAAAGAAGATATTGAACTTGATCGCAGCAAAGCGACTTGGCCTGCCAACGAAGCAGAAGCGGACGAAGTTTGGCGCAAGCAAATTAAAAATCGCGTCCTTGGCCTGCGACTTGCTGAGAAAGACGATGAAGGTATCATTGAGTTACTCAGCAAGCGTTTTAAAAATCAAATTAAGCGGATGACCCAGCTGGAAGCGGAAGATGCATTTCAGATTTATGTAAACGCGTTTGCCTCGCTTTATGACCCCCACACCGATTATTTTTCGCCACGTATTTCCGAGAATTTCCAGATTAATATGAGCCTCAAGCTGGAAGGTATTGGCGCCGTTTTACAGATGGAAGACGACTACACCAAGGTGGTTCGCTTGGTGCCCGCTGGCCCGGCTGACAAACAGGGACAGCTGCAACCTGCGGATAAAATCATCGGCGTTGCCCAAGGTAAAAAGAGCGAAATGCAAGATGTCGTCGGCTGGCGTTTGGATGACGTGGTTGACTTGATACGCGGCGCAGCGGGCTCGTTTGTGCGTCTGCAAGTAATCCCAGCGATTGCCAAAAGCGACGAAGCTCGCCGTGAGATAACCATTGAACGCAATGAAGTGAAGCTTGAGGATCAAAGCGCTGCGGGTGAAATGATAGAGATCATTGATAGCGACGGCGAAGCTCATCAAGTTGGTGTGATTGACGTTCCCATGTTTTATCTCGACTTCGAAGCCTATCGCGCCGGTGATACCGAGTTCCGCAGCACCACCCGCGACGTTCACCGTATTTTAGGTGAGCTGCTTAGCGAAGGTGCTGAAGGCATCATTATTGATCTTAGGGATAACGGCGGCGGCTCCTTAGCTGAAGCCAATGCGATGGTCGGATTATTTATTGAGTCGGGACCGACGGTGCAAATCCGGCAGTCGAACGCCAAGGTGATTAAGGAAGGTAAGCGTCGCAGTTCGCCCTACTACACTGGACCACTAGTGGTGTTAATCAACCGCATGAGTGCCTCGGCCTCTGAAATATTTGCCGGCGCGATACAGGATTATCAGCGCGGCATAGTGGTGGGCACCCAATCGTTTGGCAAGGGCACGGTGCAGTCTGTGAATCCACTGAGCCACGGTCAGTTGAAACTGACTGAATCTAAGTTCTACCGCGTGTCAGGTGACAGCACTCAGAATCGAGGTGTTATTCCCGACATTGCATTTCCGCCTTTGTATAACTTGGAGGAGATCGGTGAAAGCGTTCTCGACAACGCCCTGCACTGGGATCGGATTCGCGAGGCTCACCACCGTTATTATTTCGACCTAAAGTCTGGAATGGCGACCTTGCAGCGCAAGCACGATAAACGCATCGCTAAAGATCCCGACTTTCAGTTTTTGCAGGAACAAATTGCGGTGATTGAAACTATGCGCAGTAAGACGCATATGTCATTGAATATTGATCTGCGGAAAACCGAGCGTGATGCCCAGAAGGTGCATTTATTAGCGATGGAGAATCGTCGTCGCGTTGGCAAAGGGGAAGAACCCTTGGACGCGCTTGAAGAAGACAGTGAAGACGACGTCGCTATGACCGATGAAGAATCAGACGTGACCGTTGAAACCGAGGAAGATAGTAAGGACAAAGCCAAGGAACGTGATCCGCTGTTAACTGAAGCGAGTCATATTCTGGTTGATGCCCTGCCCTACTTTTTGCCTGAGCGCTTAGCCCGACGCCCATAGGGCGGGCTGTAAGCCGAGTTGGCTAGCCGCTCTTAGTGGCTAGCGTTTCTCATGGTGACAAACTCTTCGGCAACCGTTGGGTGAATACCAATAGTCGCATCAAAATCGGCCTTGCTGGCCCCCGCTTTAATTGCCACAGCCAAACCTTGAATAATCTCCCCTGCATCGTCACCCATCATATGCGCGCCAACAACCTTATCACTGGCCTTATCTACTACCAGCTTTAAAAAGGTCTTGGTTTTATTGCCGCTTAGAGTGTGCTTCAAGTGGGTAAAACGCGAGGTATACACTGCGATGTCGCCGAAGCGCTCTCGGGCATCTTCTTCGTTAAAACCGACCGTGGCTAAATTTGGACTGGAAAAAATCGCAGTCGGGATAAAGTTGTAATCGAGGACGCTGTTATCACCATTAAACAAACGCTTGGCGAGGTTCATGCCTTCGGCTAGCGCGACCGGGGTTAGCTCCATGCCTCCGATGACATCGCCGACGGCGTAAATAGAGGGCTCACGGGTCTGAAAACCCTCATCAACGGCGATATAGCCATTGTCATTTAGACTAACCTTAGTATTCTCTAAACCAAGGCCTTCAAGCATGGGATTGCGCCCGGTAGCATATAAAACTTTGTCGGTAATCAGCGTTTCACCGCTTTCGAGTTGCAGCGCGTATTGATCGCCCCGCTCAGTGATAGCGACCACGTTTTCATTGAAGCGCAGCTTAACGCCCTTGGCTTTCATTTCTTTAGCCAACTCTTGGCGGATCTCCGTATCGAAACCGCGGAGAAATAAATCACGGCGATAAATCTGCTCAACTTCCACCCCTAAACCGTGCAGTATTCCTGCAAACTCGGTGGCAATGTAGCCGCCGCCGACCACGACAGCGTGTTTGGGTAGCGTGTCTAAATAGAATAGTTCATTGGAGCTAATCGCGAATTCGCGGCCCGGAATATCGGGAATAAACGGCCAGCCGCCAACTGCAATAAGAATATTTTTTGCGGTGAACCTCACGCCCTCAACTTCTACCGTATTAGCGTCTAAGATTTTGGCGTGACCATTGATTAATTCAACGCCGGCGTTGCTTAGCAGATTGCCGTAAATGCCATTGAGGCGCTCGATTTCCCTGGTTTTATTATCCCGCAGACGTGGCCAATCCAGTTTTTCTACGACGCTATCCCAACCAAAGCCTTTGGCATCGCTAAAATCTTCACGATAATGCGCAGCGTAGCTGAATAATTTTTTTGGTACACACCCTACGTTGACACAGGTGCCGCCTAAATACCGCGACTCAGCTATGGCGACTTTGGCGCCAAACCCTGCCGATATCCTAGCAGCGCGGACCCCACCTGAACCCGCTCCGATAACAAATAGATCGTAAATGGTCTCGCTCACGCCGACTCCTTGTACATTAATGTCTAACTAAAATGTTTTATATGTCAGCTTTGGCCAAGTCGTATTTCTCGTACCAGGCCAGTTTTTCTCGCAATTTAACCACCTCGCCAACAATAATTAAGGTCGGTGCCCGCACAGTTTCATGCTTTAACTTTTCGACCATCGTTGCCAGCGTAGCCACCACCACTTTTTGATCTGAGGTGGTGCCCTGCTGAACAAGGGCAATTGGGGTGTCTGCTGGGCGACCAAATTCGATTAGTTTTTCGCAAATACTGGGCAGGCCAATCAGCCCCATATAAAACACTACGGTTTGTGCTGGTTTTGCTAATTCTTGCCACGGTAAATTAATGCTATTGTCTTTAAGATGACCAGTAACAAAGCGCACTGACTGGGCATAGTCACGGTGAGTAAGAGGTATACCCGCGTAACTCGCACAACCCGCTGCGGCGGTTATGCCCGGCACAACCTGAAACGGAATTTTGTGCTGAGCCAGCTCCTCTATTTCCTCGCCGCCGCGACCGAATATAAAGGGGTCGCCACCTTTTAGCCGGGCGACTTTTTTGCCCTCTCTCGCGTACTTCACGAGCAGGCTATTAATATCTTGTTGAGGAACAGCGTGGTCTGAGCGCGCCTTGCCGACATAGACCCGCTCTGCATCTTTACGACACATATCCACAATCGCGGGTGCAACCAGACGGTCGTATAAAACCACGTCTGCGCGTTGCAGTAAGCGCAACGCCTTAAATGTCATTAGGTCTGGATCGCCAGGTCCGGCACCAATTAAATAGACTTCGCCGCCATTGTCGATGCTGCCATTTTTAATGGCATCTCCCAGCATGGTTGCTGCGGCTTTATCGTTGCCGGCAAATACCATTTCTGCCACGGGCCCCTGCAGGGCTTTCTCCCAGAAATGGCGACGGTCTTCAATGTCTTCAAAACGTTCTTTTACAGCATCGCGGAACTGGCTAGCTAAATTACCTAAGCGGCCGTATGCCGCTGGGATACTGGCCTCTAGGCGCGAGCGCATCATGCGCGCAAGAACGGGGCTTTTGCCGCCGCTGCTTATGGCTATAATCAGGGGGGAACGGTCGATAATTGCCGGTAAAATAACACTACACAGTGCTGGGTCATCCACCACATTGACGGGTATATGCCGCTGGTGACAGGCAGCCGAGACGCGACTATTGAGAGCTTGATCGTCGGTTGCGGCAATAACCAAAAACACATTGTCTAGTAGATGGTCGCCGTAATCTCCGCGAATACATTCGCCGCCGGCATTCAAAACCAATGACGACAACTCCGGCAAGATTTCGTGTGAAACCAAACGCACTTGGGCGCCCGCCTTGCAGAGCAAGCGAGATTTACGTAAAGCAACCTGACCACCGCCAATTAACAAACACGGTTTGTTGCGAAGGTCAGTGAATAGTGGAAGAAAATCCATTCGTTCAGAACTCTCCAACTTTTAGCTGTGTTATGCCGCCCATATAGCGTTGAAGCACGGTCGGCACAGACAGTGAGCCATCTGCTTGCTGGTAATTCTCTAGAATGGCCACCAAGGTGCGCCCTACTGCCAGCCCAGAGCCGTTTAGGGTGTGTAACAGTTCAGGCTTGCCGGTTTCGGGGTTGCGCCAGCGCGCTAACATGCGACGTGCTTGGAAGTCACCGAAATTACTGCAGGATGAGATCTCGCGATACGCACTTTGCCCTGGTAACCACACTTCTAAGTCATAGGTTTTACGCGCGGAAAATCCGAGGTCGCCACCGCATAAAATCACTTTGCGATAAGGCAGGTTTAACTTTTGCAGAATGGCTTCGGCGTGACCACACAGGGCTTCCAGTGCCTCATCGGACTCGCTTGGGCGAACAAATTGCACGAGTTCAACTTTCTCAAATTGATGCTGACGTATCATGCCTCGGGTGTCACGGCCATAACTACCCGCTTCGCTTCGGAAACAGGGAGTATGGCAGGTAAAACGCAGTCCTTGTTCTAATTCTGTTGGCTCGACAATGGTGTTCCGGTATAAATTTGTGACCGGTACTTCTGCTGTTGGAATCAGGTAGTAACCGGAATCTCCCTGTAATTTAAATAAATCCGCTTCGAACTTAGGCAGTTGGCCTGTGCCACGAAGTGATTCTGCATTCACCATATAGGGAACGTAAACTTCCTGATACCCGTGTTCAAGGGTGTGAGTATCTAGCATTAACTGTATTAGGGCGCGATGCATACGGGCTAAACCACCGCGCATTACCGCAAAGCGACTACCGGTGATTTTGGTGGCAACTTCAAAGTCTAAGCCGCCGAGATTCTCGCCAACGTCAACGTGGTCTTTTGCGTCAAAGTCGAAGTTTCTTGGCTCGCCCCAGCGCAATACTTCTATATTGCTGGCCTCGTCCTTGCCAGCGGGCACCTCATCAGCCGGTAAATTGGGCACCGCCATTAAAAGGTGGTCTAGCGCGTCGTTGGCTTCCTTGGCTTGATGTTTCAGTGCTTCAAGCTCGGTTTCAATTTTCGCTAGGCTCTCGTTTACTTGGGCTTTGGCGTCATCGACACCGATACCGGACTTGATGAGCTCGCCAACTTGCTTGGACGCTTTTTTCCGCTCTGCTAATAAATTTTGGCTATTGATGTCTGCCTGCTTACGCAAGGCGTCTAAAGCTTCGAACTCAGCGACGTCAAACGTGTATTCTTTTTTGCTCAGCGCGCCGGCAATAGCCTGAGGATCGAGCCGGACCTGCTTAATATCTAACATTTAAATAAATCTCCAACTATCTGTATTTAATACTATTTTATATTCTTGCCAATCCCATCCCCAACCAGCAGCCAATAACGCAGGTGGCCAGTGTTGCGGACATATACAGCATTGCCATGGCGATTTTACCCGCCTCAAGCATTGCTACCGACTCTAATGAGAAGGTTGAAAAGGTTGTAAACGCACCCAGAAAGCCCACTATCAGCACGTAGCGCCAATCAGCGTGCAGCGCCGACTTCTCGGTGATGACAACATAGAGCGCGCCGATAGTGAACGAGCCGACAATATTGATTGCAAATGTACCCAAAGGCCAGTGAACCTGCGCCAAATAAATATTCACCGCGCGACCGATGCCGTAACGGCTTAATGCACCAAAGGCGCCGCCTATGGCAATTAGAAGATACACTTGCACGAATTTAGTCTCCGATTTGAGGTGCTCTATTCTACCGCATTCGGCTCAACGATAGCGTGTGTGCGGCGATGCCGCATCTCGTTCTCGTAAATAGCGCATTTTTTCTGCGATTTTTTTCTCCAAACCGCGTTCAACCGGCTGATAGTAGACCGTGTCTTTAATCTCTTCTGGCAGGTAGTTTTCACCGGCGGCGTAGGCATCAACTTCGTCGTGGGCATAGCGATAGCCGTCGCCGAAGCCCTGTTTCTTCATCATGCCCGTTGGCGCATTGCGCAAATGCATGGGCACGCCATAACTTGGCATGGCGGCAATATCGCGGCGAATCGCATTGTAGGCGGTGTATACCGCATTACTTTTGGGTGCGGACGCTAGGTAGCAGACGGCCTGCGCCATGGCCAACTCGCCCTCGGGGCTACCCAAGCGCTCTTGGGCATCCCAAGCGTCTAAACAGATTCGCAGTGCCCTCGGGTCGGCATTGCCAATATCTTCACTTGCCATACGAACCAAACGTCTTGCGATGTACAAGGGCTCGCAGCCGCCGTCCAGCATGCGGGCAAACCAATATAGAGCGCCGTCAGCTGAGCTGCCGCGCACGGCCTTATGCAGGGCTGAAATTTGCTCATAAAAGAGATCTCCACCCTTATCAAAACGGCGCGGCTGGCCGTTGAGCACTTGAGCAATTACCTCTTCGCTGAGGGTTTTACCCTCACTCCGGCTTCTTACCATATCGCCAGCGAGTTCAATAAGATTTAAAGCCCGCCGGGCATCACCATCGGCATGGGCGGCTATCAGCGCGATTTGGGCGGGATCTATATCCCAGCCCTCGCGTTCAGCGGCGTGTTTAACGATGTTAACTAGGGCATCGTCGGTCAGGGCGTTTAGCTGATAAACCCGCGCTCGGGATAACAATGCATTATTGATTTCAAAGGATGGATTCTCAGTAGTAGCACCAACAAAAATCACGGTGCCATCTTCAACGTAGGGCAAGAAAGCATCTTGTTGGGCTTTATTAAAGCGATGTACTTCGTCGATAAATAATATCGTTCTACGCTTAAAAAACTGCTGCTTTTTGGCTTCTTCCACGGCTATGCGGATATCTTTTACGCCGGCTAAAACCGCAGAAATACTGATAAAATGGGCATCACAGAGCTGGGCTATCAATTGCGCTAAGGTGGTTTTACCCACCCCCGGTGGGCCCCAAAATATCATCGAATGAAGCTGGCCCGAGTCCAGCGCCCTGCGCAGTGGTTTATCCTCAGCCAATAGGTGCTCTTGGCCAAGATAGAATTCCAGTGTCTGCGGCCGCATCCTTGCCGCCAGTGGCATGGCTGCTTGGGCGTCGCTCAAGGCTGGCGCGCCTCAGATTCATTGAATTCGAAGGTTTTAGGGTCAAATTTAAGGTTATATTTTGCTTCGACGAAATCAATCTGGGTGGTTTGCTCTAGGGTATCAAGCAAGCGCATTCCGGTCAGCTTGCCCATATTGAATACGAGTCGCATTTCCGAAAAAGCGCCCTGCTGCTTTGGAATTAACACAAATTCACGAGTGCTAGCTGATTTAATGACCCTGACGTCATAGTCCGCCGCAAGTTGATCAATAGATGCGCCAATAATCATTGCCGGCGTTTGCGACATTTGAGAATCAAAGGGATCAGTATTCAGCTGTTCAAGGTCAGCGTCATAGCGCCACACGGTTTCGCCATTACTTACTAGCAGATAACGAAACGGTTCCAGGCTTTCCCAACGGAGTTTGTTTGGCCGGTTTAAAGCAATTGTGCCCTTGCTTTCCTGCAGTAATTCGCCACTTACGTCGCGAACCTGCTGCACGAACTTGGCCTTCAGACTCTGGGCGCCAGAAAGGTGCAGATGCAGCTGGGCGACATCGCCTTCTGCAAAAGCGGGATGCTGCAGTAAAGACAAAAACAAAAACACAAATAGTTGACGCATAAAGCCCTTTGGACCCGCCAAAATTCTACTCATTGAAGAGGAGAATGTGCAGCTAATAAGTTGGTTTGTCGCTATAAATAAGCGATTGAGCGCTCTGGTGCCGTTGTCAGAGTGCCAAGTAACAGTTGTGTCTCGCATAGTTTTCACTTCTAGTCGCGTGGAGGTGGCGCCAGTACTTCTCGACTTCCGTTGCTGGCCATCTCAGTTACGACACCGGCGACTTCCATTGTTTCAATTAATCGTGCCGCGCGATTATATCCAATGCGTAATTTGCGCTGAACAGCAGAAATTGACGCCCGCCGACTTTGGGTTACGTATTGAACAGCTTCGTCATAGAGCGCGTCACCTTCACCGTCATCGCTGCCTTCGGCAGGCATTCCCGGCATGGCATCGGTGGTACTGCCTTCTTCTAGCAGACCATCGATATACTGCGGTTCACCGCGACGCTTCCAGTCCGCGACCACTCTATGCACTTCTTCATCGGACACAAAGGCGCCGTGGACTCGAATCGGGATACCCGCCCCTGGGGGCAAGTACAACATGTCGCCGTGCCCTAAAAGCTGTTCCGCGCCGCCTTGATCCAAAATGGTTCGGGAGTCGATTTTAGAAGACACTTGAAAACCGATACGCGTTGGCACATTGGCCTTGATCAAACCGGTGATAACATCCACTGAAGGCCGCTGCGTAGCGAGTAGTAAATGAATACCTGCTGCTCGCGCTTTTTGCGCGATACGGGCAATTAATTCTTCGACCTTCTTACCGACGATCATCATCATGTCGGCAAACTCGTCGATCACCACCACGATCGATGGCAACACGACTAAATCGGGGGCCTGCGCCTCTTCCAAGCCAGCCTGATAATGGTCTTCTGGCTTCCACAATGGATCTTTAATCGGCTCTCCAGCGAGAATGGCGTCTTTGATCTTGCGATTAAACCCTGCCAGATTACGAACGCCCATCTTAGACATTAACTTATAGCGACGCTCCATCTCAGCCACACACCAGCGCAGGCCATTGGCGGCATCTTTCATATCGGTAATAACTGGGGTCAATAAGTGCGGAATACCGTCATATACCGATAATTCCAGCATCTTTGGGTCAACCAGCATTAAGCGTACTTCTTCCGGTGTCGATTTGTATAAGAGGCTGATCAACATCGCATTTACGCCAACGGACTTACCTGAACCGGTGGTGCCCGCCACGAGCAAATGAGGCATTTTGCCGAGGTCGGCGCATACCGGTTCGCCGGAAATGTCATGCCCGAGGGCAAGCGTTAGCGGCGACTTGCTGGCTTCAAATACTTGGGATGCCAGCACATCATGAAAGTTAACGATTTCGCGATCTTCGTTGGGGATTTCTATGCCCACATAGGGTTTGCCGGGAATAACCTCGACCACCCGAACGCTTACCACGGCGAGGGAGCGGGCTAAATCTTTTACCAAATTCGAAATTTTGCTAACTTTTACGCCGGCGTCAGGCTCTAGTTCAAAGCGGGTGATCACCGGGCCAGGGAACACCGCAATGACTTTTGCGGACACACCAAAATCTAGTAACTTGATTTCAAGTAGACGCGACATCGCTTCCAGGGTTTCCGGTGAAAAACCGCGCTCTGGATTATGAACAGCTCTATCTAAGAGATTTAACGATGGCAAGGTGCCGGTAACCGGCCCGTCGAACAAGGATGTTTGGCGCTCTTTCTCTGGGCGCGAGGACTTTGCGACGGGTTTTGGCGGCGGCGCAATTTGTGGTGGAATACGCGTCTTCTGAATTTCAGTTTTGGTCGTAAACGCTTCATGACGCGCCTTGCTTGCGGTGGCAGCTTTTTTACGTTCTGCCCGGGCTTGGCGATAGCGATAAACGGCATCAGTGGCTTGCTGGTATAGGCGCAAGGTTGAGGCGCCAAGGGAGTCCATCAATTTTATCCAAGACAGATCGGTGAACACCGTTAAGCCAAACAGTAAAATAGCAATCAATAGTAGGCGACTGCCAAATTCGTTAAAGGACGCTAAAGTGGCGTGTCCTACTGCGTCCCCCAGCACGCCGCCGGCACCAAATGGTAGGCCGCTATTGCCGTAATCGCCATTTGCTGCCAGTCCGGTGCTAGATATCATGACTAGCACTAAACCAATAACACGCAAAGAAAAAACCAGGGAATCAAAGTCGGCTGGACGATAGCGCGACTTAAATAAACGCCAGGCCCGAAACGCCAACATACTGGGAAAGAGGTAGGCCATAAAGCCGAACAAGGCAAAGAATACATCGGCGAGCCACGCACCCACGGGGCCGCCGGCGTTCATCACGCCATCGCCATTGCCGGTTCTAGACCAGCCAGGGTCATTGCCGCTGTAAGTCAGTAGAGACACGAATATATAAATGCACACCGCGACGAAGCCAATTAAAAGGCCTTCACGGAGGCGCAAATGCAAGACTTCGCGGTTATCTGGTGCTAATTTTGTTGTCGGTTTAGGCAAAAGAAAACAATTTCCTAGTTACTTCTAGCTTAAACGGTCATTGACACATTCTATGATGCCGTTGCGAGAAAGGGTGGTATGTTAATGACACTAAGCATGAGCCTATTGAAAATACCAAATCGGGCCCAATATTAGCACTATGTCTGGGTATTTGTCGCCGCGAAGACATTTTGATGCGGATAACAAATTCCCCTATGATATGCGCCTTATATCAGTCAATTTGGAGTGAAGCACGTTCACTCCCTCTTAATGGAATACACTAATTTTATGAGCGACAGCCAACACCATCGTCTAATTATTCTAGGTTCGGGCCCTGCCGGCTATACCGCAGCTGTTTACGCTGCCCGCGCCAATCTTAACCCCGTGGTTATTACTGGTATTCAGCAAGGTGGTCAGCTCACTACCACCACCGATGTCGATAACTGGCCCGGTGATCAAAACGGCGTTCAGGGACCAGAGCTTATGGTTAGGATGCAAGAGCACGCTGAGCGCTTCGATACTAAAGTTCTTTTTGATCATATTGAGTCTGTCGATCTCAAAAACAGACCCTTTACTCTGAAAGGTAGTAAAACTTATACCTGTGACGGTTTAATTATTGCTACTGGCGCTTCTGCTCAATATTTGGGCCTAGCCTCAGAGGAAGCGTTTATGGGTAAAGGCGTTTCAGCCTGCGCAACCTGCGACGGATTCTTTTATCGCGGCAAAAAAGTGGCCGTTATTGGCGGCGGTAATACGGCCGTCGAAGAAGCCCTGTATTTATCTAATATTGCTTCTGAGGTGACCCTGATCCACCGTCGCGATAGTTTGCGTTCTGAGAAAATTCTGCAAGATAAACTGCTTGAACGCGCCGCAAATGGCAATATCAATATTTTGTGGCACAACACCCTAGATGAAGTATTGGGTGACGATAGCGGCGTAACTGGCTTGCGGATAAAGAGCACCAAGGATGGCAGTACCCAAGAGATTGATGTTGCCGGGGTATTCATTGCTATTGGCCACAAGCCTAATACCGATATTTTTGATGGCCAGCTAGATATGAAAGATGGTTATTTAACCATCAATAGTGGCACCGAAGGTAATGCAACCCGCACCAGTGTCGACGGTGTGTTTGCCGCTGGCGATGTCGCTGATCATATTTATCGTCAAGCAGTTACCTCTGCAGGCTTTGGCTGTATGGCTGCACTTGATGCTGAGCGCTATCTCGACGATTTAGTTTAAGACCTAGCAGCTTATCTCATGGCGACGATTCCCTGGCTCGACATCGATAAGCTGGATTTCCCCAACGTCGAAAATGCCCTAGATGACCCCAACGGCTTGCTAGCCGTTGGCGGTGATCTCACAAAAAAACGAATTTTGGCTGCGTATCGACAAGGTATTTTCCCTTGGTACGAGGAATCACAGCCCATTCTTTGGTGGTCTCCGCAGCCACGTGCCGTTTTATATCCGGATCAGGTGTATATCAACCGTAGTTTGCGTAAGACACTGCGTCGTGCTGATTATTCGGTCAGTTTCGATACTGCGTTTAACGAAGTGCTAGAGGGTTGCGCAGAGCTAAGTCCCAAGCGCCAAGGCACTTGGATTACAGACGATATGCGCGCAGCGTATCAGGCGCTCCATCGAGCCGGCTGGGCGCATTCTGTTGAAGTTTGGCGGGATGGTGATCTCATTGGTGGTCTTTATGGCATAGCGATCGGTCAGGTGTTCTTCGGTGAGTCGATGTTTAGTCGCGAGGCTAACGCCTCGAAAATTGCACTAGTACATCTTTGCGGGCAACTTCAACAATGGGGGTATCCACTCATTGATTGTCAGGTTGGAAATGACTACCTTGACAGCATGGGTGCCCAAGAAATATCTCGCGAAACCTTTAAACAGCATCTTGAGCAATACACCAATGCCAACGGGCAACCGCCGGAATATTGGGTAATGAATTGGGCTTACGGAAAGTCCACGCCCACGGAATAGGTATGA
>TARA_R110001592_G_scaffold10447_1_pt1 | contig 17721 bp, 15 predicted proteins | sample TARA_R110001592 | Tara Oceans TARA_R110001592 (sample SAMEA4398387) | marine metagenome | biome: Polar Biome; feature: [SRF] surface water layer (ENVO:00010504); material: water (ENVO:00002006), including particulate matter (ENVO:01000060) such as... | depth 5 m | reverse complement strand
GCGTTGCATAAAAGTTTTCCTTCGGGAGTTTTCACACAGGCTGAGCTTGAAGCAGTCATTGAGCTTTTGCGAAATTCTGAATATATTTAGGGAAATATTAGCCTAAATTTTATGATTGCTTGTGAGGTAAGTTTAAGCTCATTACTGCCGTTAACCTCCCATAACCGGTATCACAAAGATGTATAATAGTGAGGAACGAATGGTACAGGTTTTTGATGTCTGAGTTTATGGTTATATTAGCTAACTTTGATAAGTGCTCAACCTTTTAAACCAACCATTTCTCCATTTGCCTTCATTTCGGTCTGGTGGAGAGTTCTTTATACGTCTTTCTAGTGTGCGTTTGGCAGATTCAATGAATTCTACTAAAGGCTCATCAGTATGAGTATCCATCCCATTAAGAACCTGTAGTAAGCCCCACCCTTGATCCTTATATCGCTCTTTTTTATTTGTTCCTTCACCCTTAAAGTTTACGTAATCCAATAGAGCGTAAACACCATCCGATGATATTGCTCCATCACTTCTATGCGAAACTTTATAAAATTGTTTAGATATATTATCTCTTTCACTCTGTGCATTAACGGTATCTAGCATTAATGGTAATGCTCCGTTTAAGCGTTGTATCATAAACTCAACTTGAAAAGGAATTGTTTCACGTAATAATAATTCAAGTTGCAAATATTTTTCGTCTTTATCTTGCTTTACCCTTAGCATTATAGATCGAGAATCCCAAGGGCATGTTTTTTCCACATGTAACCATTGAGGCAACTTAACATCATTATTTAATAGAAACTTTAACAGCTCAGGGAATGATTCTTGAAACGGTCCTTCTTGATTCTTTGGGTACCAGATAAAGTGACCAATTCCAACTGATGCATGGTTTTCACCGGCATTCCAACTGATTAGACTATCCTGCTTACCACCACTTTCATTAAGCCATACTTTTTGTCCAATATATTCACCTTCACTGATAGAAAGCTTGATTTTTCTGGAAACAACCTTCTGAATTTGATTCTCTTCAAGAGTGGATATCTGGTCCAGTAAATTCATTGCCTCCTTACTGCCGTACTTATTTGCTGATGTTGATAGATATATTGTAGCATTAGGTAAGTCACCTGTTACATAATAAAGAGTGCCAAGATTTGTATATATTCTTTTGTTAGCTGCGTTATTATTATACTTTTCGTCTAATCCTTTAAGGTATACCGACTCTGCCTCTTCATACTTGTATTGAGAAAACAAAACCCAGCCCAATGCATTATAAATCCTATTGTCATTTATCTTTAACTTTTCACGAATGACGCTAGCACGCTTAAGATATTTTTCTGATTCAATATATTTTTTCTTTTTTGCATATGTAAGTCCTAAATTATAATAGGCTTGATAATAACTCGAATTATTTGCAACTAAATCAGTAAGGATAGAGTTTGCTTCGTCTAGCTGCCCTATTCTTCTTAACTTTGTCGCATCAGACAGCTTTTGTGACTCTATCTTGGATATGTCAGTTTGATATTTATCTGCCGAAAAAGCTGTATTTATAAATACTAGCAATACAAAAATTGTGTAAATACAGTACTGTATAGAGCTAACTATCATCATCACCTAGCCCCCCATCATTACTAATAACACTATTCGGGTTCTTAGCAACTTGATTTGTTAATTGGTCACGGAGTTGGTCTATACGATCATGCAACGGCCATACAATACATTGTATTTCCGAGTCTTCCTTAACTGTAACTCGCATTCCATCACCTATATATTTTTCTTTCCCATTGGGAGTCTTCACATAAAAATCTCGACCTATACTTCGCTTACTTAAAAACTTATCATTCCATGGTGCAATGTCAACACGAATGTGTGCTTCTACAGGAACAAAATATCTGACCATTACCTTCATGACCCCAGAAACAATAAGGAAAGCTAGTGAAAAACCTAAGAAATATTTTGCAGCATTTATTCTAATAGGATTGGGATTGGTTTCCGCTATACACTTATAAAATATAAAGAATCCTAATAATGCTAAAATGGCAGAAAAGCCAAGTATCCCATATTCAAGATAGGCTCCGAATTCTGTTATTATTGTGGATTTAATTGCCATATAAAACTCCTATAAAATTAAGATACGATGTGAGTTGACTCAGCTAACGCTAAGCTAAGCGGGAAATGACAGTTGGGCTAAAGTGCACGGAGCGCGAGCCAACTCTTATTTTTCGTTTAAGCGCCTTGTTAGCTTTATTAATTCAAGTACTCCTTACATGTACCAGCCATATCACTACTAAACTCACTACAATATTTACCGTCCGAAGCTTCATTTATACAATGAGCCATACATATATCTATTTTTTTGTTTCCCTACCATTTTCCCATGTAGTTGTATCACCTACACGACTTTGAGCACAACTTTCGGTAAGTAATACTAATAATAAAGTCATAATTATTTTTATTTATATTTTAATTTCCTCTCCATACATCACAATAAGGTTGGGCAACCTCATGATATTCTATATATTGTCTACTTAACTTATCTGTTGTGTGCAATGAGTTGAACATTTCCGCTTATTCCAATAATTTCAGTTAGAGTCGTTTCCATATGTTTGGAGTTATAAATATAGTTAAATATAGTTGAATATAGTTAAATATAGTTGAAAGTGGCTATAAAGCTAACAACTTATTAGTGAGCATTGATATATCTGTGGCATTTTGCGCCTTAGAAATAATACTCATTTTTATTTAGATAAATATTAATGTCTGCTTTTGGTAAATAAAAATAATAATCTAAGCATTGATTCTAATGTCCACAATGGAGCTTTGTTCGACATCAGCCTGACTAGGATGGAGGGTGATTCTTTGTCTTGAGATTGGTGGCTGATGACTAACAAACCTAAACATAGCTGCCTGTGGGAGTCCATCTCAGCACGCTAACTTTTACCACACAGCGGTCTTAATTATTAGAACCATTACTTCCACTTTTATGTTCACTATCTTCAAGGATAGCTGACATTAGCAGTATTTTTCTATTTTGCTAACGCCCCTAAGTGTCTCTGATAATTATAGATATATAGAATAAACGTGACCCGTCACATAAGTCAACTCTTATTGCAGTTGTAATCAATTGAATTCAAAGGTATTTATGTGAACAGTGATTCACTTTAGTTAACTTTTGCACGTTGTTTAACTTGCTCTCTAGACTGAAGCTTTTGAGAAATTTGCTCATATAGCTTAGCTTCCTCATTTTCCCTATCTGTAATAGATACAGCCAAAGCATAACTTTCAAATTCATTAACTTGCTCGGTCGCCCAAGGTTGATCTTGCCTAGTTACGACCAAAAACAATTTACGAGGCTTATTGAACTGATTGAAGCTCCAAGTGCTAGACTGCAACGTCCCTCTACTTCTAATATCTTGAGTAATATCCCTTTTAGTTCCATCGCTCTCAGATATTGAGTCCACTATCTTCTTATTTTCATTATTAAAAGAAGCGGAAACCTCATCTAAAGATCCAGAATTAACTAAATGAAATTTCATTTTTGTTGCTAAATACTCTAACCGAGTTGAACGAACCGACGAATGGTAAGCCAGTGACACCGAAATAGTCCTTGCCGCTTTACCTTTTCTAAAATAATCATCAGGTATTGGTAACTCAAAGAACTGATGTTTATCATTCTCTATTCTTTCTTCGGTAATCAACACAACATGTTCTTCGGAAGACTTAAACAAACTATCCTCATCTACAATGCCATAGCCTGCTACTCTGAGACTATCGCCTTTATTAGTAAACGTTGATGCTATTTCTTGAGGCATATTAGCGTGGTTTACAAGTAAGGCACGTAATAGATTTGCTGATGCTTTAGGGTAATTATTTAACAACCTTCCTGCCAAATGAGCAATATATGGAGCAGAAAAGCTTGTTCCTGAAAACTCACTTAAAATGGCATTACCTTGTGGATGATGATTAAGACTTATAACGCCCAACCCTTTGCTAACAAAACTACAAGCGGGTCTAGGGGGATTAATACTAATTGCAAAATTTCCCCCATGTGCAACGAGTTCAGGCTTTAATGCACCTTTTATTTTTGGTGTGCTTCGTGAAAAAGGAGAAATTTGCTGCTCATTGGCTACATGCAGTTGACTAATGTCCCCTTGGTTACCATATCGACGTTCACTAAAAGTCATGGTATGTTTAGCAAATGAGCCTACGGTTAAGACGTTTGCAGCAGGTGCGGGATCAATTATTGCTGCATCATCCGTTAATAAGTAATTAGGGTAATCGTCACGCCAATTATTTACAGCGTCAGATCCATTATAATTTCCTGAGGAAACAACAATAAATATATCCAAATCACGAGCTAATTCATCTAAAGTAACCGCTATCCCTGAAATATGTGTTTTCTCATAAGGGGCATTCAAGTTACCTAAGGACAAATTGAAAATCTTACAATTATAGTTTTCATGAAAATAAGTTATAGCTTCAACTAAGGTAGATTCTATGGTTTTTTCATCAAAGACTGTATTACCATGTTGATCTTCAGAAAGGACTTTACCACTTAAAATTTGTAATTCTCTCACCCATTCATTAGCGTCAATTCTTTCTTCAATATCACCAAATAAAGCTATACCAGCTACAGCAGTACCGTGACCAACTTTATCCGTTTCATCTTCCCCGTCAATAAAACTCTGAGCATCACCAACCGCGCCTTGTAGCAGAATATGATTAGCATTAATGCCACTATCTAAAATACAAATTAAACTTGCTGTTTCAGGCAGTTCATTAAGTTTGACAGGCAACTGGTTAACATCAATATTCAATTGAGAATGTTCAATCCCTGAACGAGGTGGTAAATCGACTAATCTTACATCTTTATGATTAAAAAAGTATTCCGCTTGTACTTTTGTAACTTCTACTCGATATATCACTAAACTGTCACGATTTACTTCATCTAGACGCTTTATCTTTAGCTCTTCTAGCCATGACCTGAAGTCATCGATCAGCTTAATTCGTTGCGCGCTTTGATGATCACCAATTGGCCACAATTCAACATCTAAACGAAAAAGATCATCATCTGGCAAACCAAATTGTTCAACAGCCCAGCTTTTTCGATCATTTTTTGACCAGACATCTATTTTATCAATCGCATATAATAAATTTGGGTAAGATACCGACTCTCCATCGACCAATTTAGCTAAGCGGCTATTGAACTCATTCAACTGCTGTTCATCGGCAAAAGCCAAATATAACAATTCATCTTCTTGCCCTAAAATTGTTATGCCATGTTTACTTATTTCTTCAAAGTTAATCTTTTCAGATAATTGAATTTTTATTAAATTACGAGACAAATCACCACCAAATTGCGAAGCTAAAGTCTCTTGAAATGTAATAACTTGATCTTGAAGTTTTTTACCATGTACTTTTGGATTATCACATTTGATATTTTGTCCAAACCCATTTCTCGAACGTCGAGGTTTTAAGGGTAGCTCTTTCGAAAACGATAGGTGGGGGTAAACTCCTGCCATACAACATTCCTTTACTTTTTATTATTGTGTAACTCTACTCTCTAGATCAGATGAATGCTTAAGCATTCTTAAAGATAAAAACTCTTTTTGCTTTAATATCATACGCTTTACTGCGCGACGAATTATTCGTTCAATGATAGCAGGAGATTTACCGTCAAAAATATCATGCAATTCATAGGTGTCTAAATCAAACTCACGCCTTACACCTCGCAACTTCAATTGTAATAAATGCTGAAGCTGATCTTTATTAAGTAATGGAAATTCAACTATCTCATCAAATCTACGCCAAATAGCACTATCCAAAATTTGTTCGTGATTGGTTGCTGCGACTATAATACTTTTTCCTTCATATGAATCCATCATTTGAAGTACTGCATTAACAACCCTTCTTAACTCACCGTGTTCAGAGCCATCATCTCTTTCTTTACCCAGGGCATCAAACTCGTCAAAAAGCACCACTAATTTATGTTTAGCTATAAAATCAAACACTTTTCGTAAGTTCGTTGCAGTTTCACCAAGAAAGGAAGAAACCAAAGAGTCCAAACGAACTATTGCAATTGGACGATCTAATTCATATGCAATTGCTTCTGCTGTTAATGTTTTTCCACACCCAGGAGGACCAAAAAATAATATCTTTTCCGCTGGCATCATGCCGTAACTTCTTAGAAGATCTTCTCGGCGGTACTCTTCTAATACATTTTCAATAACTTCCAGAGTGTTTTGTTCAAGAACCAACTCATCAACAGATCTATTTGCTTGTTTAATATCGATTAAGCAAACACCACTTTCTTTATCCGTTGGTGCTTCAGGCAATATTTGATGAGCAAAAGCTGTAGTTGAATTTGATGAGCTTCTTTCTCCATATAAAATACGCTCTAGATCATTCGCTAGTAAATTATGCTGTTTAGCTCGCTCTTCTTTTATCAGTTGCTCTGTAGCACTTATAAAAGCTGTAGGATCGCCAGAAGTACCTGATTGCACAAGTAACCTTAATAATTTTCCGCTAGCCACAATAACCTCCTATATCACTCCAAACTCTAGTGATGATTGATATTAATAAAAACAATACCGTCTTTACTAATCCTATTCATTATTCTATACGATTCATAAAATTGTTGCACTTATTCTTCTACAATGAAAATTGTAGATTTAAACCACTAGACATGATTATCAATTCAGCTATTGTTCATTTTAAGTACAGTCTAAATAGTCGTATTTTCATTTCCCAATTGTGTCCATTTTAAGTGTTGAGGCTAACTAAATAGCCAGTTAATTTGGACTTCAAGATCCTAAACTGACAGTTTACACTTAAATATACTACATAAAATTTATCTCGTGATGTGCCACTTTGCGTATATGGACTCCACGTATTTTTCAATTAATAATTTAACATTAAACAAATTAAGATGCGCCTTAGAAACATTAAATTTACGTCCGTTATATGATCTGTAAGTTGACGTTTGATATTTTGACTGGACTTATTCCGCTTTGCGCACTTTGAAGAAGATCTGCTAATGGCAAAAAATGCCACTTAGCGTGAGTATTAAATGCTGATAATCGTGTATCCTATTTAGACTGATTCCGTATTGAGGGGAGACAGCTTGATTTTCAATAATTTTATTACGTACTGCATTGCCAAAAGCATCGACTAGCGATTAACGCTAACCGAAATCAATGACTCTGACGCCTTTGACTAGGCTTTGGCAAAACAGCATTAAGTATTTTAGATGTGCTGAGGGTTTGGTCAGCTTCTCATCAAATATAACTGAGTATTACATTGAATTATTTGGCACACCTTTATTTAGCACAACCCAATGCAGACTCTCATTTTGGCAATCTGCTAGGCGATTTTGGCGGTATTAGGAATATAAAGCAGCAGCCAATTGCAGTACAAAAAGCTCTAGCCAATCATTATTTAGTAGACAGGTTTACCGATAATCACCCTGTGGTTAAAAGTGCAAAGCATTTCTTTTCCGCTAAACGTAAACGCTTCGCAAGTATTGCTATTGACGTAGTGTTTGATCATTTCCTTATTCAGCACTGGCAATATTTTCACCGAGAGCCATTAGTAGATTTTAAACGAAAAAGTTATCAGCTTTTAAACGAACGCATTGATGATATGCCAAGTAGGATGCAAAAGGTGGTCGGTAGTATGACAACAAATGATTGGTTCAAAGAATACGAAACCCTAACAGGAATAGGCTCAGCACTTGATAACATTGCCAAGCGTATTCGCTTTGCTAATAGCTTTTCTGGAAGCGTTGAGGATATACACAGTCACTATGATGCATTGGAAGCAGTGTTTTTAGAGTTTTTTCCACAATTAATTGATCATGTAAATCAACATGGACTTGAGGTCACCAACAAAGCAAGTATTGTTAAACTTAATTTTTAAGTGATAAATAGTTGTCCACATTATCGGGGAAACGCCCCAAAAGCTTTTTTACTATTTACTCAATAGCGCAAGCACTTCAAAGCACCACAGTAGTATGAAAGTTGGGTCAGCTTTATGATCGAAAAGTTGCCCTAATATTCTGGAGGGTTTATGTCTCTATGCGCACTGAGAAGTCCTTAACTGGACTGCATGGGGAGGCTAATTCTTACCACATAGGAGTCATCTATTACAGGAAGAGTACTATTCATGACATATTCTCCTGAACTTTCAAGTCCCTAATAGATAGACTATACTTCCAGCAAATGGATGTTATAACAAATGAAACTGGAGAAATCAGTGAAACTTGGCTATAGGATAGACGACAATGGAAATGAGGTTATTGGAACTTCAACTATCTCTACTCGTATTAAGGAACTTGATGTAAAGCTTTTGATTCATATCAACAAAGATGTGAGTTATCCACTTCAAAGCCCACATAACAAAGGATTCCACGTCAAAGTTCGAGGAAAAGACGGAAAGTTGATTTCTGACTTTAACGTTAATGATGTAACAACGGAATCTGAATTGATTGATGCGGTTATAGATTTTTTCAACAACAAAGACAAGTATGTGATGATTACATCGGCTGTTTCGGGTGAAACATTCCAATATGAAACCAAAGTATATAATCAGACTGCTATCGATAACAAAAGTTACGATTGCTGGGATGAAGATTTGGAAGATCTAGAAGACAATGTTGATCATATTGTGACGGTGTTTTTAAATAATGAACTACGTTGGGAAGTTGAATAGCTCAACTGGCTGCATCTTCAAGTAGCTTGGGTCTACAATCTATGACGCGCAGTTGGTCAGGACGGAGATGAAATTGATATCTTGGTTCCGAAACGTAAAGATAAGAATGCGACTAACGTTTCTTCAAAAAACTGTTAAAAGGCCTGCACTTCCCATACTTTGCTAGATACCCAATTAGTTACATTGTAACTTCAACTAGAGGGTCGTATTAGCATGTCTGTTTATCCCTTCCTATATCAGTGTCCGATTTAGCGATCAGTTGTCGTTAAGAACCGCCACTAGGGCATGTCAACAAACCTTCACAGAGTCATCATTATTATTGCTGACTGAATCTCAGATATAATGACTGTAATATTGTTGCACCAAGAAATCCAGAAGAGTTGTTGCCTTTTAAAATTGGGGGCTATCGAGATGATACTACCCTCAATCATTATGCTTAGTCACAGAGTAAACTCTTTATATTGAAGGCTATTTTAAGGTCACCTCCAGTTATTATGTTGGTGGTGACTCTGACTTAGCTCAGTAAATAACTAGTACTTCTAACTACTTTAATTTTAATCCAGACCAAGCACGCGTAAGCGCCCAAACGGCTAAGACAATAAATGTGGTGTGTACAAAGATAAAATAAGTAATAACATAAACCCAAGTCCAAGCAGAATCAAACCCTCCTAAGATTACCATCAACACTGAAACAACACCTAGTGCAACAAAGGCAATAAGGTTAAGTTTGATGCCTAACTTTGCGTGATAATAACCTATGCTGGTTGGTGACATTTTATTGATAGCTAACATTAACCAAATAAAGGCAATACCTGGTAAAAAAGTGAGGTTTAAAATTGAGGCAAGTGCTGCATCAGACGCCTGTTTAATTTGTTGTTTATCAACCACAGTTATTGCATCCTTTCGTGTTAATACCATAAATAATTCCTGAACGTAAATTCGTTAGTTTAGCAATAACAAAAACTACGAATAAAACCAAGGATAAAATCATTACTTTGGTTGAAAGTTGTTAATTAATAAAACTCAACAGCATGAGCCGAAAGTAACCCCAGGTAGTAAAGTAGATGAATGGCTACCTTGGGTTCATGTAGCAATAGGTAATTTAAAAGCATTTTTGCTAGGGACATTTAATGGTGTGACTAGAAAATACTTACAAGAATACCTTGATTAGTTCTGTTATCGTTTCAACCGTCGATTTGTAGAAAAGCAAATACCTAATAGGTTGTTAAATTTAGCTATTATTCATACGCCATTTAAATCAACCTGAAAATAGTACATAAGCATGTATTTTTATTTTAATTTACTAAAATTTCAAACCGCATTTTTGAGGGCATCTTCTAGTTTTTTGTACTGAAAAATATAACCTGCATCTAAAATCTTTACGGGTAAAATTTTCTTCCCTGCTAACAATAGTTCTTCACCCATTTGCCCCATTATTAGTTTTACAAATACATCAGGCATGGGAACAATTGTTGGACGTTTTAGCACTTTACCAAGGACTTTCGTAAACACTTGATTTGTTACAGGATAAGGCGATGTCCCGTTAATAGCACCTCTTAAATTATTATGTTCTATGCAGTACATAATAATACCTAGCAAATCATCTATATGAATCCAAGACATCCATTGCTTGCCGTGACCTATCCTCCCACCAAACCCAAACTTAAAAGGCAGTAACATTTTACTTAATGCACCTCCCCCTTTCCCCAAAACGATACCAGTACGCAGTAAGCAAGTACGAATTCCCAGAGCCTCTGCTTGCAAAGCAACAGCTTCCCACTGCTGACATAATTGACTAGAAAAACTATCGTCACCAACAGACGTTTCATCTATGGAATTATTTGTTTTATTAATACCGTAGTAACCAATGGCAGAGCCATTAATTAATAGTTTAGGTTTATTTTCCACTTTGGTTAAGAACTCAATAAGCTTTTGTGTAGTTGCAATTCGGCTACTTGAAATTCGTTGCTTTTGCCTATTGCTCCATCGCTTGTTTGCGATAGGTTCGCCAGCCAAATTGATTACAATATCGAAAAGAGCATCGTCTTTTAGTTGCTCTATTTCGGCAATAGCTATAAAGGAAGGTTCGACTTTTTCAGGATGCCTACTTAATACGGTAATATTATGCTTATTTTTTAACAAACGAGCACAAAGGGCTGAACCAATAAATCCTGTACCGCCTGTTATGAGTAAATTCATTTTGTCCTTAAAACAAAGACTGAGTGGCATTTATTCATTAAATTATAGCAATATGTGATGTAAACGCTTCTGTAATAGAAAAAATAATTTTTTTAAATAATAAGGGAAATACTTAACGCTTCATCTCCGTAATGTAAAGTGGATTCAATGGGGCTATCATCAAATTTCAACCAACTGCGTTAGAGGGTTCAATCGTCACTTTTGCCACAAAGCGGTCTAAATTTACGAGTAAAAACAACCCTGTTTTATGTTCACTTTGTTAAGGTTTTTAGATATCAGCCAGTGCACAAAACCCATCATCAGCCCATCATAGGAAGGCTGATGTCTAAAAGGCTCACAATGAGGAAACCGCGGGAATTGAACTCGGTGCTATGGGGATTGCTTGATTGTCTTTTGCTCTTGATGGGTAAAATTATTTAGTGAACCTAATTTACGTTGCGTTAATGTACTTTCCACTGTGATATTTTCCTCTTATAGTGCTTTATTTTAGCTTATATTTAACAAGTTTGAGCAAATCGAACAATACTAGTCCTTATCAACCATTGTTGATAATTTAACCTTTGCTCATCTGCCACCATTAATTCACTAATAAAGGCGGTGCTCGTGGTAAATATAAATGAAGCAATACGTCTGTCACAATCATGCCTGCACCACAACATGGGCAAACAAAGGTTGGTGTTGGCTCATGCGCTTTTGCTTCACCCGATAACGCTTTGTCTAATGGCACTGTCGGTGCGTTAACGTTCAATAATTGCCGTGCTTTATCCAAGTTCTTCTTACGACCTGTGTTCGCAGTTAAGCCGTAATGACGAATACGATGAAATCCACTCGGTAGGACATGCAGTAAAAAACGTCGGATAAACTCATCGTGTGTCAGCGTCATGGTGCGCTGTCGATTCTGCTCCTTAACGCGATAGTTCTTCCACTTAAAGCTCACTGTTTCCTTATCCATAGCAACCAGTCGAGAATTCGAGATGGCAACCCTATGTGTGTATCGGGATAGATAAGCCAATACAGCTTGTGGTCCAGCAAAGGGTCGTTTGGCATAAACCACCCAATCCACTTTACGTTGGTTATTGAGCCACGCCAAAAAGGGTACTTCCTCCTCAATAGATAAACAGTCACCAAAGAACAGTAACTTATTCTGCTCATACGCTTCGCGTAATCCCTCAAGATATAGCCGTCGAAATAAACGTGATAATACACGTACAGGCAAGAAGAATCCTGCTTTGCACGACACCCATCTTTCACCATCAAGTGACAGGCCACCACCCGGTATTATGCCATGCACATGGGGATGATGTGTCATTGCACTGCCCCAGATATGTAGGACAAACGTCACGCCTAAGCGAGCACCTAAATGTCGGGTGTCTGCGCCAATCGTTAACAAGGTTTTTGCCGCGGCTTTAAGTAACAAACCATACATCACTGACTTATTGTAATAAGCCAATTCACTGATGGGTTGTGGCAAAGTGAATACAACATGATAGTAATCAACAGGCAGTAATTCGGTTTGCCGTGCGGCTAACCAGCGTTTGGCAGCACTGGCTTGGCACTTCGGACAATGTCGATTACGACACGAGTTATAAGCAATTTGACTATGCTCACAGGCAGGGCAATGCAAAACATGACCACCAAGCACTTCACTACGGCAATGTTCAATACCCGACATCACTTTGAGTTGTTCTAAACTGACATGCCCTGCATGGCTATCTCGCCAATGTTGACCGTTTACTCGAAATACATCGGCCACTTCCAGTGTTGAGCGAAGCATGTGCGGCTCACTTTACGCTCTTACCCTTCTTTTTTTTAGGCGTGATGGTATCTAATGGACTGATAACTTCCTTGAGCAAGTCTGTTGCTACCTGCGTATAACGAGCCGTGGTATCCAGTTGAGCATGCCCCAACAATACTTGAATGATACGAATATAGACTTTAGCTTCGAGTAGGTGAGTCGCAAAGCTGTGGCGTAACGTGTGCATCGATACATTCTTGTCAATATCAGCGGCATTCGCGGTTTGCTTACACACTCGACTGAGGTGTCGAGAAGTCATGTGGTTAATAGGATTTAAACCAGGAAATAACCAACCGCCCACAAACATTTGTCCTTGTTGATTAGCAAAGCGCCACCAACCCCTTAGATGCTCAAGCAGTACGGGTGATAACATCGCATATCTATCACGGCTACCTTTACCTTGCTCCACACGTAATGTCATACGTTCACTATCAATATCACTGACCTTTAAGGAAACGACTTCGCTAACGCGAAGCCCTGAGCCATAGGCGACAGCTAATGCCGCTTTGAATTTAGGATGTGTTGTAGATGACATAAAACGTTTAGCTTCTTCTAAACTCAATACCACCGGTAGCTTACGTGCAACTGTCACAGGACAAACCCGTGCAATCACCTCCGGTTTGTCTAAGGTTATCTGGAAGAAGAACTTAAGAGCCGTGAGCGTGGCATTAACGGTAATGCCAGAAACACCGTGATTGACCATGAAAAGTTGAAACTCACGTAGCTCTTCTTGGGTGGTTGTTTTAGGTGAGCGTTGTAAATAGTCACAGAGTTTATTAACACCACGGATATACGCAATTTGTGTTTTAGTGGCGAGTTTACGCATGATCATGTCTTCGTTAAACCGTTTGCGTAGTTGTGCTGAAAAGTATGGGCTGATGTTCATGGGGTATTCTCCAATCTAAGATGAGGCGACATGCCTCAAGACTTAGTGTAGGAAAAAGGGAAAGTGTTATAGGGATATGCGGTGCTTGCCAAGGACACCATTACCGCGGAGCGGTTTAGTTCTTAGATACGAAACCGGACGTTAGCCTTGGCTTATCTAGCGACAAGTGATCCGACAAAGAAGACTCTGGTGTGATGGGCACTTAATAATACAAAACTATGAATCAATAAAATTCAGCACTTTTTCAACCTGATGTGTTCTTCGTTTAATGAATATTTGTTTTATTTGCTTTCGCAGCCACATTAAACCTTTATCGGCACTTTGTCGTTTATGCCATAACATTGAAATGGAAGAATGAGGAATATCTACTGGCGGGTGGGCAATTACAAGCTCACCGCAATCTAAATAATTATGAATAAGATCAGTAGGTAGAATTGCAATAAGATCACTCTCTTTAATAATAGGGACAGCGGAGGAAAATTTATTAACCGTAAAAGCGATTCGTCTAGTCAATCCTAATTGCTGTAAAGCTTGGTCTGTAGGGCTAGCAATATCGCCAGACAATGAAACTAACAAATGCTCCGCTAAGGAAAACTCTTCAACAGTTAGGCGTTTTTCTGTCAAAGGGTGGTCTTTACGCATGACACAGACATAGCTAGTATCAAATAAGTGATCTGTACAGATATTCTCTAATGAGCGGTTGCTTTGTCCTATAACAAGGTCAACATCAGCTCCATCCAACATTGGCTTTGTGCAAGCTATGGTATAAGGAACCGCATGTAAGTTTAGTCCAGGGGCTTCTTTTTCGAATAATTTCCGTAAATCCAACCAAAGTGTATCGAGGGCAATATCAGGTAAAGCAACTCTAAATGTTCGCATAGCACTTCTGGCCTCGAAATCTTCAGGTTCTATAGCTTGATTGATATTATGAAGGGAATCTCGCACTTTTTCCCAAAGATTTTTTGCATAGGTTGTAGGCTGTATTTTTCGGCCATCTGGAACAAGTAACTCATCCTTCCATAATACTCGCATTCTGGCCACTGCATTTGAAACAGCGGGTTGAGTCATTGATAAACGCTCAGCCGCCTGTGTTATTGATTTTTCGGTCATTATCACATCAAAAATAACCAATAATTTTAATTCATGGGGCCGCATATTCAACGTCTTAATTATTGCTATAATTCATCATATAGTTTTATGTATAAGTTGTCATCTCAATCTATTCATCATATTTAGAAATGAATGTGATGTCATTATAAAATTATATTCTATGTCTATGATCTCTTAATATGAATTTAATAGTCAAACACAGATAACGAGTATAAAGATGAAAATAGCTCACACATTAATAGTTTACTTACTTGGCTTAGTAGCCTCACTACATAAAAATAACAATTCTGGTTATTGATAATGCAAAAAATGATTCAGCTTATCGTTTTATTTTGTTGGTGTGGTTTTGCAGTTGCGCACAACCACGACCAACACAAAGGTTTCGATATCAAGGTAACTGATCTTGGCAGTCGTATTTTCGAGCTAAGAACGAACCGCTCAGGCAACGTTGCCGTGTTAATTGGTGATGACGGTGTTTTCATGGTTGATACACAGATGGAGCACCTGGCCGAACTTATTGATGTTGCGCAGAAAAAACTATCTAATAACCGCGATGTTGACCTTATCCTCAATACACATTTTCACCGAGACCATGTCAGAGGTAATGCGTACTTCAAGGAGCGTGGGGCCATAACTATGGCTCACCCAAATGTGCGTCGGTACCTTGAAAACCCAGTGGCACTGAAAGCGTTAGACCGCGAAGCTCCCAAGTTTACATCACAATATTTCCCGACAATTGACGTCACAGAAGATGTATCGATAAAGATGAACGGACAAAGCATTAAGCTTTATCACGCGCCGAATGCCCATACAAACAGTGACCTATTTGTTGCATTCAAGGAGGCCAATGTAATCCATGGAGGTGATCTCGTTTCTACCAGCCGTTTCCCTTTCATAGATATTGATAATGGTGGTTCGGTAGCAGGATTCATTGCCGGTCTCAAGGCAATAATTGAAGTCGCTGACGCAGATACGAAAATTATCGCCGGACACGGGCCAATAGCAAAAATAGGTGACTTAGAGGCAAGTATCGCCATGTTGAACGAAACACACAACATCATTAAAGCACTCATTGACCAAGGTTTGTCCTTGGAGGCTATCAAGGCGTTAAACCCTTTAATTAGTTATACAGAAAAATGGAACTGGGCATTTATTACCACCGAGAGCATGGTGACTATACATTACTACGATATAACGGGATTGCTCGAGTAGCTATTTGTGAATGAGAAAGACTCATTTATATTTATTTTTTAGCTATTAATAGTTTAAAACAAACAGGAAGAAATTGGTGAAATTAAAGCATAAGATCAAACGCCACATATGTGTAGCTCTTACGTTAGTTGCTGCGAATAGCTTTGCTGCGCAAAATATTATTTTAGCGGATGATGGCAAGGCAGGAGACTCTTTTGGCTACGGTGTTGCTATCGATGGCAACACCGTACTAGTCGGTGCATTTAAAGCGGATATCGATGGTGTAATAGACGCTGGAGCCGCTTATGTCTTCGTGTTAGGCGATAATGGTTGGCAAAAACAAGCAAAACTCGTTGCAGATCCGGGCTTTGCCGAAGATACACTTGGTGGCAACGTGGCATTGAACAATAATGTTGCCATGTTAGGTGTATCGAGAAGGGATGATAAAGGGAAAGATTCGGGCGCTGTTGTCTCTTTTGAACGTGAAGTTAATACTTGGAAGCAACGTCATATTTTCACCGCACCTGATGCACAACCGGGAGATGCTTTTGGTCAGAGTATTGCACTCACCAAAAATCACCTTATCATTGGCGCTCCGCGAAACGACGCGTTGGGTAACGACGCAGGAGCCGCATATATATACAAACGAGAAAACGATTCGTGGCGCTATCAAACTAAAATAACAGCGAGTGATGGCGTAGCGGGAGATTTATTTGGAATAAGCGTTGCCATTGATGGCAATACAATTCTTGTTGGAGCTGATTTACATGACGAAAAGGCGGAAAATGCTGGAGCCGTATATGTGTATACTCTAAAGGAAAACAAGTGGAAGCAAGAAGCTAAACTCATGGCGTCTGATGGCGGGAAAACTGATATTTTCGGCGTCAGAGTCGCACTGTCAAAGAATACCGCCCTAGTTTCTGCAAGACGAGACGATACTGAAGAGTTAGGAATAGATGCAGGTTCTGCATATATTTTTGTGCGAGATGGCAGTACTTGGACACAACAAGTTAAGTTGACTTCACCTGATGGGCAAGCTGACGATAGGTTTGGGCGTGGCGTTTCGTTGAGCGACGATACTGCAATCATAAGTGCAATGAACCATGATGCTAACGGTTCCAATACCGGAGCACTGTATGTATACAAGAAAGGCTTGGGCGGTTGGCATTATACATCCAAGTTTGTAGCCAAGAGTAGTATGTCAGATGATAAATTTGGATGGAACGTTGGGTTATCTAATGGCGTTGCCATTGTTGCCACACCCAATCATGATGCTCAAGGCCAAGAATCGGGGGCTGTATTCATTCAAGACTTAAATTGTATTACCAAATGAAATAAATTGATGCAGGCGCTCTATTTGATTAGACCGAATGTCCGTTATAGGATCTGAACTGCCGTTAGAAGCTCAAAAGTTAATGTCAGCTTTTGGCTAGGAGCTGAAGTATTAATTTTGTCACTCATAGCTTCTGGTTAGCGCACTTAGTGATAAAAAGCGTGGACGGATAATTGGAATACCAATGGCTGAGTGTTAGAAAACAAGATGTTCGGGTGACCAGAACACTCTATTTAATGAAGGTTTTACAATCTGCTTCACTTAATAACTTTGATTACAGATCATCATTTCTATCATCCTTAAATGATCTTGAATATCCTATTTTCATAAACCCTATTATCATAAACCAAGCACACTGTTTATTTGATTATTAAGAATAGTAAAAAGATTTATAAGTAGAGTTAATAAGATTTATTAATTTATATTAAAGGTAGGTTATAAGTAGAGTTTACTGGATGCTAATAAATATTACTTTATTTACACCAGCCATGAAAAATCCTATTGCCTATTATT
>TARA_R110001592_G_scaffold341474_2_pt1 | contig 17725 bp, 16 predicted proteins | sample TARA_R110001592 | Tara Oceans TARA_R110001592 (sample SAMEA4398387) | marine metagenome | biome: Polar Biome; feature: [SRF] surface water layer (ENVO:00010504); material: water (ENVO:00002006), including particulate matter (ENVO:01000060) such as... | depth 5 m | reverse complement strand
CTTTTGATTTTACATTCGAATCCCAAGTGGATTGCAGAACCTAGGTAATAGCTAATACCCATCTAAAGGCGGATTTAATAACGCATTAGGGCTCAATCATGCTCACACCTGAAGACCCGCTTGCAGCACCTTAATGTTTTCGTCAAGCGGCTATTAAACAGAACTACGGTAAAGAAAATGCATGGCTGCTTAAGGTTGGGCAAACCGTTAGTTTCTAAACATAACTAGAAAAGTTTTATGAACAAACTCTTCATCATTGGTTTACCTCGCACAGGCACAACAAGCATCAGTGTCGCCTTGCTATTATATGATTTTAAAGTGGTACATACCGCCCTGATAGTTTAAGCACACTGCATCACTTCTTAAATATTTCAGAAAAATCCCTGACAAACTTTCCTCACTTAAATATTGGCAAGCAAGTTGATAGTTGGAAAACCCTCAAGCATCCTAATAAGGTCAACCCCAATAGTGCTGGAAAAGAACATCGAAAATTTTTTAGTTATGACCCAGAGGACCCTAGATCACACTAGATAGAGCTAACAATCGTGCCTTACTTGTTGACTCAGATATAGACGCAGTAGTAGCTGTCGATTTGGATACTGGTAACAGGAACACACTTTCAGATAAAAATATTGGCTCTGGAATGAATCGAAGCTATTCAACAGGAATCACATTCTATCCAGAAAATGATCGTTTACTTGTAGTAGATTTATTTGACTGGACTAACTGTTAATAACGAAAACCCTGGCAAGACGGAGACTTAATTAAGCTCTGTCTTGCCAATAGATCAAAAAACACAAAGATCTTTAGATTATTTAGCTTTTTTTCGAGTATAAACCAAACCAGCGAGGCCTAGCATGATGAAAGCCAAAGATCCTGGTTCAGAAACTGCGGTCACTCTAACATCATCAAAAATATTACCTGTAGTATCTTGTCCACCATCAAGCGATGTAAAAGTCAATGTTGATTCAGTTGATAGAGCAGTGAAGGTATAAGAATATTCATTCCAGCTACCCCAAGCTTGGTTGTAGATAGAATCAACTAAATCACCCACAGCAACTGAAAAGCTTTCATCTGAATTGGCTTGACGACGACGACCAGCAAAAGTTAATTGATAAGTCTCACCGACAGTAGTATAGAAATTTTGGAAAATTGAGAATGTTCCGTTTGCATCACCTGGATGAGCGTTTAATTCAAGAACTCTGTTGCCATCGTAAGCAGGAACAATGAAATTATTTGACCAAATTTCAACATTTTGGCTAGCATCCCAATTTGGGACAGATGAATAAATCTGCCAAGTAGATGCAGAACCATAACCACCAATAGCTACAGCTGAACCAACATCCTCGAAACTACCATTTTGAATTAAGTTTGCTTGAGCTGCAGTTGAAATCAGTGCTGAAAAACAGGTAGCCGCTAAAGTTTTTGTTAATGTTTTCATTAGAACGCCTCAGATAAAATGAAGAAATAAAATCGAAATACTATATGCATATAACAATGCATATAACAGGCCAACACCATATCTATCTGTTTTTATTGGTAAAATAAAGCAACGCAAAGACTATCTGTAAAATTACCTGACACATGCACTCACAACACCACTCACAAGCTATATACTATGTGACTCATTCCACAAAGACTCAAACGTTGTCGTAAAAGATGTGATTAAACTCGCATCATACAAGACAGTGATATTTTCTTCGTTGACAGTGGAAGCACTTCTGGTCCAATTGAAGCTCCCATTCACCAAAACTTTTTGATCAAAGATCGCAAACTTATGGTGCATATGATTTGGGCTTGTATCCAATTTTACATCGACACCTTTTTCAGCTAGATAATAAACATCACTACCTTTGTCATTCGCTTTGTCGTTATCGCTAATCACTCGAACGTTTATGCCTTTTTTATGGGCTGACAAAATGGCTTCGCTGATATTGTTATCTGAAATAGTAAACACACAGATATCCATACTCTGCCTAGCGTTTTGATTTCCTTGGCTACGGTAAACATGACTCTGAAGGGCATGGTTCAGGCAACAGTCGTAACGGTTTTTACACTAAAAAGCTGCCCGGCAATCATGGTGAAATAGAAATCAACCCTTCCCAACTTACCCAAAACAAAAGCATTTCAAATCAAATTCATTTGGTTGCTGGTGATTTCATCAAAGGATGTCCCGAGGAACATCACAATACCATCAACCACCGGTGCGATTTGTCTTTCTATATAAATCTGATAATCAAAGGCTGACTGAAGACATTCAAGCGGTTCTGGGCCATTCAGTGTATAGCCATACTCAATCCAGCCGCCTTTTTGATAACGTTGTCTTTTTCCATTTTGAGCCAACCAGGTCTCAGCTTTTTTTGCTGCTTGAACATGAGGTGGAATGTTTTTTTGATACTCGCTCAAACGCCGTCTTAAGCGTTTTCGGTATATGAGTTTGTCATCAAACTTTCCTGCTTTTAAGTCTTCTACGAGTTGTCTGATATATAATTTATATTCTTTATTGAGAAAAATCCTGTCATATAAGTCTTTTTGGAGTTCTCTGGCGAGAAGTGTCCAATCTGTGCGAACCGTTTCTAAGCCTTTAAATATTAGAGCATAACTATCGGTTTTAGGATCAGCAGCATTGAAACCCTCTTTACATACCATACCTGCATAGCGTTTTTTGGTGCCTTCACTAGAACCCCGAATCGTTGGCATCAGGAAACGCGTGTAATGATTTTCGTATTCTAATTCTAAGGCGCTCTCAAGTAGAAACTCCTTTTTTAAATAATCTTTCCACCACGTATTAACTTTCTTAGCTAAAAATTTACCTATTTGATCAATATCCTTAGATTCATTCTGTAAGTTCAGCCAGACAAAGATTGAATCGGTATCGCCATAAATCACCTGGTAGCCTTCTTCTTCGATCAGCACTTTTGTTTTCAGCATAATCTCGTGGCCACGCAGCGTAATAGAACTGGGTAATCTCGGATCAAAGAAGCGACATCCTGGCGTTCCCATCACACCATAATAGGAATTCATAATAATCTTGATTGCTTGAGACAAAGAGGCATTGTTATCTTGCTTTGCCTTATCTCTAGCAAGCCAAAGGTGCTCAATCAGACTGGGTAAAATACTGCCTTGTTTTTTAAAGTAAGCACCTCGATAACCTTTCGAGAATATTGATCGATCATAATTCTCAACAAAATCTGCAGAGAGGCTTGCCTTTAAACGGTCACCTTCCGCCAAACCATAAGGGTCGATCATGAAGCTTCGAATAATACTGGGATACAGGCTTTTAAAATCCAGAACCAAGACATGATCATAAAGCCCGGGCTTAGAACTCATGACATAACCGCCAGGACTCCCCACCCCTTCAGGGTTCACAGGTAAATTTGGCGCAACGTAGCCTTGGCGATGCAAACGCGGTAAATACTGATTTTCAAATGCAGCCACCGAGCCGCCAATTTTATCTAAGGGAAGGCCCGTTAAGCGTGAACGCTCAATGACAAAGTGGATAAGCCTGGTAAGCTCGAAAATCTCCCAAACTAATTCGCAGTCAGACAGGTTATAGATCGCTAAAGCGGGTTTGTCTTCTTTAAATAAACGCAGAATTTCGTCACCACGATCATCCGGGTCATGAATCAACTTCCCCTTGCCTAATAAGGCCTGCGAGACAAATTCAAGAGAAAAGCTTTCGAAGTGATAGCTGGCAGATTTGAGGGTATCAATGCCATCTAAAACAGCTCGCCCTGGCACTAGCGCAAAGAAATGTTCTTCATTGTTTGGACTGCTTCGCCATTCGATGGTTTCTTTATTTCGACCAACAGCCAGTTTAAATCCATAGTGCTGGCAAGCCTGATCAAGCACACGAAGATCAAAATTAATGCAGTTCCAACCAATTAGAATATCCGGGTCAGTTTCTTGTAACCAAGACATAAACTGAATGAGTAGGCTGCGTTCATTTTCGAGCATCTGACAGTCTACATGACTCAAATCTACGCTTGAATGCATGTCAGCATCCGAGCCAATCATAAAGACTTTTTGCGCATCATCCGTATAAACAGCAATAGATAATATATTACTGGAAGGATAAGCCGTTTCTATATCAAACGAGACAATCTTAAAGTTTGGTATAAATTCTGCAGCTTTGAGGGATGCATTATTCACATACTGAAAGCGTTCATGACTCTGAACTTTATTACCTGTAACACGCATAGATGCGGTAATAAAACGCTCCATCAAATAACGATCAACCGTCCTTACATCGGCTTCTAAAGGCTCAATGCCGTGATCTTTCAGAATTCTGGCTGCCTTACGCAAGTGCCTCTGCCGGGAAAAATAAAACCCTGTCACTGACTTCTGCTTAAAAGAGTGAAGACCTAAGACTCTTGAACGATGAAGCATCTCTTTAATTAAAGCTTTTGCTTGTTCTACATGGTCAGATTCGACAAAAAATATACCTTCTTGGCCCTGCTGCTCTATAAGCAATGGCCCCCTGGATGTATGCAACCAATATCGCAGCATCAGTCCATCATGTGAATCCTTCCATTGCCGCGTCAGTAAAAAACCCTCTATTTGTGTCATACAGCATTAGTCTAAATAGTTAAAATTAAAAAATCCTATTCGCTTAAGTAGCAGAACGGGCGATAGTTTTTAGCTCAGGATAATATCTGATAAGCAAAGTATCTTATTAATTTTATGCTATTTTTGTATAGTTATGCGTAAATATTAAACCCAAAAAAAAAGCCGAACCCCTTCAAAAGCGCTGTACACAGTAGCTTTAAAGAGTTTCGACTTTTCCTAATTGGTGCCCAAGGCCGGACTTGAACCGGCACGACTTACGTCACTAGCCCCTCAAGCTAGCGTGTCTACCAATTTCACCACTTGGGCAAAACCGACCAAAAACTTATTCTAATTCAGTCTGTTTTTCTTTAACAGCAGGTGACTCTAGAGAACCACTTGCTTCCAACTCAACCTTTGCCGCTTCTGAATCTGAACTTGGCTCAATAGTAGCGGAACCATCTATCGCTTTTTCAAGCAAAGAGGCTGTAGGTAAAGCTTGTTGAGCAGAAACTTCAGATCGCTGCTTCGCAATCACAGCAAGAGAAATACTTGTCACGAAAAATATAATGGCTAAATATTTTGTCGTCTTAGTTAAAAAGTTACCACTACCCTGGCTACCAAAAACTGTCTGGGATGCACCGCCACCAAAAGAAGCACCAGCTTCAGCACCCTTACCTTGCTGAATCATTATCAAACCAATCAAACCCAATGACACGAGTATATGAACCACAACAACTACTGTTTCAAACATTTCCATTCTTTTGCTCTCTTAACCGTTCAAACCGGAAAACTATTTTTTATGAAACTGTACTCTGTCCACATTGAGCACAAATTTCTGCAAACTCATCAGGTTTTAAAGATGCCCCACCAACGAGCGCGCCATCTATATCACTCTGTCCAAAAAGGCTTTCTGCATTACCTGAATTAACACTACCACCATACAAAACAATCATTGCCTCTGCTAAATCCTGAGATTTAGAAGCCACAACAGAACGAATAAACTGATGCATCGCTTGTGCTTCTTCTGGAGAAGCCGTCTTGCCAGTTCCTATTGCCCAAACCGGCTCATATGCGAGCACTAATTTACGTAAGTCAGACACACTAAAAGCATTCAATACTGACTCTAACTGAGATTTAACACATATCTCAGCTTTTCCTTGTTCTCGTTCTTCAAGCGTCTCGCCCAAACATAAAATGGGACGAAGCCCTTCAGTTAATAACTGCTTAATTTTTTCAACGATAACGATTGTCTGATCACCAAATAGAGCACGCCTTTCTGAATGACCTACTAGAGACCAACGACAGCCACTATCTTTTAACATTGATGCAGAGATTTCACCCGTATAAGCACCAGATGAGTATTCAGCCACATTTTGACTCGCTAGCTCAAAGCGACCATTAACACCGACTCGCTTAGCATTTTCCTGCACCGATGAAATCAATATTGCCGGTGGCACAATAATAACGCTAAGATCTGTAAACTGATCAAGACGCTTTTCGTTCCAACATTCATTGAAAGATGACATATAATCATGCACAAATGCCTGATCACCATTCATCTTCCAGTTTCCCGCCACAATCTTCGGACGCATAATAAATTCCTGCCTCTCAGGAGGGCGCAAATACTAACCGAGTTATTGGATACTTACAAGATACTACGTTCTTAAAAAATGTATTTTGCATAGACAATGAACTCCAACAAGAGACTCCAAATGAAGCCGCAACAATTGTAATTCCAAGCCAGCGCTTAAGCCAGCTCTTGTGTTACCACACTAACCAAGCGATCAACAACTGAATCTACTAATTGAGCATCTGTACCTTCTGCCATCACACGAATTAGCGGCTCTGTTCCAGAAGCCCGAAGTAAAACGCGACCTTGCCCATCTAGTCTAGCAGTTTGCACTTCAACCTCATTAGCAATTACTTGATTTTTCATAGGATCCGTTTTTTCTTTTACTCTCACATTTTTAAGCACTTGAGGTAACTTGGTCATTTCAGACTTAAGCTCATGGAGTGTTTTATTCTCATTCCAAAGCGCAATCAAGACTTGAAGCGCTGCAATAATCGCATCACCGGTGGTGGTTTTATCAAAACAAATTATATGGCCTGAACCTTCGCCACCTAACTGCCAACCATGCTTTACCAGCAATTCCATGACATAACGATCGCCGACTTTTGCACGCTCAAATGGAATATCTAACTTATTAAATGCAAGCTCAGCGCCATAATTAGTCATTAATGTACCGACAACACCGCCTTCTAAGCGACCTGCCAATTTTCTATTTCGAGCAATGATATAGATAAGCTCATCACCGTCTACTACTTCGCCTTTGTGATCGACCATGACAACACGATCACCATCACCATCAAAAGCAATACCTAAATCTGCACCTACTTCCAGTACTTTTTCAACCAGTTTTCCAGGGCTAGTCGAACCAATATCTTGATTAATATTCAAACCATCAGGATGGACACCAATAGTAATCACTTCTGCACCAAGCTCTTTGAAAACATAAGGAGCAACCTGGTATGTTGCGCCATGCGCACAATCCAAGACCACTTTTAAATTATTTAAATTCATAGAAGACGGTATGGTACCCTTACAGCACTCAACATATCGCCCCACTGCATCATCAATTCTTTTTGCCTTACCCAATAAATCTGGAGCAACAACCTGCAAGTCTTTATCTAGCCACTCTTCAATTTCTAGCTCAATTTCATCTGGCAGCTTTAAGCCTTCAGAAGAAAAAAACTTAATCCCATTATCTTGATAAGGATTATGCGACGCACTAATGACAATACCCGCATTAGCCCGATAGGTCCGAGTCAAATAAGCAACCGCAGGGGTTGGCATTGGGCCAAGCAAACGAATATCCATACCGGCAGCAGACAAACCCGCCTCTAAAGCGGATTCAAATAAATAGCCTGATATGCGCGTATCTTTACCGATAATTACCCGATTTCGAATACCATGCTTTTTAAATACCATGCCGCAGGCCCAGCCAAGCTTGAGCATAAATTCAGGCGTAATGGCACCCTCACCCAAGCAGCCACGAATACCATCGGTTCCAAAATACTTTTTTGTCATCATATAAAATTCCATCTATATCAATATTAGAGGCCGATGCTCGACGCTAAGCGCGCACTACCGAGCAATGCCGCTACTGTAAGGTCAAACTTGAAATCTTCTCACAGCATCTACTACCTTAGCAGCATCCACCGTTTCCTGAACGTCATGAACTCTCAAAATACTTGCACCCAAATTTGCACCGATAGTGGCGGCTGCGATACTGCCAAACAATCGTTCATCTACTTGCCGATCCAACAAAGCAGCAAACATAGATTTACGCGATAAACCGATTAACACAGGATAGCCCAGTTCACACAAATCACCTGTTGCAGAGAGCAAGGCCAGGTTATGCTCCAGCGTTTTACCAAAACCAAAACCGGGATCAATAATTATTCTATCCGAGTGAACCCCTGCAACGATCAATTCTTGCGCACGCAGGCTCAAAAAGCCGAATACTTCATCTGTCACTGAAGCATATTCAGGCTGATGCTGCATAGTCAAGGGAGTGCCTTGCATGTGCATCAAACAAAGCGCGACGTCGTGCTTTGCAACAAGTTCCATAGCGCTAGGCAACGTAAAGGCTCGCACATCATTGATTAAGCCTGCACCCAATGAAATTGTTTCCGCCATAACTTCTGGCCGACTAGTATCGACAGAAATAATCACATCAAGCGAGTTAGCTATGCGCTCTACAAGCGGACAAACTCTATCCATTTCTTCCTGAACAGAAACCGGCGAGGCGCCAGGGCGAGTAGATTCGCCACCGACATCGATAATGCTAGCACCCTGATCGACCATCCCTTGAGCTCTTGCAAGAGCAGATTCGAGTTGATTGAATTGACCGCCATCAGAGAAGGAATCCGGGGTTACATTGAGCACCCCCATAATTTGGGTAATCGATAAATCTAGCTGCCGACTGGCAAATTTGAAAGGTTTTATCATCAAACTACATCAAATAAAGAAGCGGATTGAAGAGCAAACCCCAATCCGCCAAACATCTATAAACATAGAGTAAAAAATTTACACTAAAGTACTATCGCCTGACTCTTTTCCAGAATTTTTCCCAGGCTCTTTAGCAGAGTCCGGCGTCACATCATCGGATGCTTCTGGGGAAGCTTTATCTGCTGGAGCGGATTTTGCCTGAGCGCCACCTGAACTACCATCACCACCATTTGACCAACCTTTTGGTTCGCGAGGCTCTTTTCCATTCATGATATCGGTAATCTGTTCCGCATCAATAGTTTCATATTTCATGAGAGCACCGGCCATCGCATCCAACTTGTCTCGATTCTCCTCAAGAAGCCGTTGCGCATTTGCGTAACAAGAATCAATAATAGATCGAACTTCAGCATCAATATCGTTACGCGTGGTACCTGAGACATGAGAACCACTATTTCCTGCCGACCGTCCAAGAAATACTTCTTCTTGAGCCTCTTCATATAAGAGCGGGCCTAATTTTTCTGACAAACCCCATTTGGTCACCATATTACGCGCAATTTCAGTTGCTCTTTGAATATCATTAGAGGCACCTGTTGTTACGCCATCTGCACCTAAAGTCATCTCTTCGGCTATACGACCACCGTACAATGAACAAATTTGACTAATAATCTGACGCTTGCTCAAGCTATAGCGATCCTCTTCTGGCAAGAACATAGTCACACCTAATGCCCTGCCACGCGGAATAATACTCACTTTATAAACAGGATCATGCTCCGGCATTAAGCGGCCAACGATCGCATGGCCAGCCTCATGAAATGCGGTATTCAGCTTTTCTTTTTCAGACATCACCATGGATTTGCGTTCAGCGCCCATCATGATTTTATCTTTTGCCAATTCGAACTCAATCATATTAACGACGCGCTTATCTGAACGCGCAGCTATCAAAGAAGCTTCATTTACCAAATTAGCTAAATCTGCGCCCGAAAAACCCGGCGTACCTCGCGCAATAAGACTTGGAACCACATCATCTGAAAGCGGTACCTTTTTCATATGAACTTTAAGAATTTGTTCCCGACCTAGAATATCCGGCAAACCAACGACAACCTGGCGATCAAAACGACCAGGACGAAGTAAGGCGGGGTCGAGTACATCAGGTCGGTTTGTTGCAGCAATAACAATGACACCTTCACTACCTTCAAAACCATCCATCTCAACAAGAAGCTGGTTCAGGGTCTGCTCACGCTCATCATGACCCCCCCCCATGCCAGCACCACGATGGCGACCAACGGCATCGATTTCATCAATAAAGATAATACAGGGAGACTGTTTCTTGGCTTGCTCAAACATATCACGAACACGAGAGGCACCGACACCGACAAACATTTCAACAAAGTCAGAACCGGAAATGGAAAAGAAAGGCACTTTAGCTTCACCAGCAATGGCTTTAGCTAGCAGTGTTTTACCCGTTCCTGGCTGGCCTACCATCAACACGCCACGAGGAATTTTCCCACCTAAACGCTGGAACTTACCAGGGTCGCGAAGAAAATCCACTAACTCTTTTACATCTTCCTTGGCTTCATCAACACCCGCGACATCTGCAAAAGTTGTTTTAATTTGATCTTCACTCATTAAACGCGCTTTACTTTTACCAAAGGACATCGGGCCCTTGCCGCCGCTGCCGCCTTGCATTTGACGCATAAAAAACATAAACACAGCAATAATAACCAGAATCGGAAAGGAAGCGACTAATAACTGTGTCCAAATGCTTTGATGTTCTGGTTCTTTACCTATCACGCGAACTTTGTTTTGAATCAGGTCATCCATTAATTTTGGATCTTCAACCATCGGCCTAATAGTCTTATAACGTCGACCATCTACACCTAACACATCAAAAGTCAGGCCATCAATCACTACTTCTTTAACCTGCCCAGCCTGAACTCGTTCGATAAACTGAGAATAATCTAGCGAACCTGATTTTTGCTGCCCATTAAAATTATTGAATACCATTAATAAAACAGCAGCAATAACGAACCATAAGAACAGGTTTTTGACCATATCATTCAAAGGAAAATCCCTCACTTTTTTTGTCAATTCGACGCAAATTAAATGGCGCCGAAAACATGAAATTTATTAAATTGATCTCTTCAATTAAAGAAGAGAGAAAGTTAAAACTAATATACAGATACCTACAAAAAATATCTATCAGGGTATACCTTACTAAGCATACTTTAGCTCACACTAAGATTTAAAACCTATACCAATTTGATATATTTCTCTGGATCTGGCTCTCGATGCATCAGGCTTACGACTATAAACCTTCGTAAAACTCTGACGCATTTCTGATAATAGATCATCAAAACCCTCACCCTGAAACACTTTCGCAATAAAAGCACCATTCGGTTTAAGTGTTTGTCTAGCCATATCCAAAGCTAACTCTACAAGGTACATAGCATTAGGAATATCAACAGAAGCATTCCCGCTCATGTTTGGGGCCATATCTGAAATTACAAGGTCTACCTTGTCATCTATTTTCGACATCAAGTCATCAAAAACCTGTTCATCGGTAAAATCACCCTGAACAAAAACCACATCGGGCAAGGCATCCATGGGCAAAATATCACTGGCAATCACCTTACCATGCTGACCAACCAGTTCTTGTGCCACTTGAGACCATCCACCAGGAGCTGCACCTAAGTCAATCACAGTCATTCCATGCTTGAAAAGCTTATCCTTCTTCTGAATTTCGAGAAGCTTATAGCTTGCACGAGAACGATAACCATCCATCTGAGATTGTTTAACATAGGGATCATCAAAATGCTCTTTTAGCCAACCAGCACTCGATTTTGAACGCGCCATAATCATTTTCCTAGCAACACATTTTTAGGGGCTTTTGAATATTTGGGTATCATACCAGAGAGCGAAAACAAAAACGCAACAGGCATTCGTCATTTTGTTTATTATCAATTAGCCTTATTGCTGTTAGAATGCGCACACTTTTTAGATATTGATACTTTTTAGACCTTATAACAGGCGGCCAAACCACAATGACACTCAGCACTGCAGACAAAAAACACTATCGAACCATTGCGCATAACCTGAATCCGGTTATTATTGTTGGAGATAAAGGATTAACAGAAAACTTATTGGATGAACTTAAAAGAGCCTTACACGACCACGAACTAATTAAAGTCAAAATCGCTATTGGCGATCGTGATGATAGAAGCAAAATAATAGACTCGCTGGTCGAAGCAACGAGGTCAGAGATCGTACAATCTATCGGTAAAGTCGTGGTTCTATTAAAGAAAAATCCAAAAGCCAAACCGAAACTCTCCAACCTTATTCGCTAAAATATAAAAAACCTGCCTGCACTCCAAACCCCCATCGCAGGCAAGCCATCTTGCTTTATTGAAGAAACTGAATGGCCAGATTGCTTAATTTGCTTATCCTTAGGCACTGAATCTTCCAACTCAATCAAGTGATCGACAAACTCATAATAAACTGAACGATTCAGTTTAGCCTCCATACCATTTCTTACATGAATATAAGGCGCCGGTTCATCTTTCTCATTGTAACTAAGCCTAAGGGCATGCTCCTGAGAAAGTGTAAAGCAGTCACCCACCTGTGTTGAAAAATGCACAGACTGATCAATTCCCTCACCCTCAATATCCATCATCAGCACAATAAACGGTACATCTTCAACGTGCAGCTTTAGCTTCTCGGCAGGTGACACCAAAAAATAATCATCACCTTCTTTACGCAAAAGAGTCGATAATAACTGAATCACTGAGAGTCGCTCCATCTTACTTCCCTGGTAAAGCCATTCTCCTGAAGCCTTAATCAGAATATCAATCTCACCCTCTCTTTCAGGCTTCCAACTCTCTACAGGAGGCAGAGACTTCGGATCTTTTAATAACTTACGAATTTCTGAGGTAAAAGCCGGTAAATCCGAAAAGTTTTTCCTTTTTAATTCAGTCATTTATCTCTCCTGTTTGAATTCAGCCATAAACTGATCACATCCTCCCCTTCATAAAGGGAGGGAACTGTTTTGTCTTCGTAGCTCCCCCTACAAACCCCTTTGCCACTCTTGCCTCAACGGAATTGAACCCGGCTTATTTAACGCTAAATCAATTTTATCTAACATTGCCTTTTTATCCTCACCCAGATTCCCTTTAAGAACCAGATAATTTGATGCATGGTCCGATCTGAAAACCGTATTATCCAATTCCAGACTGGCAATCAACAATCTAATCTCTGCAAACAGTTCACTCTGAAGAAGAGGTTCATACTCACCATTAAACCCTGAACGAAAACGTTCTTCGCCCATGGGAAATGAAACGACAAGAGTAGAAACAAACTCTGGCTGCGTTTCATTCATTAATTTAGCTGTATTAATTGCGTGCTGTTCAGAAAACTTACGCCCACCCAAACCATTAAGGATCATGATCGATGATTTTATTCCTGCTGCCTTTAGCTTAAGAAGTGCATCTTTAGAGGTTTCGAACGTTTCGCCTTTTTGGACACATTCAAGAACCTTATCATCACCAGATTCGCAACCAACATAAACCATTGCAAGCCCAAGCCCTTTAAGCTCAGCCAACTCCTCGACCGACTTTTTCTTGATATTTCTGGGCAAACAATAAGCAGTCACACGCTCACACTTCGGGAAATATTTATTAATACACTCCAGTATTTCCTTTAAACGCCTGAATGAAAGAGTCATTGCATCACCGTCAGCAAGAAAGAAACGATGCATATCAGGCATTTTCGAGGCAACGGCTTTAAGCTCTTTCTCAATTTCAGTAATTGCTTTCGGCTTAAACTTTTTCTGAGGAGAGGTATACATCTTCAAAGTATAACAATAAAAAACATACTAATTGAGCTAACAACCTGATTTAACTAGCTCTGTATTTAGTACGCATACTATATTGATATACTAAAAAAGTTACAGACTACAACCCTCTTTGCCACTCCTGCCTCAACGGAATTGAACCCGGCTTATTCAAAGCTGAATCAATTTTATTTAACATCTCTTGTTTATCTTGCCCAAGCGTTCCTTTTAAAACTAAATAGTTGGACGCGTGATCAGACCTAAAAACCGTATTCTCTAGTTCGAAGCTTGAAACCAGTGTATGAATTTCTTTAAATAACTCCCCCTGTGAAAGAGGCTCATAATCTCCATCAAACCCGGACCGAAACCTCTCTTCTCCCATAGGAAATGAAACAACGAGAGTAGAAACAAACTCTGGTTGGGTTTCATTCATTAGCTTTGCACTATTAATAGCATGTTGCTCTGAGAACTTTCTTCCACCCAAACCATTCAAGATCATAACGGATGATTTAATTCCTGCGGCTTTCAGTTTTAGTAGCGCCTCTTTAGAAGTTTCAAAAGTTTCACCTTTTTGAACACATTCTAAAACTTTATCATCCCCAGACTCACAACCAACATAAACCATTGTAAGCCCAAGACCTTTAAGCTCAGCCAGCTCCTCAACCGACTTTTTCTTCAAGTTTCTTGGCAAACAATAAGCTGTGACTCGCTCTAAATTTGGAAAGTACTGATTAATTTTCTCGAGAATTTCTTTAAGCCTACGGATCGACAATGTCATTGCATCACCATCCGCAAGGAAAAACCGACGCATATCCGGCATTTGAGCTGCAACTGCAGCAAGCTCTTTCTCAATATCACCTATCGCTTTCGGCTTGAACTTCTTCTGAGAAGCAGTGTACATCTCACAGAAGCTGCAACGGTTGTATGAGCACCCATTACTCACCTGAAGTATAAGGGACTTAGCCTCTGAAGGTGGCCTAAATACTGGCTCTATGTATTCGATAGGTAAATAATTCATGGGCCTCAAAAATAATTAGTTAATTCGATACTATGAATTATACACGCTGCGCGACCGCTTTACCTTAATAGAAAGCTTTTTTAGCTCACCAAAAATCCAAATCCATCACAAGTTGCCATGTTTATTTTTATACCCTACAATGTAGGATCAAAAAATAAACACAGGTCAAAATAATGATTGAAAAGCCCACTAAGATATTTAATGAAACTGATGATGTAGAAAGCCAACTGAAGAAAATAGGTCTAACACGTAAAATTGTTCAAGAGGTTGCCTTTGCTGCGGCTTCAGCACGTGCGGACTCACTTGCCGTAGATCCAACTAACGCACCTGGACTTTTGTCGTACATCTATGGAGTGCGGGCGTTGCGCTTGCAACTGCTAAAGAATGGATGGAGACAAAGCAGAGAAAACAACATTGAATCTACCGTAAATGACGAGTTAGGAGTTCAGTTATGTTTTCAAAATGTTGACACCGCATGCTCTGAATCAAAGATCCCTCACGCAATTTCAGGGAAAGGCCCAGGATCAAGAGAATTGGTTGCTGCTGGCCAAGGAGATTTATTTAACGAGACACCTCAAGTAAAAAAAGTTAGTCGTTTAGGACAGATTCCCACTGTATGGATTTTAGGTGTAGCAAGCGATGGATATTCGATAAGTGCTGAGGTATCTTGCCCAACCTCTTTCGAAGGGTCTCAGTTCGACAATTTTCATTCACGAATATTCGTAGTTAACGAAGATTTTGATGGTTTTGAAACTTCAGACCTCACAGAAAGTGACTACACTGATGATATTGAAATCCAGATTTCCAGGAAGCAGTAGATATAATGTTTAATCCAGCGCGCTTATCCGTTGCGCGAAAGCGACGTCAGATGACGAAAAAACTTTTGGCGGAGAAAGCCAACATCTCTCAACTGACTTTAACGCGCTTAGAGAACGGCGACACTTTGGAGCCCGAAGATGAAACTATTTCCTCACTCGCAAAAGCTTTGTCATACCCTGAACAATTCTTCTATGGCGATGAATGTGAAGAACTTACGGTTGATCAAGTAAGCTTCCGCAGCCTTAAAGCAATGACGGCAAAGCAGAAGGATTCAGCTCTTGCTGCAGGAGTCGTTGCTAGACTGTTTGATGACTGGGTCAACGATCGGTTCAATCTTCCAAAGCCTGACTTGCTTGATCTTAGAGATGAAGACCCTGAATCTGCTGCGGTTGCCCTCCGAAAGTATTGGGGTATAGGCTCTAGACCTATTCCGCATCTAATAAAATTGCTGGAATCTAAAGGTATTCGTGTTTTCTCCCTCGCTGAAAACAACAAGAATGTTGACGCTTTCTCATGCTGGAGAGATGGTATTCCTTATATCTTTTTGAATACATTTAAATCCGCCGAACGAAGCCGCTTCGATGCAGCACATGAGATTGGCCACTTAGTTTTGCACAAGCATTCAGGAACTCATGGAAGAGATGTAGAAAGAGAAGCTGACAAATTCGCCTCTTCACTTCTTATTCCAAGAGATGACTTCATCTCACAATTACCGAAAATCCGTTCATTGGATCAACTTGTGGCTAAGAAGAGTAGATGGGGTGTGTCGGTTGCTGCACTCGCTAGAACAGCATTTGATACAGAGATTCTATCTGATTGGCACTATCGTGATTTGTGTAAAAAGATTAGTTATCTAGGCTACAGAACCAAAGAACCGCATCCAATGGAGCGGGAAGAATCTATTGTCTGGAGAAAGATTTTTGAAGACCTATGGCAAGATAGAGTTACCAAAGATCAAATCGCGTCTGACTTGTCGATTCCAGTAGATGAATTATCTGCTCTGTTAGATGGCGTTATGGGTGAACGGCTGTCACTCACAGAGAAACAATCAAAATTCCCTAAGCTTAGAGCAATCTAAGTACATCATAAATTTGGGATGGTGATGCACCGGCAGAACCATTTTACGAGCGAGTTCTACCAATCAATGCAACATTATATTCCAATAAGAGATGCAAATTCCTTCTTGCTTCAAACTTCTTTTCCTATTTAGACATTAGCGGGCATTTCAATCTAGCAATCAGAGAAATTTTTCTGCCAATAAACGCTTACCATTCGGGTCGATCGTTTGAAGGATATCCTTTTCTGGATAGTAGAAACCGCTGGCACTCAAATCCAACCCCCCGATCGTTACCCTAACGGAGAGTTCATATCCATCATCCCAAGTGTCACGAACTTCGGCTGTGCAAATCTCACCTCTTAGTTCAAACTCTAACTTATCCTTACCCTTTTCCCAGTTATTAACTGCTGCTCGAAGAAGGGTCTCGCTTATTGTTTTTCTTTTCTTTTCTGAAAGCATTTCTAATGACCACTCTTTAACTGGCCCATACATTCCACTATTGTTTAATGCTTCTAATATTTTTCGCATATGCCCGCCAGTGTGTTGGTTCACAAGTAACGATGAACGAGAACCATGGGGGCGACCAAGAATGCTTACTCTTAAGTTCCACCAAGTTTCCGCGACTTGAGCCCCCCTAGCAAATTTGAGCATTTCTTCTGTGTGCCAAATTAAGGCATCGCGACTACGGATTGTGCCGTCAGCCTCAAGAGTTACATCCACAGCCTCAACCAACACAGGGAATGCATGATCGCTGTATAAGGGAGCGTCTAAGCGAAAAGCGAGAAGCCCTGGTATTGTATTGACTGAATCGACTAGTTTGTTTGCTTTTTCTTCTGAGTAAGGGCAGGTAACAAACCCTCGCACGAAAAGGACTGTGTGATCGATGCCTTTGTAGACCTTCAATTCTCCGATTGAAACCGTATTAAGAGCATTATTGTTTGGAGGTATTGTCAATATTGGATGCCAGTCAGGATAAGCATCAACAGCATTACCCAATCTACCTACAACCTCTTCAAATGTAGCACGACCTTCATCTGGGTCACTTATATCTTTCGTCAAATATTCGCGGTAGCTCGTATTGGTCTCAGCTACAGCATTCGGGTATCTAAACTCCATAGTAAGTCTTCCTCATAAATTATGCTATTACGTACAATGCACATGTTACGCTTATTATTTATTTACGCAAACATATATATTACGTAACTCAAGCATCTTGCGGTAAAATAGCTAATAGACGAGGAGATTTACGTATACACATCCTATTAACGCTATCTGTTTCCGCAACTAGATGATAATTCTAAAGCCACAGTACTACTCAAAGTGAGCCATCCGCGATGAAATTCAGAGAGCATAGAGCGGATTAAAAACATATTTAAAACTCACTGAGAAACAAAGAGAACGATCCTTTTAGGCAAAAATAGCCGCGGATCAAACTTACACACTAAA
>TARA_R110001592_G_scaffold203475_2_pt1 | contig 17743 bp, 8 predicted proteins | sample TARA_R110001592 | Tara Oceans TARA_R110001592 (sample SAMEA4398387) | marine metagenome | biome: Polar Biome; feature: [SRF] surface water layer (ENVO:00010504); material: water (ENVO:00002006), including particulate matter (ENVO:01000060) such as... | depth 5 m | reverse complement strand
GAGGTTCTTATGACTTCTACAAGTCTGACTGGAAATACTTAAACGACCAATCAACTAGAGGGCTTATAAACGCTACTAACACTGTAGGTGCTGTTAGAGGGGTTATTATTCCGGCTGGAGTTTCTTCGGTTTACGATCAACAATTAGGGAAAAACCTTAAGAGACCATTTTTACATACTCGTTACAGAGCTTCGCAAACTGACGATAGAAAAATGAAAACTTGGGTTACTGGTTCAGTTGGAGCTGTTACATCTGATCTAGATGCAATGGAGGTACATTACTTATCTGAAAGATGTTTAGTAGTACAAGGTGCTAGAAACTTCATGATGATGAGCTAATCATTTATATTTAAAGAGTCGGGGCTTCGGCCTCGATTCTTTTATTTTTATTAATTATTATTATATTATATTATGGCAAAAAAAGAAGAAGGAAATAGTATCATCAACAAAGTGCAAAATGCATTTGCTGGTGAAAAAGAAACATCGGTTGTGGAAAATCCAAAACCAAACACAAATCCCAAACACTGGGAAATAAAAGATAGGCAATACGCTTTAACCAACAGTCTAAGCCCATTGAGCTACAGGATAAAAGCTGCTGACATATACTACTTTGATGAAGAAAAAGGGTATGAAAGAGAGTTAAAGTATACTAAAAATCAAAAAACAATTTTTGTAGATGAGATGAAAGGCGACCAAAGACTAGAGCATATAGTGTTTAGAAACGGAGGTTTACACGTGCCAAGAGAAAAGCAGACTTTACAAAAACTACTATCAAATTACCATCCTCATAAAGACAGGTTATTTACAGAGTTAAAACCAGAGGTTGAGGCTGGTAATGAAGTCGATTCGATTCAGTTAGAGATAGAAGCATTAAATGCGGCTATTAACATGGATATAGATATGGCAGAAGCTGTTATGCGTGTTGAGGTTGGTTCTAAGGTGTCAGACATGAGTTCTAAAGAGCTTAAAAGAGATTTATTACTATATGCTAAAAGAAACCCAGGTTTGTTCTTAGACTTAGTAAATGATGAGAATGTTATGCTTAGAAATTTTGGTATCAAAGCAACAGAGCTAGGTATTTTAAAGTTATCAAATGACCAAAGAGTTTTCACTTGGGGTTCTAATGATAGAAAGTTAATGAATGTTCCTTTTGACGAGCATCCGTATTCAGCACTAGCTGCCAATGGTTTAAAACAGACGAAGGAATGGAGATTTACTCCAATATTGAAAAGCAGTTAAAATAATAACCAAACATATTATCCCTGGTGATTTTGAAGTCACCGGGGGTATATGTAATATAAAAAAAAATTATGGCGGTAAGTGTAGATAGAGTGTATCAAAAAGTCTTGGCTTTAGCAAATAAAGAGCAGAGAGGCTATATAACTCCTCAAGAGTTTAACTTATTTGCTGACATGGCACAAGGCGAGATATTCGAACAGTATTTCTACGACATAAACCAATGGACTAGACAACATGGTAACGAGGATGCTTACGCCGATATGAGAGCCAATCTACAAGAAAAATTAAGTCTATTTGAACACACTGCTATAGGTGATAATGTTAGAGTTTTAAATAAATGGGGAGATATTAACTTAGAAACTTCTTTACCAAACCTGTATAGATTAGGAATGGTGTATGTTAAGTATCCTGAAAACAACGGCTACGTAGAAGCCGATGTTGTTGACAACATGAGAGAGTTTAGATTATTATCAGAAAGCAAACTAACAAGGCATAATAGAAAAAGACCTGTTTACCACAGATATAATAATAGTTACGATCGAATAAAAATATATCCATATCCAGTAAAAGATGATGGTAGTGATTTTGACTACTCTGAACAGGAGTTTGAAAATGACTTTATACAAGTACAATCAATAACACATCCTGGAGCTTACAACACCGATGGTCATTACTTTTATTTTGACCAAGCCGATATGATTGACTTAATAGGGTACACTTTTACTAGCTATGACGTTATAAACGTGACTGTAGTTCGTGGATCAGGTACTACAGTTGTTCATGATAGCGTTGACGTTAAACTTTTTGAAGCTTCTTCTGGTAACTCTATGAATGGTCATGCTCATGGTAGATTAGAACCTAACGTTAGTAGTACAACTGTTGACTTTGAGGTTGGTGACAAAATATTTTTATCAACACCAAAACCTGTTTCAAAAAACAGAAACGTAAGAGTTGATTACATCAAAAAGCCATCGCAACCCAACTGGAGCTATATTGTTGTTGGAGATAAACCGCTATACAACTCAAGCCAGTCAAATGACTTTGACCTTCATCCTTCTGAAGAATCTGAGTTGGTGTACAGGATTTTAGTTTTCGCAGGTATATCTATGGAAAAACCTAACTTAACACAAACAGCTGCGGCTTTAGAACAAGCTAAAGTTCAACAAGAAAAATCATAAATAAATGGGATTATTAGACGGCACTACGCAACAAGAGTACTACACTAGAAATGATCACGGTGGTTATCAATTCACTTCTTTAGACGATATTATAACTCAGTTTCAAATAGCTTACGTAGGTGAAGATAAGGTAATATCTAGAGTAAGAAGAGCTGACATAGCTTTTCACGCACAAAGAGCATTGCAAGAATTATCGTTTGACACTTTCAAATCTATTAAAGCTCAAGAAATAAAAGTTCCAGCTTCATTGCAAATGACTTTACCACAAGACTATGTGAGCTACACAAAGGTTAGTTGGTTAGATTCCGCTGGTATAAAGCACTTGTTGTATCCAACAGGTGACACTTCAAACCCAACTTCAATAATTCAAGACGAGACCAACGGTCTTTATTCGCCTTTAGCAAGTGGTTTTCACACTAACCTAAACACAGACATGTCTGGTATAAGTATGTCCACTGGTGTGACCTACAACGCTGAGACTAACAAGGTTGACTTTAGTGGAGTTTCATCTGCTAAAAAGTTAAATTGGAACGGAATAAAACCTAGAGTTGGAAAATTTTACACAGTAACATACACCATAAGTAATGTTCCTTATAGGGATCCAGCGAGTACAGCTGTTGCAAGTTCTGTTTTTGCTAGAATTCTTGATGAGTATGGTAATTACTTAAACTTTAATAGTAATATTGCAAACGGAACGTATAGCGAGACAAAGTTTTTCCCTGCGCAACAAAGTAGTTTTTCAAGTCCTCAGAGCTCTAGGTTCTACATAGAGGTTAGTGATACGAGTGGGCAGGGTTTTACCGGTAGCATATCAAGCGTTACTTTGGTGGAGTCAGCGGAAACGCCTACTAATCTAGAGTCTTCATCTTGGTCTAAATTTAAGTCTGCAACTACCTCTGAAAATAAAAACGATACTTACGACGATAACTACTGGCCTATGAATGGCAGTAGGTATGGTCTTGATAGCCAAAGAGCTCAGGGAAATGGATCTTTTTATATGGATAACCTTTCTGGAAAAATACATTTTAGCTCTAATATTAGCGGTAAAACTGTGATCTTAGATTACATAAGCGATAGCTTAGGTACTGACGGAGAGATGCAAGTTCATAAGTTTGCCGAGGAGGCAATGTATAAGTGTATAGCATACGCTATATTATCAACTAGGGCGAACGTTCAAGAATACATAGTACAAAGATTTAAAAAAGAAAGATTCGCAGCTGTTAGAACGGCTAAGCTAAGAATATCAAGTATAAAAAGTGAAGAGCTTACTCAGATTTTAAGAGGTAAGTCTAAACAAATAAAACACTAGTACATGCCAGAGATTAAAAATAACTTTACGGGTGGAAAAATGAACAAAGATCTTGACGAGAGAATTGTTCCAAACGGCGAGTACAGAGATGCCATGAACATACAGGTGTCAACATCAGAGGGTTCCAACGTGGGTACGGTTCAAAATATATTAGGTAATGCTTTGGTGCCTGGCCAAAATTTTATTGGGGAAAATTGTGTATCTATAGGTGGTGTTGCTGATGAAAAAAATGACAAGCTGTATTATTTTGTAACTAGAAAATTTGTTTTTGACGAAGATTTTGAGCAAAAATCGCAGGGTTGGAACTTTAGCTCTACTAGTTGGAAAGTTGGTAAAAACTACGCTCAAGCTATTTCTGGTGTTGGTACAGCTGGTTATTTAACCTTTGAAGATGTAGACATAGTTGAGGGTGTTAAATACAGATTAACCTACACTATTCCAAAGGGTGGAGCTAGTACTGGAACTAGTAGTAACCAACTAGTTTTAGCAAATGCCACTACTAATGCTAGTACTTTAAACTCAAGCGCTGGTAGTGATAATGTTGGTCTTATCAACGAACACAAAGAGGGGACTCATTTTGTTGACTGGCTTCAAGGAGGTAGCAATACTGGTAGGGTTAGGTTGTGGCACTCAGATGTTTATAACGGTAAGATTTCTAGCGTAAAAATTAGACAGCTACCATTTGATCACATAATAGAGTACGATACTGTTAAAAACTTAATAACACCTGTTTTCACAGACGCTATAGGCGGTGTTTTAAATTTTAACCCAGACACAGTTATAACTGGAGTTAATATTATTGATGATTTACTTTTTTGGACAGATAACCACAGTGAGCCTAAAAAAATTAATATAAAAGATTCCATAGAAGGAACTCACATTGGTGGTTTAACACACACTGTTTTAATAAATGAATCTAGAGGTATAGAGTTTATCGACAACACGGAAGTGTTGGAAAAACACATTACTGTTATAAAACCATCTCCAAAAGGGCCTTTAGGAATAGAATTCCCACTTGATGGCGACATTGCTATTGTTGGAGGATCTTTAAGTGCGGCTTCTTTTTACAGTACCACCGCTACCGTTAACCAAAACACTTCTTCTTTTATATTAAATGAAACTACAGACTCGCAAATTTTTGACCTAACAGGTATTAGCGTAGACGACGAGGTCACGCTACAGCTACCAAAAAATATTGAAAGCCAAGATGATTTTTCGTTAGACTGGGCTGTTGGCGATATACTAGTTATAAAAGAGTTTGACGGCAATACCGCTCCTGATTTACCGCTAACATCTTGGTCTGCAAGAGCTCGATTAATGAACTGGAGCGGAAACCAACTGCAAGATGCGCAATCGTCATTAATAACTAACGGCAATTTTGATACAAGCATGAGTGGTTGGGGCACACACGCCATTCTAGTGGCGCCTATGTTTGAGCTTACTGACCTTCAAAACTGGGGCTTTTGGTATCATAATGAGGGGTTATCTAAAATGAGCTTTAACACCGTAGGCGGTTGGACTGGCGCTAACGTTAACAGAAATAGAATGCCTTGGTCTAAATTATGGCAATCACCTTCTAATCACATTTTTATCGAGGGTGATACGTATACCTTAACATATACTTTATCTGGTAGAACTGGAGGTTGGCCATCCGCTTTGCAAGGTAGAATAAAGGCTAGGATTGAGGTAAATGGAAGTAAATATGATTTTTCGTATAAAAACACGACTGGAACACACACAGAGCAAATAGTTTTAGATGGAACCAGTTATAGTGGTCCGGCATCACCAGGGGAGAATGATGGGGGTACAAATTCAGTTAGTTATTATGAAAACAAAGTTTACTTTCAAACTGATGGTAACGCAGATAGATGTCTTGGTGAGATTGACAATGTCGCATTAACATGGAACAACGCTCCTAACGCTCAAGTGCGGCTTAAGTTTATAGAAGTAGATCAAGACGCGCCTACTCCAACAAACCTAGGTGTTAGTGTTTTACAGTACGCTATAGAAAGATATAACGATCAAGCATCACCTTTTAAAAACGATTTTTTTAGATTTTCTTACAGATACAAATATAAAGATGGGGAGTATTCTACCTTTGCTCCATTTTCAGGCGTAGCGTTTAGACCTGGAAACTTCAACTACCACCCTAAAAAAGGGTTTAATTTAGGTATGAGCAACAAGGTTAATAAGTTAGAGCTACTTGGTTATAATAACGGCGCAATCCCTGCTGATGTTGTAGCTATAGACATACTTGCTAAAAAAGAAGGATTACCAACTGTTTACGTTGTAGATACTATTAAGCAAAGCGATAGAACACCAGCTGCGGAAAATTTAAACTCTTGGAACGCTAACAAATACGTTTTAACATCTGACACTATAAAAGGAGCTCTTCCTTCTAATCAAATTTTAAGGCCTTGGGACAACGTTCCAAAAAAAGCTTTAGCTCAAGATGTAACTGGTAATAGAATAGTTTATGGTAACTACAAGCAAGGTTATGATTTAAAAATTCAAGATGGATCTGACTATCAAGCTGATTTTGACATTTCTATTGATAATGTAGTTGCAGACGGTAGACACAAAAAATCCATAAAATCTCAAAGAAACTATCAGCTAGGTGTTGTTTTTGCAGATCAATTTGGTAGAGAAACTCCAGTTATAACAAACAAGTCTGGTAGTTTTTATTTAGAAAAATATTCCGCAAAAAATAATAACATATTAAACGTTGGTTTTTTAGAAAACGACTATCCTGTTGACATGAAGTATTTTAAGTTTTTTATAAAAGAAACTTCAAGCGAGTACTACAACTTAGCTATGGACAGGTTTTATATAGATGACGATAAAAATGCTTGGTTATCGTTTCAATCTTCCGACATAAACAAAATAGATTTAGACACCGTCTTGGTTTTGAAAAAAGGTGCCGAAAGCAGTGAAATGGTAGAAGAGGTTGCTGAATACAAAGTTTTAGATATAAAAGCTCAAGCCCCAGAGTTTATAAAAACAAAAAAATTACTTGTAGAAGAAAAAACTCACGATTTTACCGAGGCGCTAGGTGTTAATTTATTCGGTGATAGTGTTTCCAACGCTCCTTTAGAGGGTTATGTAGAGTTTAAAATGAATTACTCACCGTTTGCGTCTAGCAGTGGTGAAAACTTAAGCAAAAGTGCTAAAGGCATATTGTTTGTAGAGTTTGGAGACTCAAGTGGAAGAAGGTCTAACAAATATAGAATAAGTACAATATCTTCTGACCACGAAGCTGATAACATGGCACTTGCAGATTCTGAATACTCAGTTAGAGTAAGCGCGCCTTTTGGTGATGATGTAAACTTTATAACAGACAATGCTAGTAGTCCTAGTGAGATTTTAGATGGAACTATAGTCAGTATATATGACCATGTTATTGATGATGGCGGTAGTTTTGAGGGTAGATTTTTTGTAAAAATATTTGGAGACACGGTTTTTGACGAAAACATTGTGGTTAAATCTGCTGTTACAAACCAAAGGTATAGAGTCGTAGAGTCTCAAGAATTATTTTTAATGAACAGAGATCATGTTACTAACATTGGGGTTCACGTAAGCAGTACAAGCGGAGCGCAAGTTGTAACCAGTATGGGTGGTCATCGTAGCTATATAACAGGTTTGGGGACAGGTGATCATGTTGGTGGAGCTTATGATACAGAGAGAGTGTATTACAGGCCTTTCAACGGCAATGAATCACTTTTAGATCCACAAGTGTACCACCACTACTCGCAATTTTACACGGGTAGTTCTTCTAACAGGGCTTACACTGGTCAAGGAACTATTCCGCAAGCAAGTGGTAATCAAAACCCTGGAGTTGGCTGGAATAATTTTTGTCAATTCGCTGTTTTTTTTAGAAACTATAAATACGAAAGTGACACTGAAACAGCAGCGTTTTTTAACAACAACACCTCATCAAGCAAAGACATAGGTCAATATAAGTTTGGAACTGGTGATTGGAGAAAGGAGTTTGAAGACTATACATCGCCTGGTGTTAGTAATAATATTGATGCTACCAACTACAATACTGGTACCAGGAATTACCGAGCTGACGGAAGCACAGACGCTAACACAAATGGTTGGGGTGGAGCATGGCAAAGAAAAACTAACATATATGATGAGTTGACAAATGGTAACACTAATCCAAACTACAATCCGTACCCTGAACCCAACGCAACAACAGCAGGTGATACAAGAGACGAAAACAGCGAAGTTTGGTTTATTGACAATGGTCCATGGGTAGCTTCAAGGGGGAGTAGTGATGCCTTGCACTGGCAGTACATTGCCCCGTGTAGGCAAAGGCACTCTAATGGTATTAGCACTTTCTCTGGCTTTTGGAAAATGGATGTAGGTTTTGGTGGGCTTTATGATTCAATGGCAAGCAGTAATCCAAAAATTTTTAGCATTGACAACCCAGAATACCAAGATGCCAACCACCAAGATACGGTAGCGTTGTTAATACCTCAAAAAAGGTTTAGATTCAGAGAAGATCCACACGGTACAATTTACACAGCTGTACCATCCGTGGCAAAACACAGGCTTCTTAGATACGCTTCTAACCACAAGTATGGATATGGTACAAGCCATCCCAACTATGACGAAACTAAAAAACCGGTACCGGGAGCAAAGCAAACTCTACAGCTCGAGGTACCTCAATTGTCTCCAAACTTTACTAATCGTTGGCAGTTAAAATTAGAGCCTCAAATAGTTTGGAACCCTGCCACTACAGGTTTAGGGCCTATTGACAATGGTATAAATGGCGTTGTTCTAAGTAGGGCAAGTGGAGATACAGCGGATACTACTAATATTAACGATTATAAAATCGTGGTAGCTAGCAATGTCATAGTAAACGACAACGCTTTGATTGAAAACGTTGTAATAACCGAGGGCTTATTGGTTACACACTACAATGGTGACGGTGCCGGTGCTGAAACCTCAACATATGCAGAAGAAGTAGTTTCTACTTCTATCACGGTATTTGGGACAACAATCTCAAATGGTTTTAATGTTAACTCTACACAAGAATTGCTAGTAAGAAAAGTAGAAAAGAGAGCTGATAACGAGGGATACGATGTTTATTTAACTGGTTATAGGAGACTACTGCACGCCGATGACATGTTTACTCCCACCAATAATACTGAGGTTAGGTTTCAACAGCCTAAAATGAATGGTTACAGTCAAAACTCCGTAAATAGACTAAACGTAAACTCCACTGCGTTTTCTTTAAGCAACCCTGGCATAATGGCTGTAGGCTATACGCTTGAGGTTATAGAGCAAATAGAAAGCGAGGTTGCAATGCCTACAAATCCCGCTGTGTTTGAAACAGAGCCTAAAACAAAAAATGATTTAGATATTTACTACGAAGCTAGTGGTTTAAACCCAGTGGTTTTAAACGAAGACACTATAAGTGCAGCTATACCTTTGGGTTCTATCGTGACTAGTGATCTAAGTCCAAATTCTTTATTTGATGGCGACTCAAACAATTCTTATATTCCAGAAAACATAACCGTAGCAGAGCATATTGGTGGTAACACTATAGTTTTGAATACGCCAATAGCAAGAGGCGTGTACCCACAAGATAACGCTTTAATTTCATACCCACCAAATTACACTCCCGGCGTGTCTGTAGCCAAAAGACTTAAGATAATAAAACCAAACAAAGAGCAAATTATTGTTACTGTTGTAAGCCTTCCAAACGCTGACGCTAGCGGAAATATATCTCAAATAACTTTAAACCCTTTTTTATTATCTGAAAAAATAGTTTTAGATTATTATAATTGTTATTCTTTTGGTAATGGAGTAGAGTCAAATAGAATCAAAGATCTTTTTAACAAACCATATATTAGTAACGGTGTTAGAGTTTCTACTACATTAGAAACAGATTATAATGAAGAGCATAGAAAGTATGGTTTGATATATTCTGGAATATATAATTCTAATAGTGGTGTCAACAATCTTAATCAGTTTGTGCAAGCTGAAAAAATAACTAAAGACTTAAATCCTAGCTATGGTAGCATACAAAAGCTTCACTCTAGAGACTCTGATTTAGTAGTTTTTTGCGAAGATAAGGTGTTAAGAGTTTTAGCCAATAAAGATGCTCTTTTCAACGCTGATGGAAATACACAGTTAACGGCTACTGAAAACGTGCTAGGGCAAACCGTGCCTTTTATGGGTGAATATGGAATATCTAAAAACCCAGAATCTTTTGCTTCAGAAAATTATAGAATATACTTTGCAGATAAAACAAGAGGAGCTGTTTTAAGGCTTTCTAAAGATGGTTTAACCCCTATATCCGATGCTGGAATGAAGGATTATTTTAAAGATTCTATGTCCACAGGCACTATAAATCTTTTAGGTGAAAACGCAGGTGATGGTGAAGAATATTGGGATTTGTTTAGTACGTCTAACGTAACTTTTGCTGAAAGTAGCAGTATCATCATTGGTGGCCACAACATGTCAACGCAGAGAGCTATTACTGGGTGGGGTAAATATGGTAATGTAGCTAATCTTAATAAAGACAATATACTAACTGTTGGTAAAACTTACAACTTACAATTCGATGTTATAGAGTATTATGATGAAGATAATGGCGGTGTAAAGGTACGTGATAGCGATGGTTCCGTGCCTAGTATTTTTATAAATAATTCTTTTGGCAACGGGTGGAACGCTGGCCCATCTTTTTCAAAGTTTAAGTTTGATGGTGCACATGTTAATGTTACTTGGGAAGCTGCAACAACACGTTTTAGTCTAGGTCAATATCAAGTAAATAGAAAATCTGGGTTTTATGATGGTACTGGTGTTTATGTTGCTGAAGATTTAACTCAATCTCCACCTGTTCAAGAAACAACTACAGTCGCTGAATATATAGACTCTATAAGAACTGACGGAGGAACCACTAGCGCACGGTCTTATATTTATGGTGGAGCTGTTAGAATAAAAAACTTAGTTTTGAAGGAAGTCAAAGACAGTAAAAAGATACTGGGTAGTTTTGACGATAAAAAGAACGAGTACAATATAAGCATAGGTGGTGACACCGTGTCTTTTAAAGAAGATGTAAGAGGTTGGGTTAGTTTTAAATCTTTTGTACCTGAGTCCGCTATTAGCTGTGGTAATGATTATTATTCCACTAAAAACGGTAAAATATGGCAGCACCACGTTAGTGGCGCTAAAAATAATTCTTTTTATGGGCAAGACTCTGTAAACTCTAGTGTGAACGTTTTAATAAATCAAGCCCCTGGTGTAATAAAATCTTTTAAAACTATAGACTATGATGGTAGTCAAGCAAAGGTAATTCAAAACCTTGAAGACGACCAATACTATAACATGGAAAATAAAGCCGGTTGGTTTGTTAGCTCTATAAAGACAGATAAGCAATCGGGTACTTTAAATGAGTTTGTTGAAAAAGAAGGTAAATGGTTTAACTATATATCAGGACAAAGCTCTACAGACGCCGAGGATCTTGATTTTGCAGCGTTTAATGTTCAAGGCATAGGAATACTAGACAAAGTATCATCAAGTGGCGACCTAGTCTTTTCTAGACCTCTAAACGCATCTTTACAGGTTGGGGATGTTATATACCAACAAGAGGAAAACAAAGCCGTTAAAGTTGGCGTAGTTGACCGTATAAACGGTAGAGTAATAGAACTTAGAGATGTAGAGTTAATGCCAATAAGTGGAGTGTTTATTCTTTTTGCAAAATCAAACTCAGTAAACGTATCTAGTCTTGTTGGTTATTTTGCTAACATAAAACTAGAAAACAACTCAACTGAAAATATAGAGCTTTTTTCAGTAGCATCTGACATAACAGAAAGTAGTAAATAATAATATATGAAGACAATACAAAAATTTATTTTTGACGACACGCCTGTAGCTCAAGCTGGAGGACAAAAAAGTTTCACTATATCAGGAGACGATGGCGCTGTATTTTCCTTGCAGATAAAGCGAGGTTCTTTATTTTATAATTTTAATGCAAAAGAGTTTGTTAGCAATGAAACTAAACTAACCAATGCTGTTGTTTCTAATGGAACATATGATGTAGATGTTTTATTTCCAGCCTCTGCAACGGCTCATAAATTTGATATATATTTATTTGCAGAAAGCAACTCTGACACTAAACATGCTGGTTACAACGAGGTGAGAGATTATGATTTAATAAACGTTAACAAAAGTTCTGGATCTAACTCTAACATATTGATAAAAGAACTATATCAAATGCTAAACGTTAACTTATCGATACGTGGTTATGATACTAACAATGCCAGCGGAAGTGGTAGCCCTTATGTTATAACTACCTTTGCAGGTGCAAAAACACCAAGCTTTGCTTTTAGTGCTACTTGGACAAGTTTAGCTAGCACTTTATCTATATCTATTAAGAAACAACCATCAGCTAATGATTTATTAGCCGTTGCACAGAGAACGCCATTATCACCCGCTTTTATTGAGGGTGAAAACGTGTACCCATTAGTGACAACACCAGCAAACCTAGGGGCTGCGGCTTCAGGTACTAGGGTTGACTCTTCAAGTGGACAGGAGATTACTATGTACGTTGTAGCTTCAACTCTAGCGTCGGTAGGTGATAGGGTGACAACTTCAACGACTAACCATTATTTAAATGATAACGTTGTAACCGTAACAGCTGTTAGCACTGGTAGTGGTAAAACTTTTACTATATCAGAAGAAGTAGATATAACAGACGATCTAGCTTTGAATTTTAGCAATTCAAGAAACAGAGCTTGGCTGTACAGTAATGTTGAAGGTATATCTCCCGGCATGAGCACGCTAACTACTGCGTTTCCAAGACAAGCTTTTGTAGAGGATTATCAAACCGGCGCTGTAGACGCTAGCCAAGATAAAAAAGCGATATTATTGCTTGGTCACAAACCTGTAAAAACTAGAGACAACACAACGCTTGTTGAAACGTCTGTCCAAAAAGGTGTTATTGTATTCTCAGAGCAAGCACTGTATTCTCATTTAGGTGTAAACAGTAAGATTTTTGGTTTTGGAACAAGTCATATAAAAAGTATAACTGGTCTTGACTTAGAGTTTAGTAACTTGGCTTTAAAGCTAGGAGCTAACACTACTACTACAACTTCCTCCCCAAGTGCAAACGCTACTTTCAACGTGGCAAGCGGAGAGGGTATTGGTATAGGAGCTATTATTACAGGTATAGGTATAGACGAGAGTGTTAGCGCTCCAACTGTTACAGTTAAAACAAATGTTGACGGTAGTACTTACAATGGTGGTTCAGCAAGAATAACACTCAGCGCTGTTCAAACTTTAGAAACCGGCACTGTGTTAACTTTTAACACAAGTAGATCTGTTACTATAAGTGGTAACGTTAAAATTAACAGTGTAGCAAAAGAAAACACGATATATTTTGATATGTCAAGATTGATAGAGGCTGCTCTTTAGAGTAAATCACTAGCATAAAGTGTGACTATATAGCTACGGATAAATAAAATTAAATGAATAATGTTAACTTTAGAACCTTTAAAAAAGGTGACTATGAAACTTGCTGTAGTTGGTGGAAGGAGTGGGATAAATCTTTTGAAGGTAAGGCTATAAGTAGAGATCTTTTACCTGATGATAAAAGATGTTATTTGATAGAAAAAAACAACACACCTGTAGCTTGTACTTTTTTACTACTATCTTTAGATGTACCGTGTATAGCATGGACGACGTATCTAGTATCAAACCCAAACTACAGAGATAAAGATAGGGGAGAATTAATAAGACTTCTAGTTAAGAATGTAGAAGTAGAAGCTAAGAACCAGGGGGTTACTCAGCTATTCACCGTTTGCGGTGATAAACACATGTCTAAAATACATGCCGATTTAGACTGGATGATGGTACCAGTCGAACATGAAGCACATAAATACTTATAAACTATGGGGTCAGGAGCAAGAAGAAGGTCAAACGAGTTAGCGCAAAAACAGATGGATATGACTGAAGAGCAGTTAAAAGTTTATCAATCAGAGCAAAAAATACAAAGAAAACTTTTAGCCGAGCAAAAGCAAGAGTATAGATCTTTTGAATTTAAAAACCCGTACGACAATATTGAAAACTACTACGAAGACTTAAAGGTTAACACACAGCAGGCAGATTTTCAAAGAGACATGGCTAATCAGCAACAAGCAAATATAATGCAAAGTCTAAAAGGAGCCGCTGGAGGTTCTGGTATAGCTGGTTTAGCACAAGCTATGGCTAACCAAGGTCAAGTGCAAGCACAGCAAATATCTATTGGTATAGGTCAACAAGAGCAACAAAACCAAATGGCAGCAATAAAAGGTGCATCTGCAGCTGATATGGCTGAAAGAGGTGGTGAGGCAATGGTTCAATCCGCTGAAATGCAAAGGCAATCAACTTTACTAGGTATTGAGTATGGTGGTATGGCTGGAGCAAATGCTGGTGTTCAGTCGGCATACGGTAATCAAATGGCTGGTTTTCAAATGCAAGCAGGTATGCTCAACTCTCAAGGAGCAGCAGCAGCTCAAATGGTATCAGGAGGCCTTTCTGCACTTTCTGATAGAAAGTTAAAGAAAAATATAAATAAAATAGGTCAATCACCAAGTGGAATAAACATATACAGTTTTAACTATAAAAATAGCGATCACGGTAAAGGCTTATTTCAAGGTGTAATGTCTGATGAAATGCCGCAAGCTGTTGTAGGATCTAGAGGTGGTTATGAAACGGTTAATTACAACATGATAGACGTAGAATTTAAACAAATATAAAATGGCAAAAGGAGCGATAGATTTAAACCCAGGGGCAGACTCTACTTTGGTACAAGCGGCAACAAACGCTGCCATGGCCAATGTACCTAAAGATCTTAGTAAGATATTTGCACAGCAAACAGAGAATTACAGAAAAACTATGGAAACCGTGGGTGAGGCTTACGGGTCAGTTATTAAGAAGGCCGCGCAAATAGCAGCACCACTGGTAGCTGAAGCTGTACAAAAGAAAAAACTTAGAAACTTAGGTGACGATTATATTTCCACTGGAAATTATAATAAAATGGCATCTATGTTGGACGAGTTAAAAAAAGGCAAACAAAACTTAAGAGGTTTAACTGGATCAGAAAGACGTATAGAGAAAAGAAGATTAAAAACCCTTGAATCAAACTACTTTGCTAAAATAAAACAAACAGACGAAGTTATTATTACTACTCAAGAAAACCTTTCAAGCGGAAACTTTGACCAAAAGTCCACGCCTGTATTTAACCAAGTATTAGCAGCTGGTATTTCTAATGGTGGTAGACCAATAGCTAGTGGCAAGTATAAAGGTTATATTGCCGAAAGCATTGAGGTGGATGGAGAGCAAGGCTGGCAGCTAGTCGCTCCTTCAGAAACTAAAGGTGGTAAAGGTAAGGTTGTAGCTTCTTTTACAGGTGATAACGAACCTGTGTTTTCTCAAAAAGCTGTTAAAAGTTCTGAAGCTATTGTTGGTGTTGAAGCTTCTGATGGCGTTGAGGCTGTTGAGGCTGTGGATGCAGTGCAAGGGGTAGAAGGTGTAGATGGTAAGTTTACGCCCAACAGTGCTGTTAGTGGTTTGTTAAACCCAAAACTTAAAACAGAAACTATAACAGCTTGGAACTCTTTTGATCTTGAAGCTCATAAGAATGGCAAGTCTTTAGAAGGTAGAGAGGTAACTATAGCTAGGCAAGTAGGAGATCTTGTTACGGAATCTAACCTAGCGGCTTTTCAAACCCAAAAACTTGGAAACAATCCTAATAGTTTTATGGACGACATGCATCAGCCAAGTAAGTTGTCCATGGGTATGTTTGAAGCGTTGAAAGGCGTAAAAGGTTTGCAGGATGTTCCGGGTACAGCGAAAGGCATTGACAAGGCTGATTTTGCTAGCCCAGAAAACATGAAGATATTAAAAGATGCAATGACGCCAGGTGGAAATGGTTACAACTATGAAGAGGCTAAAGCGGCGTTTACTGCTTGGTCGGCTGACAATATAGTTAACAGTAGCAAAGCTTCAGAGCAAAGGCTTATCGCTGAGAAAGGAAGGTTTCCAGACGTAACAGCTAGCAAGGGGTTAAAGCTAGGTGATAAAACTTTTATGAAAGGTGAGTTAGAAAATCTTTATACCAGAATAGAAAGTGGAAAAACGTTTAACACAAAAGACTTTTCGTTTAAGCCAGATGGTAGTGGTGGTTGGGATAAAATTTCTACTGAAACTAAAGAAACTATTGAAAGCTACAATGATACAAAAACTATGATTTCCGATGGTCTAGGTAGTTATGATAAAGGTTGGGATAAAATAGGTCAATACAAAGGAGCTGATGGTGGTGGTGGTGGCTACAAACTTAATGACATGCAGATAGGCAAAATTCAACAATTATTTGGCCCAGATTCTAGAGAATCAAACTCAGTTTCTAAGCTGAATATCTTGTTTAAAGATGATCCTTTGTTTTCTGGTCAAAACGATGGCGATGGAGCTTTTACACAAGAAAACGCATTCGACGCGCAAACTATAGGTTTTAATGGTAAGACATACAGATTGGATGCTACAGATCCTGAGGGAGATGATGATTACAGCCGTTTGTTAGATGACATTGAGGCTTTTAAAAAAGAAAACCAAACACAAGGTGGTTCATCTACTACAAGCACAGAGGTAGAGAATAACACAGAAGTAGAAAACAGCACGGAAGTAGAAAACAGCACGGAAGTAGGAGGTGCCGCTGTTAATCAAGAGGCTGTTGCAACCCCAGAAGTTGTTGATAGTCCAGAAGCAACAAATAATTTAACAAAAAAAGAGATTAGCGTTGCAAATCCTTTTAACGAAAGCGTAAACAAGCAAACAGGTTTACCGAACAAAGGGTCTGTAGCCGATGTTTCCCAAAGTTACAATGCTGAGGACAAAACTATGACAACTATAAAGGAGTTTCCTTTTTCTAAATCCTTAAGAAAAGCAGTTGGGAATGACGAGCACGCGGTTAAAAGATATTTTGAAGCAAATACAGATGTATATCCTGGTGTTAAAATTGAGTTAGAAGACGAAAACGGTAGTGATGTTAAAACAGAAAGCGGTAGTAGTAATGATACTTTCCGAGTAGTTCTTCCAAACGGCAAGAGCAAAGTGTTTCAAGCAGATCCAAAGTTAAAAGTTGTATATGGTAAAGATGGTGATTACAACACCTCGTCTCTTGGAGGAAACGATCAAAGAAGAACTATGGAGGTTCATGATTGGATTAAAGAGAACAGTGGTAGCGAAACCACTGCGCCAGTTGATAACAGTATCAAAGAAGGGCCTAACAAAGGCAAACCATCAACATGGAGCATTATAAAGCCTGGTGCTTTTGAGTTAAATCAAGGTTTAATGGATTCAATAGTTACTAACGAAGGGTTTGTTGAGGGAGGTTTGCCTTATAAAGACACCGGTGGTCTTCCAACCATTGGTTTTGGTTACACAAAATACTCTTTGGATGGTAAAGACGGTAGGCCTTTAATGAGTGAATACTGGAAAGATGGTAAAGCTACAGGTAAGGTGATGACTAAAGAAGATGCTATAATGCTTCAGCCATTAGTCGCTTCTATATATAAGGATCAAGTAGATAACAGTGTTACGAATAAATCTATAAATGCAGAGCAGTACAACGTTCTTGTTGACTTAGCCTATAGAAATGGTAATGGAAATGTTAAAAGCTCAGGTATTTACAAAGCTATTAACAAAGGTGATATAAAAGGTGCTATAGAAATTCTAAAAACAAGCAAAGCACTTTACAAAGTAGGTGGTGAGGTAGAATATGCAGAGAACGGTACTGATTTCAAAAAGAATGGTATATACAAAAGAAATATGGATTTAGTTGCTAAGCTAGAGAAAAGTTTAAAACCAAATTTAGGTTAATAAAATAATATTAAATAATGCCAGAAAACGAAGAAATATTAAGTAATATTTGGAATAGTCTATCTAACGATACTAACGTTAGTGTTAAGGCTAAGAATTTTGATGAGTGGAAAGCTAATTTTGTAGCGGATCCAGAAATACAAGCT
>TARA_R110001592_G_scaffold361214_1_pt1 | contig 17745 bp, 11 predicted proteins | sample TARA_R110001592 | Tara Oceans TARA_R110001592 (sample SAMEA4398387) | marine metagenome | biome: Polar Biome; feature: [SRF] surface water layer (ENVO:00010504); material: water (ENVO:00002006), including particulate matter (ENVO:01000060) such as... | depth 5 m | reverse complement strand
CGCCCGGACGGCAAGGGCGATGTGGGATTCCACACCCGCCGCGAACGGCGGCAACAGAGGAGCGGGCAGACGTTTTTCAAGCGCGGTGGGGATGGCTGTTTTTGACCCAAAGCAGTCAATCGTCGCTGAACCGCTTCGCGGAAGGACACATCCCAGACAGCGGTTCAAGACGGTTCTGGCGGCCGATTTTCCTGGCATTCCAAATCACTTGTCCCAGCGTCCCTAGAATTCGAAAGCGCTGGTTTCGTGCGGAAGTCCGCCGTTAAGGTTTAGGCGTGATTCGGTCGGGGCGGACCGCGTGCTTTCGCGCCTGTCCGTTCGGTCGTGTCATATTAGTTAGATTGCGCTTCAGAACGGAGGTTCAAAAATGAACGCGAATGTAATCGAGTTTTACAAAAAATTACGGACCGACAAAGGTCTGATCGAAGCGCTCTCTGAGGGAAAAACGACGGAAGAGTTCATCAAGGCCACCATCGACAAAGCCGCCGAAATGGGCATCACGTTGCAGGCCGAAGACGTTGTCGCCGCCTGCGGCAATTTCGAGGAACTCTGCAAGCTCGCCGCCAACGACGACGAACTGACCGAATTCGAACTCGAGGTCATCGCGGGCGGCAACGGCAGCGGCGGGTTTCCGGGCACTTACCGCGCCTTCGACCTTTCTGGTGGACAGACCGTCAACGGTGCCATCTAGTCGCCCGGACTGATTGGTTTGAAGGAAGCGCCTGCACTGAGCCGAGTGCAGGCGTTTTCATTTCAAAGGTGCGGCCCAAGCGGTTGGCTGGCAGTGATTTTTCCGAGCGTCCCAAACCCTTTGTCCTGAAGTTCAAAATCGGGATCGCCCCTGGGTTTATGAGCGGAACCTGCGTTAGGAGGGAAGGTGTCCGGCCATAGGGCAGACGGCGGGTGTGCTTGCTTTTGGTCTGCCGGCCTGACTCAAAGTTAAGGAAAGTGCTTCAGAACGGAGGTTCAACAATGAATGCGAATGTTATTGAATTTTATAAGAAGGTCCGCATGGACCAAGGCCTGATCGGAGCGCTCTCTGAGGGAAAAACGATGGAAGAATTCTATACGATCGCCATCGACAAAGCCGCCGAAATTGGCCTCACCTTCCAGGAAGATGACGTCAAGGAGGCCTGCGAGAAATGGGGGGAACTCCGCATGCTCGCCACTGACGACGGCGAACTGACCGAATTCGAATTGGAGATCATCTCCGCGGGTGGCGACGGCGGCAGCTACAACCCTCCTTCCGGAATGACGTGCTACGGCGGAGGAGTCTAACGCCTCGTCGGTTCGGAATTATGGAAGCGCCCGCCCTCGACCGAGGGCGGGCGTTTTCTTTTTCGCGGCCGGCGCTCTGTATCGCCGGCAAGTATGCCGGGCGTCCCAAACCGCTTGTCCCAGCGTTCATGCGCCGCGATAGCGTTAGGTTTTATGAGAATTATCTGCGGTAAGTGGAGACGGCTCGGTCCTTGAGCGGATGCGTGATCGCGCATCCGACCGCAGGGCGGGGTCTTTTTAAGTCAGCGCTTCAGAAAAGAGGTTCTCATGAACGCGAATGTTGTTGAATTCTATAAAAAAGTCCGCACGGACCAAGGCTTGATCGAAGCGCTCTCTGAGGGAAAAACGACGGAAGAATTTACAAAAATCGCCGTCACCAAAGCGGCCGAAATGGGTATCGCGTTGCAGGCGGACGATATCGTGGCCGCCTGCGGCCAGTTTGATGAACTCTGCAAACTCGCCGCCAACGACGACGAACTGACCGATTTCGAGCTCGAGATGATCGCTGCGGGGGAAGGGGAAAATGCTGTTGGAGTCAGCGGAACGTTTTGCATTCAAGTCGGGTCTTGATCGCGGCGTTTTAATTTTCGAACGGGAGCGCCTGCACGCGGCCACGTGCAGGCGTTTTCTTTTTGCGGATCTGCGGCCTTAACGGCCGAGGCTTTTGATCCAGGCCGTGAACTCCGGCGTGTCGCCACCCTCGGCCGCGGGACCGGCGGTGGTTGCGATGGCCGCCGCCTGGCCCATGGCGCGGGCTTCACTGGGCGACAGGCCGTAGCGGTTCTTGAACGACTTGCTGAACTGCGACTCGCTGGAAAATCCGCAGGTGTATCCGACGGCGCCGATGTTCAGGTTGTTGTTCGCGGGGTTCGACAGCATATGCAGGCTGCGCCGCAGGCGGCGTTCCAGGATGTAGCGGGCAACCCCGTCATGGGGCGCGAAAATGCGGTAAAGCTGCGAGCGGGAAATGCGGAAAGTCTTGGCCAGCACCTCGGGCGCCAACTGTTCGCCCAGGTTCTGGTCGATATAACGGAAGATCGCCTTGCCAACGGCGAGGGAGACCTCGGGTGCGGCGTCCTCGGTCAGTTCCGCTTCGTGGGTCAGCCAGGTTTCCAACAGGCCGAGCGTCCCTTTCAGGGCGACGCCCGCATGGCCCATGTCCATTTCGGGCACGTGGTTCCATAACGAGCGGAGATGTTCCGCGACGAAGGGCACCATCGGGTTGTCCTGGCCCAGCCGCCGGCCGTGGAACACGGACAACAGGTCCGACAGGGCCGGGTGAAGTTCGCGCGGCAGGACCATGGTCAGGTTGGCGAAATCGGTGTTCAGCATCTCGTGGGGCTGATCCAGATCGATGATCAGCATGTCGCCGGCCACGATCCGGTGATCGCTGCTGGCCAGGCCGCCGCCTTCGAGGAAGACCTGGACAAGGATGTGATCCATATCGTCACGGGCGACGCGGCGGTCGTTGCGGCTGAACAGTTGCGATTGGGCGCGGGTCACGCCGAACACGGCGTCGCCCAGGTTGCAGACGTCGATCCGCGCGGTCATGTCGTGCTTGGGGGTGCTGCCGTCCGGCGCCAGCAGGTCGAACAGCACGCCCATGTTCTGGTTCCAGGCGTCGAAACGGTCGCCGGAATCGAAGAAATCCGTATCGAAATGCGCGATTTCAACGCGCGGCGGCGGTTTGCCGGTCGCCATTCACTTGTCTCCCCGACAATACCTTCCCTCGTTCCGACGGAGCACGTCAGTGGTGCAGTCCAGGCCGTTAACCGCCGGTTCCCGCACAAAAGGCATTGGGGACGTCATTAATTCCCAGACGGTGTGTCCTGTATACCTTCGTGGAGGTGAGCCTACGGGGGATTGAACGTTGGGACAATTGTTTTGGGACGGAAAGACAAGTTCCGCGCAGCACAGTCCTCGTACACTCGGCCATTAAATGGGCGGATAAGCCGCACCGTGGGGGCCATCAAAAATTGTCTCAACCGCCAAAGCGCCAGATCTTCCGTCAGGCGGCATTGGACCGTCTGTCGTCCCCGGAACAGCTTGATCGCCTGGCCATCGTCACAGATTCCATCGGTTGGCTGGCCTTGGGCACCATTGCCGTTTTGATCGCGGCGATCGTGACCTGGGGGTTCGTCGGCAAGATCCCGGATCAGATCGCGGGCAAGGGGATTCTCGTCAGCGCCGGCGGCCGGGTGCTTGACGCCATGTCGCCGTCAGACGGCATCGTTTCCAAACTTTATGTCGATCAGAATTCCGGGGTCGAGAAAGGCCAGGTTGTGGCCGTGATCGAGCAGACGGCCCTTCGCCAGCAGCGCGAGAACGCCGCCGAGACATTCGACGAGCGGCAAAAGGAAAAGGCGCAGATCGTCCGTAACTTCGAGCGTGAGTACGGCCTTAAACAGAAGAATTTTGCCGAACAGGCCACGGCGCAACGGCAGATCATCAATGCCGCCGAACAGCGGGCCGGTTATCTGAAAAAGACTCTTGCGGCCCGGTCCCCGCTGGCGGCCAAGGGTCTTCTGCCCTGGGACAAGGTCGAGGAACTTCGAACCGACTACAACAGGGCTCTTCAGGATATCAGCGCCGCAAGAAACAAGATTCTGGAGCTTGAGTCCGACACGCTTACGCTTGAATCGGACCATGCCAAGGAACTGACCAAGATCGACCAGCGGATCGCCGATGCGGAACGTGAAATCAGGGAGATCGACGCGAAGCTCAGCCTTAACGGATCGGTCCTGGCCCCGGCGTCCGGACGGGTGACGGAACTGAAAGTCTTCGAAGGGGCTTTCGTGCAGACGGGTGCCCCGGTCATCAGCATTCTCACGTCGGGACGCAACCTGCAGGCCGTCGTCTATATCCCGACCAAGGACGGCAAACGTGTGCAGCCCGGCATGACCGTGCGCATCGCGCCGTCGATCGTGAAGAAGGAAGAGTACGGCACCATCATCGGCACGGTGATGAAGGTTTCGGAGTTTCCGGCGTCGAAGCAGGGCATGCTGACCGTCCTGCAGAACGAAAAACTGGTCACGGAATACGCGAACGACGGCGCGCCCTACGAGGCGCGTGTCGACCTTGTGCAAGATGGATCGACGGTCAGTGGCTTGAAATGGACGTCCGGCGCCGGACCGAATGCCCATGTCACGACCGGCACCACCATCGAAGCCGAAGTCACCGTCAAGGAAGATCCGCCGGCGAACCTCATCATTCCCTTTGTGCGCAAGCATACGGGGATCGGGTTCTGGCCCTCGGCGCCGGCGCACTGAATGCTCTCCCTCGTCAGCGACATTCCCGGTTTCGCGCGGCCGAAGCGTACGCCGACCATCCTGCAGATGGAGGCCGTCGAATGCGGCGCGGCGTCGCTGGCGATGGTGATGGCATTCCACGGTCTTTGGGTACCGATGGAGGAACTGCGTATCGCCTGTGGCGTCACGCGCGACGGCAGCAAGGCGAGCAACGTCCTCAAGGCCGCGCGGTCATACGGATTCTCGGCGAAAGGGTTCAAGAAGGAGCCGAAGGACCTTACCAGCCTGCCGATGCCGTCGATCATCCATTGGAACTTCAACCACTATGTCGTCTTTGAGGGGTTCAAGCGCGGCAAGGCCTATCTGAACGATCCCGCCAGCGGGCCGCGCGTCGTATCGCTTGAGGAATTCGACCAGTCCTACACGGGCGTCGTTCTTGCGTTCGAGCCGTCGCCCGATCTGCAGCCGAAAGGCCACGCGCCGTCGATCCTGGCGTCCATGCGCAGCCGGCTGGACAGTTCAAATGCGGCGTTGGTCTACGTTCTTGCCGTCAGCCTGCTGTTGGTTGTTCCCGGGATCGTCATCGCGGGTTTTTCCAGAATCTTCGTCGATGAGGTTCTGATCGCGGAAAAAGAAGATTGGCTGGTGCCGCTGGTCCTGGGCGTGTTGACGGCGGCGGCGTTGCGCGGGGGGATGACCTGGCTTCAGCAGAAATATCTGCTGCGCATGGAAACCCGTCTGTCGCTGGCCATGGCGTCGACCTTCCTGTGGCACATGATCCGATTACCCATGTCGTTTTTCCAGCAGCGTCACGTCGGTGACCTGAGCGACCGGATGGCGGCCAACGACCGCGTGGCCAGACTGCTGTCCGGCGATCTGGCCACCAACACGCTCAATCTTGCCTCCGTTGTTTTCTACGGCGCGGCCATCGCCGTGTTCGACGTTTCGCTGGCGGTGATCGCGTTCGGGCTGGCGCTCATGAACGTCGCGGCGCTGCGGGTGGTCAACCGCAGCCGGGAGGACAACAGCCGCGCTCTTTTGGCTGACGGCGGCAAGCTGGCGGCGACGACCGTCGCCGCCATCCGCTCCATTGAAACCTTGAAATCGTCGGGCATGGAGGACAACACCTTCGCGAAATGGGCCGGCTACCAGGCGAAAATGCTGGAACAGCAACGCAATCTCGGCTTCTCGACGGCGGTCCTGACCGCCTTTCCGGCCTTGATGTCTTCCCTGACGGCGGCGGCGATTTTGGGTGTCGGCGGGTTTCGCGTGATGGACGGCGTGCTTTCGGTCGGGGCCATCGTTGCGATCCAATCGCTCATGTCGAACTTGACGGCGCCGATCTCCGGGCTGGTCGACCTCGGCGGCAAACTGCAACGGATCAAGGGCGACTTGACCCGTTTGGACGACATTCGCTCGGCGCGGCCGGACGACACGCGGAACGACAGGGCGGAAGAGGCCTGGACCGGTCCGCCCGTGCTCAGCGGTTGTATCGAGATACGAAACCTGCGCTATGGCTTCAGTCCGCTGGATCCGCCGCTGATCGATGATATCTCGATCTCGGTCGAATCCGGGTCGCGGATCGCCATCGTCGGCGCGTCCGGCAGCGGTAAGTCCACGCTGGGGCGGTTGATCGCGGGCGTGCTAAAACCGTGGGACGGCGACGTATTGATCGACGGCCACCGTCTCAACGAAGTGCCCCGGCAGGTCTTCGCCGATACCGTGGCTTATGTCGATCAGGACATCTTCCTGTTTTCCGGCACGATCCAGGAGAATTTGAGCCTGTGGGACAGCCAGATTCCGGACCACGTGTTGACGCAAGCGCTCAAGGACGCCGAGATCCACGATGACGTTATGGCCAGGCCGGGGCGCAGCGAGAGCCTGGTCGAGGAAGGCGGGATCAACTTCTCCGGCGGGCAGCGCCAACGGCTTGAGCTGGCCCGTGCCCTGGTCGGTCAGCCGCGGGTTCTGGTGCTGGACGAAGCGACGGCGGCGCTCGACCCGGTGACCGAAAAAACCATCGACGACAATCTTCGGCGCCGGGGCTGCACCTGCATCATCATCGCACACCGGCTTTCGACGATCCGGGACTGCGACGAGATCATCGTGCTGAAGAAAGGAAAGATCGCCGAACGCGGGGCGCACGAATACTTGATGGCACATGGCGAGGAGTATCCGCGACTGATCGGGACGCAGGGGGAGCAGAATGCAGCGCCGTAACCCCGAGAAATTCCTGGCGTCGATCGACATTCGCTCGTTCGCGGATGAAGCGCAGTCCATCGGGGCGAACAGGCCCATCCTGCTTGATCGCCCGGAAATGTCCGTTCTGATCCTCACCGGGCATGTCGACGTTTTCGCGGTGCGGCCCGACGTCGAAGGGAATATCGGGCAGCGCTACGCCCTCTACCGCGCGGCGGCCGGAGAGATGATATTCGGCCCGGATCTGGATGCGGATTACGGGTTTCTTGTGGTCGGCGTCGAAGGCACGCGGGTCGTCGTTAATACGGACGGAACCTTGGCCGGCCGTCTGGACCCGGACCAGCTTGCCGCCATTCTGGACCGCTACGTAACTGGTATGATGAAGGGTCTGGCGCCGCCACGGCCAAGTGGAGAAGCCGTCGTGCTGGACCGGAAGCCCCGGTCCGATCTTTACCGCCATTTGCCGGTGTTCGGCGTGGGCTCGCACCCGACCTGGGTGTTGGCCGCCGACGGTGCGGAGGCGCTGCATTATTTCGGCGAACTCGGACTGTCGTCTTCCGTTCTGCCGATTTCATCGACGCTGTGGCTCTCTGCGCCGGACGCGACGCCGGTGGCGGCCGTGTCGTCGGCAGACCTCGTCCAGACCGGCGAGTGGCAGCGGGCTCTGGCGGCGTTCGTCAGCCTTTGCGGGGCATGCCTGTCGGACAAACAGGCAGCCCTCGCGGACGAAACCGCGCGGCGGCAGAGGGCGCGAAAAACGGCCGAGGCGCAAATCCTGTCCTCCGTCATCGGCGAGATGGTGCAGACCGTGCGTCCGGAAAGCGGCAGGAAAACCACGGTGATCGCGGATGCCGATCCTCTCCACGCGGCTTTCTTGATGGTCGCGCGAGCAATGGGAATCGAAGGGGCGGTGGACGCAAAGCGCCCGTTTCGACAGGATCAGGCGCCGTCCATCGAACATATGGCACAGGTTTACAGACTACGGACGCGAAAGGTCATGCTGCGGGGTGACTGGTGGCGCCGCGATGTCGGGCCCTTGCTGGCCTTTCTTGAAGACGGCGGCGCACCGGTCGCAGTTGTTCCGACCGGCGCAGGCGAGTTTGACGTCATCGATCCCCGTGACGGTGTGCCGCGTAAATGCACGCGCGAGGTGGCGGAAACGCTGCAGCACGAAGCCGTCATGCTGTACCGCCCGCTTCCGGCCAGCCTGAGAACCTTGAGGGGCCTGATCGGATACATCCTTCCGGAACTTCGCGGTGACCTTCGGAGGGTTGCTCAGATGGGTCTGCTCGGGGGGCTGCTCGCAGCATTCACGCCGATGATGTCTTCGGTGATGATCGAGCAGGTTCTGCCGCGCGCCGACGTTGAGCAGCATATCCATATCATCCTGGGGCTCGTGGCGGCCGCATTCGGCGGCGCCAGCGTCGAGGTCGTGAAAGCCTTCGCGCTATTGCGGGTCGAGGGACGGGCCGATCTGCACCTGCAGGCCGCCATTTTCGACCGCCTGTTGCGCTTGCCGGCCGGGTTCTGCCGCCGGTTCACCGCGGGTGACCTGACCGACCGTGTGCTGGGTATCCAGACCATCCGTCAGACCCTCAGCGGCACGACGATCCAAAGCCTGTTGGGCGTAACTTTCGCCAGTTTCAGTCTGGCGTTGCTGGTCTACTACAATTGGCGGCTGTCGGTCGTCGCCTTGTCGTTGGTGTTATTCGCGATCCTGGTCACGGTGTTTCTGGGGCGCCGGCAGCTTCGCGAAGAACGCCGGCGGATCGCTCACCAGGGCAAGGCCGAAGGCTTTGTCTTGCAGTTGCTGACGGGGCTCGCAAAATTGCGTATCTCCGCCGCCGAGGGCAGAGCCTATGCGAAATGGGCGGGTTACTTCACGAAACAAAAGCAGCGTTTCGTGACGTCGCAGTCATATGCCAATTGGCAGGATGTCTTCCACGCGGCTTACCCCGCCTTCGCGACGGGGGTGATCTTTGTCGCGGCATCCATGCTGCTTAAGATGGAGGCCACGGACCTGCAGCTTGAAGCCCTGGTCAAGAGCGGCGAGAACACGGCCCGCCTACCCATGTCGACCGGCGATTTCGTGGCGTTCAATACGGCGTTCGGCCAGTTTCTTGCGGCGATGACCGGTTTGGCGACGGCGCTGACCAGAAGCCTGACAGTCATCCCCCTGTTCGAACGTCTGCGGCCGGTGGTCGAGACGGCGCCCGAAGTCGCGGACGATGACAAGGCTGCCGAGACCTTGCGCGGGAGAATCGAATTCAGCCATGTATCCTTCCGTTATGATACAGCGGGACCGCTGGTGCTGGACGATCTATCCCTGTCCATCAGCGAGAACGAGTTCGTCGCGATCGTCGGGCCGTCGGGCGGCGGAAAATCGACACTCGTCCGGCTGTTGCTCGGGTTCGAGTCCTGTTCGGGGGGCGATATTTATTTCGATCAAACCCCGATCAGCAACCTGGACCTGACCTCGCTGCGCCAGCAGGTGCGGGTCGTCCTGCAGAACGGGCAACTGACGACGGGAAGCATATTGTCGAACATCCTGGGTTCGTCGGCGCAGACCCTGGACGACGCCTGGGCCGCCGCACGGCAGGCCGGTCTGGCGGCCGATATCGAAGCCATGCCCATGGGCATGCACACCGTTCTGATGGAAGGCGTGAACACCCTTTCCGGCGGCCAGCGGCAGCGGCTGATGATCGCGCGTGCCCTTGTGCACCGGCCGCGCATCCTGTTGCTGGACGAGCCGACCAGCGCGCTGGACAACAGGACCCAGGAAACAGTCATGGATTCCGTCGCACACCTGAATGCGACAAGGCTGGTCATCGCGCACCGCCTTTCGACGGTTCGTGCGGCGGACCGGATCATCGTGCTGGAGCGGGGCCGCGTCGTTCAGGAAGGATCATTTGACGAGTTGATCTCGTCCGACGGGCCGTTCGCCGAAATGGCGCGGCGGCAATTGGTTTAGGAAGCACAGGCAAGGGGGGCGTCATGCGCAAGGTGCTGGTGATACTGGGGCAACTGCAAGATCCCGACGTTGAATGGATGGCCCGCACGGGCGTGAAGCGGTCGTTCGGCAGCGGCGATAGAGTTATCGAAGAAGGCGTCAAGGGCGACAGCCTGTTCATCCTGCTCGAGGGGAATCTGCGGATCGAGGATTCCAAGATCGGTACCATCGCCATCCTGGGTACGGGCGAGATCGTCGGAGAGATGTCGTTCGTCGATGACGCACCGCCGTCGGCCAGCGTGATCGCAGACGGAGAATGCAGCGTGTTGGAACTGCCCCACGCTGTGCTGGAATCCCGGATGGACCACGACCCCGCCTTCGGCAAGCGGTTGTACAGGGCGTTGTGTTTCTTCTTGGCTGACCGCCTGCGCGGCACGGTCCGGCGGTTCGGGTATGGCCAGGTCGGGAGCCTGGACAGTGACGACGTGATGGAAGACGAATTGGACGAACGGCTGCTGGATAGGGTATCCATCGCCGGCGAACGGTTCGACAGAATGCTGCGGACCCTCGCCACTGCGCGCGAGCAGGCATGAAGGCGCGCGGCGCATTCGTCGGCATCGCGGATGCGTTGGCGTTGCACGCCCTTGAACGCCCGTCGGCAACCGCTTTCACCTACCTGATTGACGGAGAGCAGAAGACAGAGAGCCTCTCATTCCGCGAGCTTTATCGCCGGGCCTGCGCCGTCGCGGGGCAGATTGCGGAGCGCCGCCCGGGCGCCGAGCGCGCACTCGTCCTCCAGGCGCCGGGACTGGATTACGTCATCAGTCTTTCTGCCTGTTTCATCGCCGGCGTCGCGGCGATTCCGACGCCACTTCCCGCAGCGCGCGTTGAGCGCACGTCAGCGCAGCGGTTTCAGCGGCTTGTCCGGGACGCGTCGCCGGAAGTCGTCCTCACACATACGGCGCTTCAACCCTTACTCTCGCGCGTGATGACATTGGAAGGGGACGTCGGGGGCCGGGTCTGCATCTGCACGGATGCCCTCGGGGCCAGTGAAGGGAGGGCGCCGGAAAGCGGGACGCCTGAAACAGGCGCGCTCATCCAGTACACCTCCGGGTCGACCGGTGATCCGAAAGGCGTCCTGATAGACCATGGGAACCTCGCCGCAAACCTCGCGGCGATCGCGGAAAAGTTTGAGCTGACGCGCGACAGCGTGGTTGTGAACTGGCTTCCGCCGTTTCACGACATGGGTCTGGTCGGCGGCATTCTGGAGGCCGTGTGGGCCGGGTATCACGTCGTTCTGATGGATCCGAAGCATTTCATCTCGCGGCCGTTGCGATGGCTGGAAGCCATTGAGCGTTTCAACGCGGACGTCAGCGGCGGAGCCAACTTCGCCTATGATCTCTGCGCCAACGCCATCGCCAAGGCCGAAAATCTGTCGCTTGATCTGTCCCGGTGGCGGTTGGCCTATAGCGGGGCCGAGCCGGTCCGCGCCACGTCCATCGACAGATTCTCCAGGGCGTTTGCGCCGTTCGGTTTCCGGCGTCAGGCCTTTTATCCCTGTTACGGCCTAGCCGAAGCGACCCTGATGGCGACGGGCGCCGACCCGGGTGCTACGCGGCCGATCGTCACGCCGTTCAAGGCATCAGATATGGAACAGGGACGCGCGATCCCGGCGGGCGACGGGGCCGGCGGCCATGAAGACGTGCGATCGCTCGTGTCGTGCGGCACGCCCTGCGCGGGTACGGTCGTCGAGATCGCCGATCCTGAATCCGGGAAGCGCCTTGAGGACGGCCGGATCGGTGAGATCTGGATTTCCGGCCCAGGAGTCTTCCGGGGCTATCGCCGGGGCGGTGACGATGCCCCCGAGACCGATGGCGTCTTGTCCACCTATTCCGGACAGGCATTCTTCCGAACCGGCGATCTTGGTTTTCAGCACGACGGGGCGCTCTATGTCGCGGGACGTCTCAAGGACATGATGATCTTTCATGGCCGGAACCATTTCCCCAATGACATCGAGGATACAGCCGTCGTCAGCCATCCGGCAATATCGCCCCATGGCGTGGCTGCGTTCTCAATGGATACGTGGCAGGAAGAGGTTCTTGTCGTCGCCTGCGAGATCAGGCGGGAGTACCGCAAGCATGGTGACTGGACCGAAGTCTTCACCGCCGTCCGCCGGGCCGTGACGGCCCAGTCCGGCGTGGCCCCGGCGGAGATCATCCTGCTGATGCCCGGTGCGCTGCCGCGCACGACCAGCGGCAAGATCCGCCGTTCGGCTTGCCGCTCGTCCTATGCTGCGAACGATTGGGCGGTGATCGCCCGCGGATCGGATCACGCGGCATCCGACGACATCGGCGCAAGGTATCCCGACCCGCTATTTCTGACGGACGGCAAAGACGAAAAGTTGGCCCATTTGCCGGATTATCTCAAGGGACGGCTGGCCGAATTGACGTCATTGCCGGCGGCATTCATCACGGATGAGTCGGAACTTGGTTCGCTTGGGATGGATTCCTTGAAGCAGGTCGAACTGGGCCTGCTGATTGAACAGGATCTAGGGGTCGTCCTGCCCAACGATTGGGCCGACCCGGGGAAGACGGTCGAGGCCTTGGCAATGCTGATCCAATCGCTCACATCTACCGAGGACCCCCAGCAATCGTCGGAGGCGCGCGCCAGGCCGGAGGAGAGGACGGAAGGCCCGTTCGCGGTGACGCCGATGCAAAGAGCGTTTCTTGAGGACGAAACCAAGGATCCGGATGGATTTTTGGAAATCTTGTACTTTCGGACACCCGTCGGGCTGGATGCGGCGGCACTGGAAACTGCGATCACTGCGTTGAATGGGTTCCACGACGCATTCTCGTTACGGTTCGAAAAATGCGCGGACGCGTGGACCTGCCGCTATCGAGAACCTGCGGGCGACGGCAGGTTGCAGCGTATCCAAATTGGTTCGGCTGGCGGCACAAGTATCGCCGCTGTGCGGGACACAACCATCGCGACCCTCATTTCCACGATCTCGATCGAGAACGGGTCGCTCGTGTCGGCAGCGCTCCTGGACCGCGGGCCGATGGAACATGGTCTGCTGATTGTCGCTTTTCACCACTTGGTCGTCGATGCGGTGTCTCTTTCGATCTGGGCGACACAACTGCAGGAAGCCTATGCGCGGGCCAAGTCAGGCCTGTCGCCGATGCCGAAGCGGGCCAGGCCTCTTTTTGGGTCTTGGCTCAAGGCGCTGGACCGCCACGGGCGGTCGGACGCCGTTAGTGACGAAGTGGACTATTGGACACGCGTTTGCGGCCCTGCGACAGGATCGTTCGCGGACGCACCAACGGACGATGCCGGCGGACACCACGCACTGCCGATGGAAACACTGACCGGCGCGCAGAGCCGAATCTTACTGGAAAGGTTCGCCTCGCCCATCGACAGGCAGGCATTGTTTCTCGCTGCATTCTCAAGAGCGGCGGCGGAGCACCTGGGCAGCCGATCGCCCCTGATCCTCGTTGAAAACAACGGCCGTTGCCCGTTCCCGAACACCGATCCGCATCGTGCCATCGGATGGTTCGTGTCGCAGTATCCCGTGCGCATTGACACGCAATCCGGCGGCGCGCCGTTTTCGGACTACGAAGGTGCACGGCAATCGCTGCTGACGGTGCCCAACGCAGGGGTCGGCTATGGCCTTCTGCTTTCCCGGCCTAGGTCGGACCCGGTCCGAAACAGCATGGAAAGCCTCGCGCGGCCTGACTTCTATTTCCAGTATCGCGGCAATATCGAAGATACCTTCCGCAGAAACGCGACGTTCCCCGTCGTCGGCATCCGCAACCTTCTAGAGCCAAGCCGAGGCTCGCAAAGTAAGAGCAGTATCACGCAATCTATGTGCCTCGTTGCAGTGGTTTCCAGAGGGAAGCTGTCATGGTCGCTCGCTTTCCATGCCCCCGCCCTGGAGAATCAGGTCAAATCGCTGAGTGACGGGATCCGTCGCTTCCTGTCGGTGATCGCCGAAAGCGACGATCGGTAACCGCTTTGTGGCTTTGGTGCCTGGGCAGCCACAGGGCCATGTTCCCGCCTCGCCGGATCGCATCACCAATCTGGCCGTCATGCCGCCCCGCATCTTCTTAGAGTCGGAAGTTGTCCATCTCTATGAACCCGACTGATATCCGCTTTTGGCTACAAGCCGCCGACCTGTGCGATCATTGTTCTCGACCGCTTTCAGGTGAATTCGGGTCCTTTGGAAGGCTATGATTGGGGCGATGACTAAGACCGTCACCATCTTCGAGGTCGGGCCGCGCGACGGCCTGCAGAACGAAAAGCGCCTGATCCCGGCGGCCGACAAGGTGCGCCTGATCGATCTTCTGGCCGCCGCCGGCTTCACCAAGATCGAGGCGACCAGTTTCGTGTCGCCCAAATGGGTGCCGCAGATGGCCGATGCCGCCGAGGTCATGGCCGCGATCACCCGCAGGCCCGGGGTGACCTACGCCGCCCTGACGCCCAACATGAAGGGATACGAGGGAGCCCGCGCGGCCAAGGTCGACGAGGTCGCCGTGTTCGCCGCCGCGTCGGAGGCGTTCAGCCAAAAGAACATCAACTGTTCCATCGCGGAAAGCCTGGACCGTTTCCGCCCGCTCATGGACGCGGCCCGAGCCGACGGCATTCCCGTGCGGGGGTATGTGTCCTGCGTCACCGACTGCCCCTATTCCGGCGCCGTGCCGCCGGAGGCCGCCGCCCGCGTGACCGAGGCGCTATTTGCCCTCGGCTGTTATGAGGTGTCGCTGGGCGACAGCATCGGCAAGGCAGCACCCGAGGCCGTCGCCGCCATGCTGGACGCGGTGCTGAATGCCGCCGACGCCGCCGACCTGGCCGGTCACTTCCACGACACGGGCGGCCGCGCGCTCGACAACATCGCGGTCAGCCTGGACATGGGGCTGCGCACCTTCGATTCCTCCGTCGGCGGCCTGGGCGGCTGCCCTTACGCGCCGGGGGCCAAGGGCAACGTGGCGACGGGCCGCGTGGTCGATTTCCTGGAGCGCGCCGGCCACGCCACCGGCATCGACCGGGCCGGCCTGGCCGCCGCCGAGGCCTTCGTCGCCGGCCTGGCGCTGGGAGAGACAAACCGCGGGTGAAATTCCCCGGAAAGCGGATATGCTGGACCTTGGCCGCATCCCGGTATATGCGGTTTATGACATGGTCCGAAACGGACCGCCGACCCGCGCAGAAGAACGCGGGCGCTCTTGATGGATGGCGCTGTTGAACAACCGCCAACTGATCGCGTTGTACGGTGCGACCCTGACCGCCGTGTTCGGGCTCGCGTACCTATGGGAATTCACGGTTGCAGGCGATGCCGCCGAGACGCTCGCCCATGGATCGCCGCATGTGCAACCGATCGACCGCTGGGAACACGTCCTGACGGCCACCGCTTTCGCCGCCGTCGCCATGTTCGTGCCGGCCGGGATCATCGGCTGGATGCTCAAGAAACAGAACGCGGCCGAAGAGGCCTACCGCCGCAGCGAAGGCACCTTGCGCGCCTTCATCGACCACGCGCCGGCGCTGGTCGCGCTCAAGCACGCCGACGGCCGCTATCTTCTGATGAACAAGGAATACACCAGTCAGTTGGGCCTGGACCCCGCCAAGACCGAGGGCCTGGACGCCAGCAACGTGTTCCCGACCGGCCTTGCTCAGGAATTCCGGGCTCAGGAGCGCCGGGCCGTGGAAACACGCCAGGACGTGACCGAGGAACACGTCATCCCCCACACGGACGGCGACCATGTGCATCTCTGCACCAAATTCCCGGTCATGGGAGACGACGGCACGGTCGTCGGCATCGGCACCTTTTCCACGGACATCACGGAGCAGAAGGCCGCGGAACGGCGTATCAACAACGCCCTGATGGATGCCGAGCGCGCCAACCGCGCGAAGTCCGAGTTTCTTGCCAACATGAGCCACGAACTGCGCACGCCGCTGAATTCGATCATCGGGTTTTCTCAGGTCATGTCCCTGGGCGAGGGCCTGAGGCTGCCCGCCGGCAAGCATGTGGAATACGCCCGCGACATCCAGCGGTCGGCCGAGCACCTGTTGCAACTCATCAACGACCTGTTGGATCTGTCCAAGATCGAAGCCGGCCAGATCACCCTGAACGAGGACGAAATCGACCTGCCGGAAATCCTTGAACAGGCCCGCCACATGCTCGAGACCGAGGCCGAAGCCAAGGCCCTGACCCTGACCTGCGCCTGCGAAGCCGGAATTCCGAAGCTGTTCGCCGACACCCGCTATGTCATGCAGGTGGCCCTGAACCTGTTGTCGAACGCCGTGAAATTCAACCGCACGGGCGGACGGGTGGATGTCTCCGCACGGGTCGAGGATGACGGCCGTATCGCCATCGACATCGCCGACACGGGCATCGGCATCGCGGCCGAGGACATTCCCCTGGTTCTGGAACCGTTCGGGCAGGTCGGCACATCGTCGGACCGCAGCCACATCGGCACCGGCCTGGGCCTGTCCGTCTCCAAACAGCTGGTCGAACTGCACGGCGGCAGCCTGACCCTGATCAGCGCGCCGGGCGTCGGCACGACCGTCACCGTCCGTTTACCGGCCAGCCGCGCAATCGGCACATGACCGCCATCCGGTCTCAAAAATCCGCGAGTCCGCCGCGAAGGTTGCAACTCAACCGACAAATGTGGGAGTCTTTGTCGAGGGGGAAATCGAGCCGGACCACCTGATGTTGGAGTATTTCGCACCTATATCTTATTGGGTGGTGACCGTTCTGTGGCTGGTCATCCTCATTCTTTATGTGGTCAAGCTGCGTCAATCCAAGCTGGTGGGCGGCGGCATCGCGGTGTTGCTGGTCATCCTGTCGATCGACGCCTTCCGCACGGTGCTGGAAAACGTCTACTTCGGCGCATACCACAATTCACGGCTGGGTCTTCTGCCGACGAGTTGGGCCGAAATCCTGGGCGATCCGTCGTTATTGCTGTTCCCCAAGGGCGTGAACATCGCCGCCGGCGTGTTGGTTCTGGTTCTGCTGATCCGCCACTGGCTGCCTCGGGAACTGCGCGAGGGCGAGGAACTGCGCCGCAAGGACGCGGTGCTGCGCAGCGTGTTCGACAATGCCGCCGTGGGCATGGTCCTGCACGCGGCCGACGGATCGACCCGCGAACGCGTCAACGATGCCTTCTGCAACCTTGTCGGATATTCGCAGGCCGAGCTGCTGGACAACCCCTACGAGGCCCTGACCCACCCCGACGACCTATTGCGCAGCCTGGAACTGCGCCGGCGTCTCGCCGACGGCGAGGTCGAGGTCATCACCATGGAAAAACGCTACCTGCACAAGAACGGGCATGCGGTCTGGGGCAGTGTGTCGTCGTCGGTCATCCGCGGCGACGACGGCGAGGTTCTCAACTATGTCTCGTTCATCCAGGACATCTCGGCGCGCAAGGCCGCCGAACAGTCGCTGCGCGAGGCGACGGAAAGCGCGATTGAGGCCAACCGCGCGAAATCCCAGTTCCTGGCCACCATGAGCCACGAGTTCCGCACGCCGCTGAACGCGATCCTGGGGTTCAGCCAGCTTCTCGGCAACGAGATCTTCGGGCCGCTCGGCGACAAGCGCTACAAGGGTTATGCCGACAACATCCGCGATTCCGGCGAACTGATGCTGGCGCTCGTCAACGACGTGCTGGACATCTCGACCATCGAGGCGGGCAAGCGGTTGCTGATCATGGAACCGATCAATCTGCGTGTCGTGATCGAGGATTGCGCGCGCACCTTCGCCACCATGGCCGATGACAAGGGCATCACCGTCGAGACCGACATCGCACAGGATATCCCGGCGTTGACCGCCGACCGCCGCGCGGTGGTGCAAATCATCCTCAACCTCCTGTCCAACGCCATCAAGTTCACCGATCCCGGCGGCCGCGTCACCGTCAGCGTGGCACGGACCGGTGATACTCTGTCGCTCATGGTCGAGGACACGGGAGTCGGCATTCCCCAAGGCGCGCTTGCGACGGTCACCGAACCCTTCACCCGCAGCCATTCCAACCCGCACCTGTCGCAGACCGGCACCGGGCTGGGCCTGTCCATCGTCAAATCCCT
>TARA_R110001592_G_scaffold3525_6_pt1 | contig 17768 bp, 19 predicted proteins | sample TARA_R110001592 | Tara Oceans TARA_R110001592 (sample SAMEA4398387) | marine metagenome | biome: Polar Biome; feature: [SRF] surface water layer (ENVO:00010504); material: water (ENVO:00002006), including particulate matter (ENVO:01000060) such as... | depth 5 m | reverse complement strand
GCCGCCATCCGAGCCGGAGCAACCACCGTCTGAAAAGACGCAATTGCCCCCTGCATCTCAGGAATCAAAGATACGACCATTAGCCGAGGCACCACCATCCGCCGCAAAACCGTCAACGGCGCCGCCACCTGTGCCGGAGGCTGCCGATAATGTGAAGCCGATTGAAACGCCATTGCCGCCGCCCGTTGTGCCTGCGCCAGACGTTCAGGAAACACAGGATGCCGCGGTTATGCCGCCTGAGGTGCCGACTGCGGCAACGCCGATCCCTGAAACGCCCGCGCCCGCTGCTCAGCCGCCGCAAGATCAAGCCGCCACACCGCCGCAGCCTGATCCGGTTGCGGATATGCCGGATATATTGAAACCACCCGCACCGCCGCCTGCCGAAACGCCGCAAGAAGAGGGCGTGCAAGAACCTGCAAAAATTGAAGAACTGACTTTACCGCAGGCATCGAAGGCCGCGAAGGGTGTTTATAAAACGATGTTTAATGCGTTGGCAAAGGCGGCTTAGACCGCGTTGCGTGCAAACAGAAAATCAAAGTGCTGAGCAATATAACCGCGCCTGCCTGATGTGTCGCTGCAATGTGTAGATCGACATGTGAGAATAAAGTCATAATCCCCAAAGATAGCTGTATGAACACGACGATGGCGAGCAAGAGAAAGCTGCGCTCTGTTCTTTTTTTATGACCGGCATGAAGTGCAAGACTGGTGATGACTACGGTGGTGATTATGGCCAACCATCTATGCGCGAATTGTACGCCTGCGTGGTTTTCAAAGAAATTTTGCCATACGGGTTTATAAAACCAGACCTCTTCGGGAATCCATGTTGCGCCCATTTTGGGGAATGTGTCGTTATAGACCAGCCCCGCATCCAGACCGGCGGTATAGGCGCCCCAGAAAATTGTCAAAATCAACATGCACAGGCTGACTAAGCCATGATAATACAGCGCGGAATCAGGCGGGGATACAATCTGCATGGCTTGTTTTCGGAGGCTAAGCCCCAGCCAGAGCATGCTTTGAAGCAATAAGAGCGCGAGCGATAAATGCGCGGCCAAACGGTAATGCGAAACGGCAGGCTCGTTAACCAAACCGCTTGTGACCATGTACCAGCCCATAAAACCTTGCGCGCCGCCAAGCAGGAAAAGGCCGAGTAAGGGTTTTTTATAGCCCTTTGGTATCCAGCCCTTGAAATAGAAAAATAAGAGAGGGAGGAGGTAGATCATCCCGATCAGCCGCCCTAACAGGCGGTGAAACCATTCCCAAAAGAAAATATGCTGGAAATCAGCCAGCGACATCCAAAAATTCTTTTTCTGGAATTCAGGGGACTCTTTATACAGATCAAAAACGCGGTGCCATTCTGCATCATTCATCGGGGGCAGTGTCCCGATTAAGGGGCGCCATTCCACCATGGATAAACCGGATTCGCTCAATCGGGTGATCGCCCCGACAATGATCATGCAAAAAACTGTAAAGCAGCAGAAAAACAGCCAGTTAGAAATTGTTGCTAAGTGTTTTTGAATATTTGGTTCGGTCATCTCTGTTTTTTAAAAAGCCTATGGCACAACGGGATGTTATCCCCTATAAATCATAGTGCCGGAGTGTTGTTAGATGTATTACGTGTTCTGGTTTGACTCATAAACCGAGAAAGCAGGAATGGCAAGTTTTGATTTTGTAGATGCGGCGGCAAAAAGTTACGAGCTGCTATGGCGTGAGCGCTCATATTTGGTGCGCGTGGCTGCGCCCGTGGTTTTTGTCAAAATGGCGTGTATGCTTGCAATTCACGTACTGTATATCGAAGATCAGTTTTTGCTTAGTGGCTTGATTAAGTTGCCGGGCTTTATTTTGGAAGCCATTCTGGCGGTCGGTCTTATTCGATACGTTCTGTATAAAGAGCCCATTTTTATCGCAGGGCGGTCTATCACCGCGCCTGAAACGCGCACACCGTCGGCGCGCTATGCCGGACCGATGAGCCCGACCCAGTGCGTGCAGGCCGGATTTGCCATGTATTTATTGATTATATTGTGCCAAACCGCCTTTGCGGGATGGTTTAATGATTACGCCGCGATGTTACAGGCGCAAGATATGAAGCCCGTCCCGATTGAGCCGACAATCTGGCATGCCATGATTGGCTTGTCGTTGTTGTGGGTTGGTGTCTGGATGTTCCGTTTAGGCTGGTTATATATTCCTGTTGCGATGGGCTATTCCTTTACTGCGTTTTTAAGACGGATTAAGGGATTGAGCGTATCATTCTATATTTTTGCAACATGGTTTATTTGTACACTCCCGATTTTGATCTTATATGCGGGGGTCGTGAATATCCTTGGCCTTGCCATTCCTGAAGGGGTCGGTATTGATATTGTGTTGAATACGGCGGTTGCTGCTGCGGCTGAAATTACCATGGTGGCGTTGCAGGTGGTTGCGATGACCTATGGTATTACCGAAATTCTGTCATCCGATGATCAAAAAAAATCCGAACAATAAATAATACGATGCTATGAAAATCTTTGTGACTGATCTGAATGGAAAAGAACATGAACTTGACGCTGTGGCAGGGTGGCGCGTGATGGAAATCATTCGTGAACACGGTTTACCGATTAAGGCCGAGTGCGGCGGAGCATGTGCCTGCGCGACGTGCCATGTTTATGTTGATCAGGACTGGCTCGATACCATTCCCGCCATGCGCGCGGATGAGGAAGAAATGCTGGATGAAGCCTTCGACGTACAGGATAATTCCCGCCTGTCTTGCCAGATTATCCTTGATGAAGCGCTGGACGGATTGAAAGTCGCCTTGGCGCACAATCCTAAATAGTCGGATCGTATCGAAATTCTCGTTGAAATCTCTTGAATTTTATATGCTGCGGCGTTATATGTTCACCATTCACAAAGAATCGAGGTTATGACGCTTCTGTCCTTTTGTGATGTGGAAGGGGTCTTCTTATTCTTGCTCTTGGAAAGAGAAGATGGAAGGCCTGCTTGTTAAACCATAAACGAGAAGGAAATACGAATATGAAATTTCGTCCTTTACATGATCGCGTATTAGTCCGCCGCGCGGAAGCTGAAACCAAAACAGCAGGTGGCATTATTATCCCAGGTACAGCAGAAGAGAAACCGTCAGAAGGCGAAATCGTTGCCGTAGGTAGTGGTTACGTTAATGACAATGGTGATGTTCGCGCTCTTGATGTGAAAACAGGTGACAAGGTCATCTTTTCAAAATGGGCCGGTACAGAAGTCTCAATCGACGGTGAAGACCTGATGGTGATGAAAGAATCAGACATCATCGGTGTTATTGCTGCCTAATCTAATTTTACGCTAAATCTTAAGGAGATTTATAATGGGTGCTAAAGAAGTACTATTTCAAGAAAACGCTCGTGATGAGATATTGAAGGGCGTTGACATCATTGCCAACGCTGTAAAAGTAACATTGGGGCCAAAAGGCCGTAATGTTTTGATCGAAAGATCTTTCGGCGCACCGCGCACCACAAAAGACGGTGTATCTGTTGCGAAGGAAATCGAACTGAAAGACAGACGCCAGAATATCGGCGCACAACTGATCCGTGAAGTGGCTTCAAAAGCCAACGACCACTCAGGTGACGGTACAACAACAGCGACTGTTTTGGCACAAGCCATCGTTCGTGAAGGTGTTAAAGCTGTTTCTGCGGGCCGTAACCCAATGGATCTGAAACGCGGTATCGACGCAGCGGTTATTGCTGTTGTTCAAGATATTGCAAAACGTGCGAAAAACGTCAAAAGCAACGAAGAGATCAAGCAAATCGGTACAATTTCTGCCAATGGCGAAACTGAAATCGGTGAAATGATTGCTGAAGCGATGGAAAAAGTTGGTAACGAAGGCGTTATCACAGTTGAAGAAGCCAAAGCCCTTAACAATGAACTTGAAATTGTTGAAGGTATGCAATTCGACCGTGGTTATCTTTCACCATACTTCATCACAAATGCAGACAAAATGATTTGTGAACTTGAAGACCCTTACATCCTTCTTCATGAAAGCAAATTGTCTAATCTACAATCGATGCTTCCTGTTCTTGAAGCTGTTGTACAGTCAAGCCGTCCGCTTTTGATCGTTGCTGAAGACATTGAGGGCGAAGCCCTTGCGACTTTGGTTGTGAACAAGCTACGTGGTGGTTTGAAAATCGCTGCTGTTAAGGCTCCTGGCTTTGGTGATCGTCGTAAGGCGATGCTTGAAGACATGGCGATTTTGACAGGCGGTCAGGTTGTTTCTGAAGATCTTGGTATCAAGCTTGAGAATGTAACGCTTGATATGCTTGGTACAGCCAAGAAAGTGTCCATCACGAAAGACGACACAACAGTTGTTGATGGTGCAGGCGAGAAGAAAGAAATTGAAGCACGTTGTAATCAAATCCGTAAACAGGTTGAGAGCTCAACAAGCGACTATGACAAGGAAAAATTGCAGGAGCGTCTTGCTAAGCTTTCCGGTGGTGTTGCTGTTCTTCGCGTTGGTGGTATCACTGAAGTAGAAGTGAAAGAACGCAAAGACCGCGTTGACGATGCGCTTCACGCAACCCGCGCTGCGGTTGAAGAAGGTATTGTTGCCGGTGGTGGTACTGCACTTCTTTACTCAATTGCTGCTCTTGCAAAGCTTACAGGCGATAACGAAGACCAGAATGTTGGTATTGACATTATCCGTCGTGCGCTTTCTGCTCCGATCCGTCAGATTTGTGAAAATGCCGGTGAAGAAGGTTCTGTTATTGTTGGCAAGTTGAGCGAACAAACTGACGCGAACTATGGCTTTGATGCACAAAAAGGCGAATATACTGATCTTGTTAAGGCCGGTATTATTGACCCTGCGAAAGTTGTACGTACTGCGCTTCAGGATGCGGCGTCTGTTGCTGGTCTTTTGATCACAACCGAAGCGGTTATCACTGAAATCCCATCTGAAGGTGGCGATAGTGGTGCGGCGGCTGCTGCGATGGGCGGCATGGGCGGAATGGGTGGCATGGGCGGATTTTAATCCAACCATCCCTTAACGCTTAGGCGAAAGAATTATAAAAGCCCCGTTTATCGCGGGGCTTTTTTTATGTGATTTGTTGCTTGAAGTTTGAAGGGGGCGGCGGAGCGTCTATACTGGATCCGCGCCGTAATCTGCATCTGTGCTCTTATTATTCGAGGTGTAGAGTTGGGGTCTGCGTTGTGGGGCAGAGCCGTTTTTATAATCGTCAATGGCGCCTTGGATGGTAAAATAAAGACCATTGGCATGATTCGGATAATCAGGATCGCTGAATTGCTCCAGATAATATTTAATCATCTCTTCCTGATCATAGAGATGCTGCGGCGGATTTTTTTCTTCCAGCGCGTGAATTTCTTCGGCGGTGGGAAAACTGAAATAACGCGCCTGATCGTGGTCTTGGGGAATGGGCGGGCGCGGCATTGCTTTTGCGGCCAATTTCACATTATCTGCAATCATATCCGCGCCTTTGCCAACCATGCCGAAATAGGCATTGAGCGCGGTATCGCCTTCCTTCAGGCGGCGCGTGCGAATGTCAATCACCGCGCCTGTGTCGATGCCTTCATCAACCTCATGCAAGGTCCAGCCATACTCGTTCTTGTCATCTTGCATAACGCGCACAGGGATAAATACCCCCCGAAAGGCGGGGAGTTCGCCTGTATGGACGTTCCAAAGGAATTTACCGTCTTCTTTCAGGGTTTCAATGGCCTCGGGGCAAAAGAGTTTATAGTTCTTTACAGAGACCGCGCCGATAATACTCGGGTCTTCGGCGATTTGAGAGATCAGCGCCGGATCATTCACATTATCAATTTTTGCGATTTGAACATTGTAAAGCGCGGCGAGTTGATTGAGGGAGTATTGCATGTCCTCTCTCGGGGCGCCGTGGTGATCTAAGAGGGGCTTGGAGTTCTCCACGTAATCATAAATGCTTTCCAGTATGCCTGTTTCAAAGAATGAAAAATCTTTGATTTCAGGGATTTTGGCTTTCGGTGAATGGGTACCGGGTGTGAGCAGCACAATCGGCTCTATGCCGGCATCCAGTAATTCGGGAATGAGTTTATTGAGTACGGCATGCGATGTGCCGTTATCTCCGGTAAAGAGAACCACCTTTTTGGTATCATTGGCGGGTACATTATTACTACCAAGCTGCGCGTTGCCGTTAAACACCGTGGTTGAACGCACACCTGATACAATAAGACCGTTTTGATCTGGTTTGTCTGTGTTACTCATAATTTACTTACTTTTTTACTATGGCTTTACGGATACGTGTTTCCACGCAATGTTAAATAAAGCCCTGAACCCGTCAGCAAAGTCTTTGTTTTTAAAGACGTTAATTCGTACATCATCGTTGCTGAAATTTAAAAATGCCAAACGATCCCCGTAGGCATAAAAAGATTGTTCGTTAAATAATTCTTTGGGAAACCAGCGATATTCGACAAAAGCTCTGCCGATAAATTCATGCTCGCCTTCATTGACACTGACTTTGAATTCATAGTTATCACTGATTTTCTGCATACGTTCGGAATGTTCGCGATACCAATCTTCACCGAGATATTTGTGCCAGTTTTCCGGCTTTGCGTTATACAGGCAAATGGGGCCGCCTTGTTCGGATGCGACCTCATAGACATCATCCATGAAATTTCTAAAGCCCTGCTTACCGCGCAGGGTTCTGACTTCGCCGGTGCGTTTTTTAACGCCGCTCTCGCCGATAAATTCAACATCAACAGAATCGAAGGCCGCTGTAATTTTTTCTATTGTGGTGGAATTGGGATGGTTGGTGCCGTTCTCAATACGGGCGATTCCTGTTTGTGACAGATCAGAATGCTGCGCCAAGTCACCTTGACTCCATCCTATAAGCGCGCGCGCTGCTCTAATTTGATCGACCGTAGGCATACAAAGACCACCACTCTAATGTTTGCAAATACAAAACGTATCTTTCCTTATATTTGTGATTGAAGGAATTGTCCATAGTTGTGCGCGAAAAGAGCATAAAAATGCATAAAAATACATGAAATTGACATAATTATGTTGACAATGTGGCAAAATTATGTGCATATTGCCCAATAACGATCAGCGGTATGAATTTATAGAAATGTGCCCCACACACATTTTTACTGCGTAAGAAAGTTGGCTCGCCTCTGTGCGGCCAGCTTTTTTCTTTTTTAGCTCTGTAATTGGTTTGACGGTATGGCCGTCGCGCCCAAAATATTTTTTGTATGCACCAATATAAAGACGATATTGAAAAGCGTTGCGGGTATGGACAGGGCGATGATGCCGCATATGGTAAAAGCCGCGCCTGCTAAAATGGAGAAAGACCGAAAGGTGACGATGTTCTGTGACGATTTTGCCCGTACGACAGCGCAAAATGCAATGATGCATAACATGTCTATGGTTGACCCTTGCGCAGTGAGTAGTAGCGCGCCACAGCCGACTATATATAATACGGGTGTGATATTGTGCATGATGCGCGGCTGCTTTATTTTTAAGGCAAGCATGGAAACCATAATATTAAGAATGTTCAGAACCATTAGGGTCGGTTGCGCCAGCAACACCCATTGCAGGCATAAAAAGCTACAGGCCAGAATTTCCGTTCTGATGATGCCGCGCTGGTTTTTAAAATTTGGCGCACTGACCAAAAAAAGATATCCTAGAAATCCGATGATTTGCGCTGTAATGTATAGTGTCATGTGTCGCTCGATTACGGTGATACGGACAGACTACGGAAAAAAGGTTAAAATATAATAAAATCAATATCTTAAGAATGATTTGTTTTATAGCATTCTGTACCTTTATAATAGCGTTTGACGACGCAGAACGATTTAAGTGAGATAAATAATGAAAAATAGAAGAGTAAAAAGAGGAAGCGGTTCGCAGATAGGTACGAAATTCAATGCTGCTCTTTTTGCTTTCGTCGCCTTCGCGGCGGTTGTGAGTATCTTGATTTTAGGATATTTGCGTTTTTCTGATGTCGGTAATGCTGTGATAGAGGTGCAACCCAAAAATCAGCACGCAGCGCAAAAAGTCGCACAGGATAAAATTCAGGCGAAGCTGCCGGAAACGCGCGCGGAGATGCTTCACCCATCCGTGGACGCTATTGAGGGGCGCTGGTTCTCCAGAATCGGGAAATCGGGTATTGCTGAAATCACGCTCGGCGAGGGTATATTTGAAATTGTGTATGTTGAAAAGCCGCAGGATTTGTTGAGAAAGTTTTCCAAGGGTGTTTATGAATATGATGCAATCTCCGGCCATCTGGAGCTCTACCCAAAGCGCGAAGCGCAGCCCTCTTTGCAAATGAAGGGGATTCGTTACAAAATTCTGACGATGCGTAATTATCAAATGGTTGTCTCACAGAAGAAAGACGACCCCGCGCTGTATTTTATAGCCAAGGAGCGCGATATCCCCGGTAAGCTCTATCATCCGTTATTTGTATATGACGATTTCAAAGGCGCGCCTGTTTTGCAATTTATGCCGGTCGCCCCCGTCACAGAGCAATAAGCTCTATGCCTGAACTTCCCGAAGTCGAAACGGTTCGTCGCGGCATGGAATCTGCCATTCAGGGGCATACCATCAAAAGCGTGCAGATCAAGCGCCATGATTTACGTGTGCGCGTGCCCGATGATTTCGGGCAACATCTCACAGGGCGACGCATCGAATCACTCACGCGCCGTGGTAAATATATCATTATGGAATTCCATCCTGCGGGCAGGGCGGTGATTTTACATTTGGGTATGTCAGGGCGCATTCGTATTTTTAAGCCAGACAGTCCCTATGTACCGCGCAAGCATGACCATATTATTGTGCGCATGGATGCTTCGTGTTGTTTCGCCTTCGAAGATCCGCGCCGATTCGGCATGATGTATATCGCGCCGCAAGAATCGTGGCAGGCGGATAAGCCCTTTGCTGCGATGGGCGCGGAGCCGCTGGAGGCATGGAGCGCAGCGGATTTGCTGGCAAAGCTGCATAATAAAAAGACCAATATCAAAACGGTATTACTGGATCAGCGCGTGGTTGCGGGGCTTGGCAATATATATGTGTGTGAGGCTTTATATTATGCGCGCATCAATCCGGCGCGCCTGTCGCACACGATCACGCCCGCTGAGGCACATAGAATCGTATCATGTTGTCAGGATGTGTTGCGTAAGGCGATTGAGGCAGGCGGTAGCACGCTGCGCGATTATCAGTTAACCGATGGCTCTTTGGGGTATTTTCAATATCGTTTTGCGGTGTATGACCGCGCAGATGATCCATGCCAGAATGATCGGTGCGATTCGCAGATTATACGTATTGTGCAGGCGGGGCGTTCGACATTCTATTGTCCTGCATGCCAGAAATAAGCTATTTTAAAGACCGTAGAAGATAAGGAATGAATGTATGCGCGGATTAAGACGTTGGAGCAAATGGATCGTTCTTGTTCTGGTTATGCTGGAACTTGGCCATATTGTGTCGTCCGGTAATGCGGATACGCGCACAGAATCGGCGCCCGTCTTTTTCGAAGCCCTTCAAGATGTGCCGGTGATGCCCGGATTGGTGGAGTTGGAGGGGCAATCCTTCTCTTTTGATAAGCCCGAAGGTGAGATTACCGAGGCCGTGGCCGCGCTGGGGGATCTGCGCGAAGATCAGGTGCTCTATTTTTATCAGGTGACATTGCCGCAATTTGGATGGGGCAAGGTGAGCGACGCAGAATTCTTTCGTAAAAATGAACAATTAGAAATTTCTTTTGAAAAGAATCAGGATGGGCATCTCGTAAAAATTATGATTCGCCCGACACGTTAAAGATTGCCCCGTATTGTTTGAAATGTGATTCGCAAAAAAACAATGAAACACTTGACAAGGGGCTCTGTTCCCGCGTATTACTCTGCCACTCATTCCTTATAAGGATTGAAGCTTAGATATTTTGTAAGCAATCTTACGTTACCGATCGCAGGCCAAGAATATATTCCTGTGGAAAGCTTTGGGCATAAGATTGTATAGAAAACAGTATAAAAGAACGTAACTAAAGGTTTGAAAAGGTTTTAAGAATGGCAAATCATGCATCTGCAAAAAAACGTGTTCGTCGTAACAATAAGCGCGCTGATATAAATACAGCACGCCGCAGCCGTATTCGTACGTTTGTAAAGAAGGTTGAAACTGAAATTTCTGCCGGTAATGCAGACGGTGCCAAGCAAGCCTTAATCGCGGCTCAGCCCGAGCTACACAAGGGTATTTCCAAAGGCCTTTTGCACAAAAATACAGTGGCGCGTAAGCTGTCACGTCTTAGTGCAAGAATAAAAGCACTTTAATAATTGATCGCGTTTGTTTTCCGTAAGGCAAGCGCGATAATTCTCTGAAAAACATGGATAGTTTAGCTTTGCTGCTCCGCAACAAAGCTTTTTTTCGTGGGTTTTAAAACTTTTGAACGAAAATTTCTTTTTTTAAAATTCATGATTTGTTCTTATTGCCTGATGGTAATTTTTTAGTGTAGTCTATTCAAATCGCTGACAAGAAAAGTAACGAAATAAGGGTCAGTCCTTAGTGAGTATTTGGTTCGCACCTAATCGAAGCAATGTGACGCTTAATTAGGTGGAATTAGACCAAAAAGCGGTTTTTTAAAGCCGTTATGTGGTTAGGGGATGATTTCTGGAAAAACGTTTCGATTCACTCGAAACTGGGTTTTTTTAAGAAGTCTCAATGATATGCCGGATTATGAAGAGTGTGTGGATAGTTATCTATCCACAAGGGTTTTTTATGGCCAAATTTTGGGCATCGATGATGCGTCCGCTTGGCATTGGCGAGAGTAAATATTGTTAAACTCTGCGTAAAAAACAAAAATTTAAATCGTAAAAGTAACTTAAAAATGTGGAGAGAAACTTATGTCTGAAACTACTGGTAAACAATCGGCGCAACTCAATCAAAACGCCACCTCCCTTGAGGATACTCCACTTGAACCGACCCCGGATATTCAGCAGTTATGGACAGCCGTCCACTCTGATATGCGTCAGGAATTCGGAGAAGCAGTCTTCCGTAGCTGGTTAAAGCCCCTTACATTGCGCGCTTATTATCATGGCACAATGGAAGTATCCGTACCGACACGTTTTATGCGTGACTGGATACAGACCCATTATGCGGAACGTATCTCAACCATGTGCACAGAGAAAAATTCAGAAGTGAAGCGTGTGCAAATCGTTGTGGTACAGAACGCTATTTTAGATGATGCGGTCTATTCTCATGAAACAACTGTTGGCGCTGATTCTGCAAAGGCAGAGGCCGACCTTCGTACGGCAATCTCTGAAATATCATCGCCTTTAGACTTACGCTTTACCTTTGACAGCTTCATCGTTGGCAAGCCAAATGCGTTGGCACATGCGGCGGCGCGCCGTGTGGTGGAAAGCGCGAGCGTACCGTTTAACCCGTTGTTCCTTTATGGCGGCGTTGGTCTTGGTAAGACACATTTGATGCATGCGATTGCCCACACAATCCGCGAAACAGCCCCTGAAAAGGTTGTGATGTATCTGTCTGCTGAGAAGTTTATGTACCAATTCGTCAAGGCATTGCGCGCCAACGACACGATGAGCTTTAAAGAGCAATTCCGGAGTGTTGACGTTTTGATGATTGACGATGTGCAGTTTATTGCAGGCAAAGAATCAACACAGGAAGAGTTTTTCCATACGTTTAATGCCTTGGTGGATCAGAACAAGCAGATCATTATTTCTGCAGACCGCGCGCCAAGTGATTTGAATGGTGTTGATGAGCGTTTGCGTTCACGCTTGGCATGGGGCTTGGTGGCTGATATTCACCCATCAACCTATGAATTGCGTCTTGGTATCTTGCAATCAAAACGTGAAAAGCTTGGGGCAAATGTTCCTGACAGCGTTCTTGAATTCTTGGCCTTAAAGGTGACATCGAATATTCGTGAGTTGGAAGGTGCGTTGAACAGAATCGTTGCGCATGCCGATGTCTCAAAGCAGGAAATCACACTCGAATCGACACAGGACGTTTTGCAGGACTTGCTGCGCGCCCATGATCGCCGTATTACGATTGATGAAATCCAGCGCAAAGTGGCTGAGCATTACAATTTGCGCTTATCAGATATGCATTCTGCACGCCGCGCTCGTAATGTTGCGCGCCCTCGTCAGGTTGCGATGTATTTGTCGAAACTTTTGACCGCACGTTCTTTGCCTGAAATCGGTCGTAAGTTCGGTGGCCGTGATCACACAACTGTGATGCATGCGATTCGCAAGGTTGAGGAATTGATGGGCGATGATGCACAGATCGCACAAGACGTAGAAGTGGTGCGCCGCGCATTGACTGGCTAATCTGCCAACGTCTCATAAATCAGAATAAAAAAACGGAGGCCGTAAGACCTCCGTTTTTCCGTTTTCAGGGGTTGAACTTAAATGCTATGCCGCCGTTTTGATGGTTTTGGCGATATAGGAATCTTTTTCTTGTATGCGCTTCAGTGTTTTTTCAAATAAATCAGACGGGGCGGAGTTTTGGATAAAGTCTTTGTCCTTATCGGTCAGACTGTCGAACCATGCGACCAAATTGGGTGCCTCATTTTGCGCGCGCGCCTTAAAAGCCTGATCCATGCCGAACATTTTCATCCGCACAAACAGCGGGGCGATGGACGAATCGACCAATGAAAATTTTTCACCAAGGAAGTAAGGGCTTTTGGCGACGTCTTTCATTTTGAGAAGACCGTTAATCAAGTCATCTTGTTTTTGTTTATGGGTTTGGGCGTCGTCGGTGGTTACGGATTGATAATAATGCATCATCAAGCCACCGGCATATTCAATCCATGCACGTGCGCGTGCCTTTTCAAAAGGATCAGAGGGCATAAGATCGCCGCCGCTGATCTCATCGACATATTCATTGATGACGGCTGATTCGAATAACACCTTATGATCATCGCCATCTACCACGACAACTGGCACTTTGCCCATCGGTGAGATTTTCAAAAACCAATCCGGTTTATCGGACAGATCAATATAATCGATCTCAAAGGGGATATTTTTATATAAAAGCGTAATAACCGAGCGCTGGACGTAGGGGCAAATATCGAAGCTGACGAGTTTGAGTGTCATAGAAGCGTTCCTTAATTTTGTATCTGTAAATTTATTCGTATCTCAGAATAGATGGTTACAGAAAAAATCCCCTTCTGCAATCTCTCGCAGAAAGGGGGAGGTATGCGCACCTTAGTGATTCGAAAAGAACAGTCCGAAAATTGTACTATCTAAAGTAGAGCGGTGTTGCGGCGCATGTTCGTATCTTTGAGGATATGGTGTTCTATAATAAACATATCGGCCGTCCGGATAGACGTAACGCGTATAAACATAGCGCGGTTGGGGCTGATACGCATGATGATTATAGTGCTTTTTAGGTTGTTTGTAATGACGCTGCGGCACTTGCGCGTTGTGATGTTTCTTCTGCGCTTGGTGCTTGTGCTGCGGCTGTCCGTGGATGCCATGCTTGTTTTGTTTATAAGCGAAGTTTGGTTTTACGTGCGAATCATGGGCTTGCGCGCTTGCCAGTGGCACAATACAAAACACGGATAATATTCCGACGAGTAATAGCTTTTTCATGGGTTTATCTTTCTCTTTTATTCTAAAAGTGTTCTTGCCCAGTAATACGCACAGGGAAAAAGAATCCCTTCGAAAATTCTAACTATTGACCGTAGCGCACGCACAGCCTAATTTAAGCGAATGAGTAAACAAGATATAAAACAGAGCTATACGCTCGACGAGGTTGCCGCACTTTATAACCGTCCTTTGCTGGATTTGGTTTATGAGGCGGCGGGTGTTCACCGCGCAAACCATACTGCCAATGAAATGCAGATGTGTACGTTGCTGTCGATTAAAACGGGCGGTTGTACAGAGGATTGCGGCTATTGTTCGCAAAGCATCCATAATGATGCGGAACTGGATAAAGAAATCCTGATGAAAACGGTTGATGTGCTGGAACAGGCGCGTCAGGCGAAAGAATCAGGCTCAACCCGTTTTTGTATGGGCGCGGCATGGCCGAAAGTGCTGGATGGCCGCGCATTTGATCGTGTCTGCGATATGGTCAAAGGCGTTACTGATATGGGGATGGAGGCATGCTGCACGCTGGGCATGTTGACCGAAGATCAGGCAATAAAGCTGAAAGAGGCCGGATTGACGGCGTATAACCATAATCTGGATACATCGCGCGAATTCTATGAAAAGGTGATTACAACCCGTAATTATGATGACCGTCTTGATACATTGAAGAATGTTGCTAAGGCAGGCATATCGGCCTGTTGTGGCGGTATTTTGGGGCTTGGCGAAACTGAAAAAGACCGTATTTCATTGATGCATACCTTATGCAATCTTGATCCGCAGCCCGAATCGGTGCCGATCAATATGCTTGTGCCTGTCGAAGGCACGCCGATGGAAAATAATAAGATGCTCGATATATTCGAATGGATCCGATGCATTGCCGTGGCGCGTATTTTGATGCCAAAGGCAATGGTGCGTTTATCCGCCGGACGTTTGACGATTTCTAAGGAAGCACAAGCCATGGCCTTTATGGCAGGGGCGAATGCGATCTTTACAGGCGAAAAATTATTGACCACACCAAATCCTGAAAAAGATGCAGATTACGGTCTGCTGGAGGAATTGGGAATCATGCCGCGTAAACCTTTTCAGGATGAAGAAAAGGTTTCAGAAGATTCTATGGTCGCTTGAAGTTTATAACTTTGTGTAAAAAGGGAGAGAGAAATGAAAGCAACGCTTTTTCTGTTATTAACAAGTTTAACATTGGCCTCATGCAGTACGTCAAAATGCGTTAGTCGGGATTTTGATAATTGCTATGCTAATGAATCAACTGATAATTTATACGGCCGATAATCATTTATAAAAAACGACCTTAGTTTTAAGACAGTGCGGATTAAAAAAGCCGTGTATCGGGCGCTGAAAAAATAAAAGTGTTATTTGACATATTTTTTGTCGATATGGTACTTTTGATCAAGAAAACAATAATAATATTGTGCGGGTGTTCGATGGATTTAAAACAAGAGTTACGTGACTTGGCGGCAGATGGCAGCGATGCTTCTGTTTCTTTGATGCGTGATCTGGTTATAAACAACCCTCAACACGGCTATATGGCACTGGAATTATGGACGGAGATTGGCAGCGACGAAGCCGAGTTCGCGATATTCAAGCTGATGAAGGAATATCCCGGTTCATACGGCATAGACGGTATTCGCGCCCTAACGCAGATCGATAATCTAAACGGGCTTGCCGATGTTTATAATTTCATAAGCATCTCGACCGCAGATGATAAAACAAAATTTACACATATGATGTATGCAATGGATCTTTTGCGCCACCACGATAATCCGTCGGCCAATACAATTGTGAAAGGCCTGTTGGATATGCATGAGTTGATACCTGTTTTGCGTGTTGATGTGCTGCGCGAACGCGCCATGGGTGGTGAAGACGATGCGGTTGATGCGCTGGGTGAAATTGCGATGATCTATCCTGACATTATCGAAGATGTTCGAGATGCATTACTGGATATTGATTCAGAGCACGCCAAGCAGGTTTATGCGTTGGTACAAGATAATGCAAGCGCACCGGATCAGGAAAAAGCGCCGGATGATGGTATAATATTTACCGATATGCTTGATCTGGATTTTTTGAAAGATATGGGCATTGACCGCGCGCCGGATGATGAACCACCGCAAGACGCGCCGGAAATATAAGGGGAGATATAAAGGATGGATGTAAATCAACGATTGCAAGAACTGGCCCTTGATGGCAGCGATCAGTCTATGGTCGAAGTGCACCAATTGGTAACAAAGCACCCTTCATTTATTCCGAAGGGCATGGAAATCTTAAGCGAGCGCGGCACGGATGTTGCAATCTCTCTTATTTTCCAAGCTGCCGACGCAAATCCTGAATATGTACCAAATGGCATTGCGGCACTGGCCGAAAGTGGTAATTCACGTGCGCCGGTTGATATTTTTAATCTTGTAAATGCTCATCCAAAAACCGCGCATATGCTTCAGGCGCTGGACGCGCTGGGGCGCAATGCCGGCAATCATGATGTGACAGCAATTTCTGAAATTTTAGGTCGTTATCCTGATTTTGTACCCGAAGGGTTCGCACATCTCAGCAAGATTGGTACGCAGCAATCTTTTCAGGCCATTGTTGATGTTATGGGCGTCCATAAAGAATATGAAAGCTTTGGCTTGCAGACGTTAAAAGAGCATGGCGGGGAGTTGGCTGATAAGTTTCATAAACGCGCATTGGAAAACATCACACATAATAGTGCGCATGACAAAGCTGTGACAGGCGCAGGCGGTCAACAACCGGGCGCAGCGCGCGCCTTACCGGCAAAGCGTCAGGCACAAAATTACGGCTTAAAGCCTGAACAAAGGCTCGATTTACTGGCGCAAGATGGTAGTGATAAGGCCGTGATGGAAATGTACCGCATTGTGACCAATTATACCCAGTATATCCCAAAGGGGCTGACATTGTTGGGGCAGGTTGATAGTGATAAGGCCGTGAATTTGATTAAACAAATTGCGACCGCCCATCCTGAGCATGTCGGGCAAGCGATTGATGTTTTGGGCGCATGTAAAAATGATATTGCCCCAATAGAAATGGATGAATTGGTCAGAAGATATCCCGAGCCTGCGCATATATCGCGCGCTCTGAGCGCATTGGGCGCGCAAGGGTCACGTCATGCCGTGATTGCGATTGGTGAAATTATGAAGGAGCGTCCCGATCATTTGGATGAGGGGTATAAAGCCCTCAGGCAGATTTTGAAAGATGACCATGAAGAATTGGTGATTGAAATTATTGATGATGTGATGGCACATCAACCTGGTGCGGTTGCCGAAGGCTTGGTTATTCTGACTGAAGAAGATAGCCCGCAAGCGATGGAGGTTTTTGATCGTGTTCTGGAAGGTATAACAGGCGTAGATTTGACCTCTCCAAGAGACGCTGTGGATCATGACCGTTTTTGCGCAGGGATAGAAGATTTTCTGGCAGAGGGCGGCATTGATAGGCCGCTTGATGATCCGCCGGAAGATGATATAGACAGCGCGCCCAGCCCTTAAGGCCATGAAATCCCTTTCTGGGATTTGGGGGTGTGTGCTATAGGTTACTGATTGTGACCATTATAACTGTTTTCGGATATGCCTTTATTTCAAAAAACACTAGATGATTTAAAAACACAAAGTCGCTATCGCTCTTTGAGTTTGCCCGATGGCATTGATCTAACGTCTAATGATTATTTGGGGATGAGCCAGCATCCCGCCCTGCGGCAGACCGCGCTTGATGCGCTGGCGGCGGGGCTTGATATCGGCGCGGCGGGATCGCGGTTGTTGCGCGGGCACACAGATGCGCATGACGCATTAGAAGCGTTTGCCGCCAAGTATTTCAGGGCAGAGCGCACATTATATTTCTCCAGCGGCTTTCAGGCGAATTATGCGATTTTAACAACCTTACCCGATCGCCATGATGTGATTATGTATGATGCGCTTGTCCATGCCAGCATGCGTGAGGGGATCGCCGCGGGTAATTCTAAGAGCTATAAATTCACGCATAATGATTTAGATGCGCTGGAGGATTTGCTCAAACGCCATCGGGATCAGGCACGTACACTTTGGATTGCGGTGGAATCAGTCTATTCGATGGATGGTGATTGCGCGCCGCTTGCGCCGCTTTATGCGCTGGCCGAACGCTATGATGCTTATCTGATTATTGACGAGGCCCATGGCACGGGTGTTTTTGGTACGGGCGGGCGCGGGCTGGCATGGGACATTATTGCAGAGCATGGTTATGAA
>TARA_R110001592_G_scaffold16397_1_pt1 | contig 17782 bp, 15 predicted proteins | sample TARA_R110001592 | Tara Oceans TARA_R110001592 (sample SAMEA4398387) | marine metagenome | biome: Polar Biome; feature: [SRF] surface water layer (ENVO:00010504); material: water (ENVO:00002006), including particulate matter (ENVO:01000060) such as... | depth 5 m | reverse complement strand
AAAACCTGCTCCTCATTATCGTAAGATACTCCTACAGATATAGTAGAATTAGTTATAATTAATTGTTTATCGCTCCATAGTTCATTAACTTCACCTAATTTCTTCTTTTCACTATCATTAATATCACCATGATATACAAGGTATTTTAATTCTGGTATATCTTTTACCATTATAGCACAAAGTTGCTCTATACTCATTTTTAATAAACTACCTTTACCTGTTTTGTAGGGATAAAACAGATAAATCCTTTTACCTTCTTTTAATTCAGCAATAATAGTTTTAATCATAGTCTTAAATTGCCTGTAATGGCGGTAAGTTTTATCTAAACTTCTTTTATTATATATAATAAGTTGCTCTTCTTCAGGGTCATTATCTCTAATAAATCCTGTTGTTCTTTGTGATAAGTATGCATCCATTAAAAATACTTTATCAGCACCTTTCATGGTCTTTGTAAATGTATTCCAGTTTTTTTCGTATGAAGTTCCGTGCGTATCGTCAGTCATAAAAGGTAAAAATAAACTCTCAATTTCATCAGCAACAACTAGGTCATATTTCTCCGCCTTGTCTAAATGTTTCATACTCTCAACCTCAATAATTAACCTATCCATATCCGCTAATGTTTCTTGCCTATTCTCGTCATTCATTTCTTTATAATTTTCTCCTAGTTCGCCCTTAATATCTTTATAAAATTTAAATGGTTCTCCATCAATCATAGTGTTTATCTTACCATATATACTTCTACCTAATGTGATTCTATTAGTAATCCATAAAATCCTCTTCGGTTGCTCCTTATTTATATAATCCATAGTAGCATATGTCTTACCTCCGCCCATAGATATATTAAATAATGTATATTTCTGTTTATCACTATTACGCTTTAATTCAGCATAACTTAAATATCCTTTAGCGTGTTCTTCACCTACTTTTACACCATTATTACCCTTCTCATAATTACCGCCTTCGTAAATGTATGCTAGTTCGTCGCCATATTTTTTTCTTATTATTTCGTCTATTTCACAACCAACTAATTCAGGTTGTTTTTTATGAGTATTCCTGCTGAAATCCTCCATTTCTTCATATATATTATCGTGTTTTATGAATGATGAAAAGAAATCCGCAACTGATTTACTTTTAATTTCTGTATTATATATCTTCTCTATTATTGCCTTGATGAAACCTCCTCGTTTTATATAACTTTCTTTTTTCTTTTTAAATGCTACAGCATAATTTAACCATTCTAATCTAAATACTTTCTCGTCGTCGTCCCATTCATTTATAGATTTTTTACCCCACATACCTCCTTGTTTATTCCAATTCCAGAAAGTTTTATAACTACCACCTTCATTAATATACCATTCTAATATATGCATCATAGTTCGTTTTGTATATCTTTGTGGAGGTATGGTGAATAAAATTTCATTTGTAGTATAATAAGTAAGGTCAAAACTAGGAGGTAATACATATTCTTTTTTATGTAATGAATTAATTTTATTCTTACATTTTACTAACTTTTTCAGTTTCTTTACATTAATATTAGCACCATCTTGCTTAAATTCTTTAAATAATTCTAAATCTATATGTGTTTCGTCCCCTGTGAAAAATGTTGCTGTATGTTCCTTAATATCGTCCATACATTTTATATCTCCTACTGGGAGTTGCTGTGGTTTAGAGGGTTTAGATTGATATGGATATTTTAACCACCTGTAATTAGAATAAACACTAGCATCAATACCATAATTAGTCATAACATTATTAATCCACTCCTTAAATCCGCAGGTTTTTAACTCCTCCATATTATTAAAGTATAAATCTTTTACAATAATATGATATGATAATTTCCACGCATTCTGCGACACTTTACGAGGTTCTGTTCTATCAACAGCAAGATTGTTGCTCTTTAATGTATCTTTTATTTTATTTACTACTATATTATATAATTTTTGTTCTTCTTCTGCTGATGGTTTTTGTTTCTGGTTCATTTGTAGGTCAAAATCAAAATAAACTTTAAATTTTCTAGCAGGATTAATGCTCTCATATATATTCATATTCTTTTTTGTGTATAATAAATCTAATACTTTATCTTTTTCTACTAAACTATATAATCGTCCATGTTTCTTTGTGTTTGCGTGTAAAATAGTTAAATTTTCTGGGAGGTTTTCTCGTAATTCCGCTTCATATCTAATCCAATATAACTTTTTAAATCCTATAATATTAAATGCATCTTCTTTTCCTTTTCTAGTATTCACAGGATTAGTTTTTAGAAAGGACTTCATTATATTAGTGTTAAGATAATTAATCTTCATTTTTTTTATGGTTTGCTGGTAGGCATTCATTACAGATTCACTCGCACTCATTTTGTTATATATCTATAACAGAAAATAGTTTTGAGATTTAAACGCATTAAATAATTAAATTTAAAAAGGGAATTTTCTATACATTTTAAAAAAGGAATTTTCTATATATTTTAATAAAATATAGTAAATTTTAAAAAAGTGATTTTCTATAATATTCATTTTAATCCTACATGAGAGGAGAGTTAAAGTGAATGTAATAAATGCCTACCAGAGCGGTTCATACATAAATGACTTAATCTATATATTTCTATATATTTCAGTAATATATATTGAGATAATAATTTTAGACTTTTTCTATAATAATTTTATTTTCTGGTCTATCTTTCCAGAATCTATATCTTTTTAAATATCCCCATTCTCTATCTTCCTTGTAGCATTTATAATGACTATTCCTGCTCCTCCAGTCCTTCCATTTTTTATATTTTCTTACAGATTTATTACAAAAGATGCATTTAATTTTTTCACTCATATTGTTATATATATATAACATTTTTTATTTTTTTTCATTAAACGCATCAGGATCAGGTTTAATAATAAAGTATTTGCTAAATATTTTTTTATTTTTTTCTATCTCCTCCTCCTTTCCTGTATCTTTAGTCTTTTTTATTTTATTATAATATTTTTTACTTGCTCTCCTGTGTGCTATTTTACCTTTGGGAGTTTTTAGATATTTTCTAAAATATTCTGCTTGTTTTACCTTGCTTTTTTTATTTTTATCACAAATATTCTGGACTATTACTTGTTCCTCTTCTGTATATTCACTAGGAGATTTATTATGGATTGCTTGTAATAACTTCATTTCATCTAGAGTAAAAACCATATCTTTATATATAACATTATATAACATAATAATTTTAGAGATTAAACGAGCATATTTAATATAAGTAAAAGGGGGCAGAGGCAATAAACTAGCAATATCTATAAGCATTTTTACTTTTTTACCGCCTCGCCCCCCTTTTGCTTTACTGCTTGTGAGTAGGTCTTTTTTTGCTCCTTTTGTTTCTGTGATAACTGGTCTTCTGCTACTTCCTCCTTCTTTACCTTTTTCTCAAAATGTTCTAATGCTTTCTCTAACTGATATGCTCCTACAATCGCCTTCTGGTATTTTGCATCTTTATCTGTATAACCAAGTAATTTCCAAACCCAAAACATTCTATAATTATAACAGAGATAATATATCTGTGTCTTTATAATAATATAAATAGCACATGAGATCATAACGGATTATATCTATAATACTTTCTCCCTTAAGTTTAGCAACTTCTTGTATAGTTTTTAATTCTTCTATATAGGATAATTTAATTATACTAGTATTCCTGTATGATTGTATTGTTTTTAATAAATCTAGCATACAATTATTATTTAATAGTTGATATAAAGGTGCTACTTTATCGTCATAAATTATAATATTAACCATTAATATTATAACATATATTTATTTAATCACTATCGCTATATTCTGTATCACTATCCTCATCATTTCTGTGAGTAAAGCAATCTAACAGCACAAAAGGATTTCTTAATACAAACCAAAACCACCACATACTATACTAATTTATTTTTTTACATAACTTCTTTTTTGTTCTCCTACAGAATGTCCCATTTTCTCCGCAGTATCTTCTATGATTTTATGTGCTTTGCTGGTGATTTCTGTAGCAAATATTTTGCGTATCATACTACTAGATATTTTTTTACCCTCTAGTTTAAATACCTTGTTTAAATATTTAGTTAATCCATTCTCGCTCATTCTAGCACCTTTTTTATTAGTTAATAAATATTCACCTGTATGAAATTTAAGGTATAACTTTAAAACCTTTTTAAGTTCCTTAGTAGCGTCTATCTTCTGTTCGTCAAAGTTCCTACTTTTCTGCTTACCATAATGAAAAAATATTTTAGATTTCGGTTTATTATAAACTAAATAGTTTTGTTTTCTATCATCTCCTCTTAATTTTTTATACTGGTTTAAAGGTAATACTTTTACAGATGCATATATATTCCTGCGTGGAGGTAATAGAGTGTATAGAGATGCTACTAAATATTGTTGTAGAATATCTTTATTCCTGCTAGAGAGTTCGTCTTTCTGTGGTATGTTATTTTCTATAATTCTTTTATATAATTTTGCTCTAACTTCATGTAGTTGCTCTAATGTCGCCCAGTTATTATTTTCTCTATCGTTTTTCTCCCTATCTCCCTTATCTTTATTATATGCTTTATTTAGATCAAGTAGATATATTCTATACTTATTAATAACTTCTTCATTCTTTTCTTTATCTTCTGCTCTTAAATACACTAGGATTGATGCTGTTAATGCTTTCCTTACAGACATTTTCCTTGATTCTAAATAAGGTTTTACTTTGTTAAATTGTTTTAATATCTTGATATCTTTTGCATCTAAACCTGCTATAATTGTTTTTAAATATCTTTCATAATTCTTTAAAGTAATTTCTCTAATATTTGGTCTATCCTTTTTAATCAATTTAGTTATTTGCTCCATTCTATAATATAACCAGAGATAATAATTTTAATAACTAGTAAAAATTAAATATCTATATATATTATAAAATGGATAAGACTTTAAAAAATACTTGTATGGATTGTAAAAAAGATTATATGTATTCACCTTTAGATAAGCATAGTATTCTAAAAAGTAGATGGGTGCGTAGTGCTAGATTTTGTGGTTTAGAATGTTTTAATAAAGCACCTGAAGAGTTGCGTAATACGATTACCATGTATGAATATTTAGACCATCAACTAAATAATATTACGGATAAACGAGCAGAAAGAAAAACAAAACAAAAAAATTATCTATAGTATATATATAGAAATGAGCGAGATACAAGCAGTATTGTTTAAGACCCCTAAAGGTTGGACTGCTACTAAAGCACGAGCATGGTTAAAGAAAGAGAAGATGAAAGCAATAAAGAAGGTAGATAAGTCAGGTATGTTATTAAGATATAGGTTAAGAGAACCAGATTATAAATATTATATAACAAAGTCCCAGAAGAATGGGATTAATTTTGTAATTGGAAGCAACAAGAAGTTTAAAACAAAGAAAATGAATAAAAAAAAGCAGAAAAAGGTTAAAAAAGCACCCCCAGCAGGTATTAAGGTAAGTTTAAGCACTTAACTAACCCATTTAAGCACCTAACTAGGTCAAAAAGAGCATATTATAATTATAATATGCTTGTTTAGAGGAGGTTATGTGCCTGTAGGGAGCATATAACCAGCAGAATACCTCCTATTCTATGCTTTTAAGGTAATTATGGTGAAAATCAGCAAATAATTCTTCTATATTAAATATATCCGCCACCTGATCTTGTTTATATCCTAATTTATTTAACCAGCAAACCATTTCGTCCAGTTCATCTATATCATAGTTGTAGCAATACCATTCTAATAATTCCGTATCCTCATCATCTATATATTTTGTAAATCCTAAATCAATCTCACTCATTATAATATATACACAGATAATAATTTTAGCATATAACAAATCACTTTATATATTTTCCTATAGTTCCGCCAGAATATCCAAACCTTTTACTATATGTATTCCAATTTTGTTTATTTTTTGTTAATACATTTAAAGAGGGTGTTGCTTTAAGTCCTAAATACTTATAAGCATTAGTATAAGTTTTAAATAGGTATTTTGCTTCCTTTAGATTTAGTTTAGCATCATCTCCTGCATCTAGTTTCTTTTTAAGTGAAGCAGGAGCATTATTATCTATCAACATATCATAATCCTGCCCCCAATCTCGTGCGTTCAGGGGTGCTATTAATTTCCAACTAGTTTTAATTCTCTTATCCCTTACTAATTGTTTAAGCATTTGTTTAAGCACCTTTGCTCCTTCTCTCCATTTATCCTCATTAAACTTAATACTAGTTTCATTTTCACTAATCGCTCCTCCTGTATTTCCAAATCCCTCTAACATAACTTCTCCTCTTCTAGTTCGTATTCTTAAATCTATATCTTGTTTATCTTTCCCATAACTCTCTAGCGTATATACTTGTCCTCCAAACAAAGCACCATCACTACCCAGTATTTCTATAGGTAAATCTCCTTTAACAGATTCTTTTTTAGCAGGTTCTTTTTTAACAGGTTCTTTTTTAGCAGGTTCTTTTTTAACAGGTTCTTTTTTAGCAGGTTTAGTAGGTTTAATAATATTCATTTTAATATTTATTTTTAAATCCTTCTTCTTCGCTTCTGTTTGTATTTTCTTTTCTTTCTTCCTGATTACAGCAAGTTTCTTTTTATCTTTTGTTTTTGCTCTAATTTTTTTAAGTGCGGATAATGCTTTTAAAACTTTTATGCGTTCTTCTTGTTTTATTTTCTTTAACTTTTCAGCATCTTTTTGTTCTTTCTTTTTCTTTCTTTCTAGCACCTTTTTGCGTTTTACCTCTAATACCCTTTTATCTTCTGTATCCTCCTCTTTTCTTTTTGTAGTTCCTTTTAAATTAAGCGTATAAGTAGGTATTGATTTTTTCTTTTTATGAATAAACATAATTGACTTTTTATCTTGACTAATATTATGTTTATATTCTTTTAATACTCTCTCTAATAATACCTTCTTACTTCCTGATAATTTTAATACTTCTTTTTTTATGGAGGTATTGTAGTGCTTTAATACTTTTTTTAAATCTGTTTTATCTAGATCCTGAATAGACATGTATATATTATAATATATATATATATTTATTAATAAATGATAAATTTAAAAGGGGGCAGATGCAAGTTATTCGCAGATTTCTATAAGCAAAATACTAAAATATCGCCTCGCCCCCTTTTATGTATCTGGTCTTTTTTCTTTCTCCGTTCTATCTTCGGTTCTTGGTGCTGGTGGGTCTGGTTGTGTATTTACAACCTCCTGTAATTGTCCTGCTGTTGCTACTGGTGCGTATTCTGTTTCTGCTGATGTCCCTTCCACTCCCACATACTCCAGCGTTCCTGCTGATTGGTCTTCTGCTAATCTTCTGTCTTCTCCTGCTCTGCTCCTTATTCTTCTAGAGAATAATGTTGATACACTATCCCTAGTTAAAGGTCGTGGTTGTCTGTTTCCAGTTATTAAAAAATACCTACTATCTCCTAGTAATCTTAAATATGATTCTTGTGTTTCTCTTTCTCTCCTAGTTCTAGGTTCTGCTCCTTCTGCTGTGTTCCTTAATTGCTGGTTAATCCATTCTATTGCTCCTCGTTGTGTTCCATCACTATTCTCTCTTGCTTGTCGTATCATAACATTTATATTTGCTGGTAAATACCTCCCTCTTACTCCTCCTAATTCCTCCTGTCTTGATACTCCTTCCTGAAAAGTTGCTCCTCCTGTTCCTGTTATAGGTTCTCCTTGATAATCTATAGTTATGTTGCTACTTTCTACCATACTATTTAATTCTTGCCGTAATTCTCCTGCTGATGCTCCACCTGCTAAAGTATTCATTATTACCTCTAATCCTTCTGGAGATAATGTTGCATCTAATTGTCCGCCTACTCCTTCAGTCCTCCTACTTACTTGTGCTATTGATAAAAAACTATCTCCATTAGGGTTAATTTCTACACCATCTACCGCTCTTGCTAATGTCTGGGATATACCTGCTAAAGTCCTGCGTCTAACCCCTTGACTTGCTCCTGATTGTTGTAATTCTTCCATTCTCCCTATATTTTCATTAATTATTCTAGAAAACCTCCCATAAAGTTGCGGTAATACTTCACTTGCTATGGATACATACCTAGTATAATCAAAATTACCTTCTTGATCTACTAAATCACTTGTAGGTATTCTATCTAAAACATTTAGGACTAATTGCCTTGTTAAATCACTCTTTAAACTACTATAATCACCAGCAGTAAGCACACGCTCTAATCCTACATTTAATATCCTACCTCCTTCTGCTAAACTACTACTATCAACATTTTCACGATTAATGGTGGTTATATCTTCTTGTCTTAATCTATCTTTATTCCTACTACCTCCTCCGCCTCCGCCTCCGCCACTACTTCCTCTACTTCCTCTTAATAGCATATTATTCATAGACGAGGTGGTGTTAAGTTCCTTTAATTCTTCTACAACATCCTCTAATTCATTATCACCATTATCTTGCGTTGCTTGTGGAGGTTGTAATATGGTTTTTGCTTTTGTAATTTTATAAACTATTACGCATCTATCACCTACATTTGCTAAATTTCCATCACTATTTCTTATGGAGGTTGTAATGTTAGATAATATATAATTTCTATCAGCAGTCATGGTATAACTAGGTGAATAAGAATAAAAGAAATCATTACTATTATAGGACTTTAATGCTAATCCTATTACATTTAAATTACCACCATCACCATCTAAATAGGTGGGACTACAGAAATCAGTATATATACGATAAAATCCTGTTTCACTTTTCTTGATTTCTCCTGTAAAATACATAACAGCACTACCTATACTACCTATTAAAACAGGAGCATTATTATCATAACCTAAACCATAATTACCTAATCCCTGATAAGTTCCTGATTGACCTAAACCTCCTACATTAATAAAGGGTGCTGTGCTACAATCTATATCACTATTAGTGGTAAAAGGTGCTACACTTCTAGTAGTTGATTGATTCCGCCAGAAATTATTATTAAATCTTAAACCTCTTGATAAGTTAGTAAATTGAGAATAAAAATCTATGTATTCTCCTCCCATTTTCCATAATAAACTTCCATACCAATTATCTTCACTTGCCTTGACTGCTATTTTATCCAGTATAGTAGGGTCTGCTAATAATTGTCTGCTACTATATTGATTAGGATTAAAGGTGTTTTTACCAAAATATACTTCTTTAATGAATATACCTGCTATACTATCACTATAACCTACATTTATGTCCGCTGCATCACTCTGGAACTGGAACTTAGGAGCAACATTACCATCTCTATTTAATCTGTTTGTGCTTCTACCATTTGTAGCGTTTATATTACCAGCAAGGTTAAGAATTTCATTAATAGCAACTATAGGCGCACCTAATCCTGAAGTAGAACCAGTATCGTCCTTCCAACCTTTTTTCCTTTCCGTATGTAAATTACTAAAACCAAAGGAGGATAAAGCAGATGAGTATGTAATTTGTATATCAGTTGCTCCTATATTTAGATAAGGATTTACATTAGATATTGCTGAACCACCAATAGTAGGAGTAGATTTATCTTTATTTAACAACATTACTGCTGAATTATCATAAAAACTAGGTGAAAATCCTACATAATTACCGCAAGTTAGTGGTTTAGGTAGGTGATTAAGTGCTGTTTTAGAAACTAAAAAACATAAGCAAAATCGTGATGCCCCAGTATTATCAGTATATATGTAGGGATATGCTCCTATATTATTATCTCTTGCGTGATTATATACAGCAACCTCCTGAGATAATATGTCTGTTGTAAATTCTATAAAATCCTCATCTACACTAAAACTATAATCTGCTGAATCAATACTACCAACATAACTAGCAAAATCGTTAAATAAATCTTTAAAAAATGGTTTTACTCCTATACCACCACCATAATTTAAATCACCATCAACTATTAAAGGGTTTATCTCCTCATTATTAGCAGTTTTACTTATAGTAGGACATGTAAAAGTTCCTGATGTAAAACTTAAATCCGTTCCATTTATCGCTGTCCCAAAATCAGTTATCCCTGATTGACCTGCTTGACTTGTTCTACCTATATCTAAAATACAAGACCAATTCTCCTTATCTTTTCGTGCTTCTGTTTCGTTTAATTCACTACCATAATATTTACAAATATTATCAAAATATATTTTTATCTTATCCAAGTTCGTTGTTGATGAATTAATAGTAGTAAAAATCGCCATATTTTCTCCTAATAATGTCCTTGTCTTCGCACCAACAAGACCAGTAAAGGGCAAAAAAGTTGTAGGTGTTGCATCTTGTAAGTATCTTGCTAAAATTCTAGGATATACTTGTGCGGTTGCGGTAATATCAGTATCTCCAAGCATATCATATGTAAGAGCATTATTAAAATGACCTCCTCCTATCCACTTATATGGATTTAACACCGCCATTTGTGAATAAATGTTGCTCTCTATAAACTCAAATGTTCCATCATCATTAATAAGAGGAGTAGTTAAATTACAACCCCTTGTTATATAAGTATTTTTATTTAATGTATAACTAGCACCTAACCTCGTGGGTTTTACTGATGGAGTAGATGCGTTAGAGGTAATAAAACTACAAGGTTTAATAATTCCTAGTGCTTCATCATTTAATACATCATCAAGAGTATCAGCAGTATCTAACTCACTAGCATTTAATCTGGGAGGATTAGTGCTGGTTTCGTGAAATTTAATAGTCAATTCGTTAGCAAGACTATCACTAGATATAAAATTTTTACTCTGCTGGTATTGTATATATCTTTTATCGGTTCGTAGGTAAGTTGTTGCTACTCCAAACTCAGTCATAAAATTAGGGTGGAGTAATGTATATTTTCTACAATCAGTCATTAATAATCTATTAGATGACCTTAATAGGAAGTTATTAGAATTAGTAGGTATCCAACCTGTAGGATATTTAGCAGAATTTAAGTCGGTCTGGGAGGATGTATATGTTTCCATAGGATTTGCTAATGCATCGTTGTTCCCAAATGGTAATCCAACGCTATTAATTCCATTATGATTTATGTAGAATTCTACCTCAAAAATTACAGAGTTGCTGTTATATTCTCTATTCATTACTTCTTCTGTAGGTGGTGAAAATTCTATTGCTTCACTTTGTCCTCCTCCTAACTGGTTAATAATCGCATATTCCATAGTTAATGTATCACCTCTATTAATTTCTATAGACTGAAAATTGTTGCTCCATGTTGATTTATCTAATTTAGTAAAACTGGGTAATCCTCCTGATTTTGCCTTAACACTTTCAGCATTATTACACTCTAATATTATTGTTTCTGTCGCATTCATTATTATATATATGTAAGATAATAAATAAAAATAAATAATTTAAAAGGGGGCGGAGCAGATTATTAGTAAGATTCTATAATTGATTTACTTTTTTATCGCCTCGCCCCCCTTTTAAGTTATATGAAAAAAAAGCACCATTTTCTTAATTTTTTTTTACAAGGGGTAAGCAATTTATTTTATTCCCTATACTACCACACGAATTTTAAAATACCTGCTAAAATACCATTTTATTATTTTTTTAAAAGTAGGTAATTGTTGCTTATTTTCACATAACTAAATCTGGTATTTTTTTTACCACAAAAATTTATGAGAAAAATATTTAGCACTATATTTGGTTGCCTCCTTGCCGTGCCTTTGATAATATCTTTTCCTCCTAGTTTTATCCATGTGGTCTTTATTTTTATATAATTTTAATGGTGTTTTGTCTTTATATTGTGCGTATCTATTATCACCGAATTGAGTTGTTTTTACCTTCTTACCTCCTACAAATATTACAACTTTATATTTTTTATTCCCTGTCCCTTTGCTCCATTTATATCTAACCATATAATATATATTGAGAAATTTATTATATGTTTATTGCTTATTTCTTTAATTTTCACTAACCATAATACGACCATTCTTAATCATCATACTGCGTTCTACATTAGCAAATATAGTCAAGTTCCTACTTCCTGCTGAAAAGTTATCACCTAAAACTGCGTCAGTTGCTTTAACAAAGGAGTAATCAAGAGCAAGGCGGATAGGTGTATTACCTATACGGACACCAGCACCTCTAACATTTTCATAAGTTTTAGCAAGATTTACTCCTAAATAATATTGATTACCTAAAAAACTACCACCAGTTTCCTTACCACTATATAAACCAGTATCTCTTACATAATTAAGTAGGGAGTTAGAGCGTAAAATCGGTTGGTCTGTTCTCCATAAAGCACCTACACTAGGGACAGGAGCAGGAGGAGTAGCAAGATTTTGTAATTGTGTTAATGCGTAAGTATCAAAGACACTCCCATTATAATCCCATAAAGGTCGTGGGATTTGTAGCGGAGTTCCAGCAAAAACCTGCTGGGTCTGGTCGTAAAATTTATTATTCATATCTATCGGTGCTGGATATAACGGCACATTATTAATAGTTAGTTGTAGTTCCATATCACCTTTTCTATTAACTCTAGGAGCATTAGAGGAGTATTTACCTAAAAATTTAACCGCACCAGCATCAGCAGTAGGATTCTCAATACTCATCAATAAATTTCTAACAACTAGGTTGTCTAAACCCATATCTATAGCAAATGATTTTTTAAGTAGGGATAATTCACCTGCTACAGGGGCGGGGACATCACCAGTAGCATTAGATAAAGTTTGTCTAATGTTGATTAAATCACCATAAAGTAGAGGGATACCTTGTCCTTTACTCCTTGCTTCTAATGTATTCATGGTTCTTTCACCATAATAAATCAAATCCATTACCATTTTAACTGCATCAGTATCAATACTCATATTTAATTGAGCGCCTACTCCGTTATTCATCCATACTCTTCTATCTTCTTGAGGAGCGAAGGTAATTTCTAAAGATAATTGATTATCAAGGAGGTATAATGGGATCATTACATTACCTAAAAATTCTGGGAATAAATCTTCTAATGAAAAAATTGCGTGAAATGTTGTTGCTGTTGTGTTCTGTATAGCATATCTGGGATTTACATTTAAACCAGCATAACCAATAGCACCATTAGCATTTATCATGGAATAAACATCATCACCTCTAAAATATCTGGAGTTCATTAATGATACTTTACCTGTATCAATATCAGCAAAATTATCAGCAACTACAGCGTCTTGATATTGTTTATCAGTATCATTTCTAAAGGCAAAACTACTACCTACTTTTACTGCTTCTACTTTATTGCGGAAGTTTTGTGGTCTAAACATTCTTTTCATAGCATTATATTGTCCTACTTCGTCGGTCTGTGCTATATCATTACCTTGATATTTTAAAGTTGCTGTTCTAATAAGTCCAAAAGCACCAGCACTTAAATAAAACTGATTCTCACTTAATAATTGAGTATTATTACATTTAACAGGCACAATAATTCGTGTATGTTTATCTAAAATACCTGTATTGTTAAACAAAAAAGTTGCGTGTGAATCACTAATATTTTGTGGTTCTAAAATAGTTGTATCTATTCTAATATCTTGAGGAGTATTTGTAGGTTTAACTGAAAGTATATCCGCCATTTTTATATATATTATTATACAATATTATTTTATTATTTTTTTAAATTTTAAAATAATATTATTGTATTTTTCTATAATAACTATTTAAATTAACTTACTATAACTCCTGCTGGACTTGCTATTAATTGATGTGTTCCTAAAACAAAACTATAAACCATTTCATTTTGTTGAGTTGATAATTTACTCTTAACTCGTTGAGCGTATGATGCATTATCGTAATTCATACCTTTATTGCTGTTAGTTCTATCAATTCTTACACCAAATCCATAAATACCCTGTCCTTCAGCGTCCATTCGTCCTTGTAAAACATTAGCAGGTGTAGTGAGGTTTTGTCGCTGGTCGCCAAATAAAACAAAGGAGGTTTGCTTTGCATCGTTCGCAAGTCCAGCATTTTCACTAGCAAGACAGATTAAACTATGTCTAATCTTGCTGAAAGGTATTACAGCGTCCAACCAACTTCGTATGCGTAATGTATCTATAGGCATGTAATCAACTACTTGAGCGGTATATTTTAATTGCTCCACAATATCACGCTCTTCTATCTGGTATTCTAGCGGATATTTAGCACCTGCTCTATTAAAAGTTAAATCTTCTATAAATTCTTTATGATTTGTCGCCCCAGCAACTTCCTTAAGAATAGGAGGAGTAGCATAACTATCTCTCGCATAATTGTTAAGATGTGAGGAGTTAATAATATTATTCCAGATCGTAAGAGCATTACTTTCTGCTAAATTAAAGTTAGTGGTTTCATCGTTAGTTTGTATTAAACTATTAATAGATTGATAAGCAGAGTAGGTAATAGGGACTTTTTGTGGAGCAAGTGGTTTGTTTGCTACCTTGTATCTTCCTGTTAATGATAAATCATAAAGCATATAATAAGCACCTCCATCGCTCCCTGCTTGTCCTCCAAATAAAACATTCTGGTCGCTATTAAGGCGTAATTCTAGCAACAATCCTCCTACATTTCCTAAAGGTAAATCTGCTCCTGTCTGGAGTAATCCTGTGCGGATAGGCATAGAGCAGAAAATATCGGCATTAGCAAGATATTGACTACCCATATTTTTAGCAGTTGCTCCATTAGTAAAATTCATATATGAGGAGTAATCGTCCATACCTCTTGTTAAAGGTAATACTGATGCTTCCTTGCGTGGATAGTTGCGGACTTGTTCCATAACTGAATTATTTAAGTTAGATAATGTAATACTATCTAGGATACTTGCTCCTCCTACACGGCAATTATACAAGATTTCATGAGGAGTTGTATTTACTGATGGTGTCCCTGCTCCTATATCTGTAAGTTCATTTCCATTATTAGGTCGTCCTTGTCCGTCGTCATCTGGATCTGTGTTAAATGGTGTGCTTCCGCTAACAATTCTCATTCGGTAATTTAATCTTAATGTGCTAGTATCTAGCAATAATGAGGGGTTCGCCTCAAATCTAAAACTTATTGCTCCTCCACCCTGTCTAAATGAATAAACCTCCTTCTTATTAGTAGGTGTAATATCAAAATATTGGATTCCTGTAATACTCGCCATTTTTATATATATTATATATAAATATTTAATTTAATTTTCTTTTATTTTTAAATTAAATATTGATATTTTCTATAGTAATTATTGCTCTACCATTACACCTGCGGAGGAGGTTGTAATTCTCTTAAGGCAACATACAAAATTGTTCCATAATAAATTTTTAGTTTGTGCTGTATATTCTATGTTTAATCTAACTTCACCTGCTAAATCCTGTGCGTTAAATGTGTGTCCGTATCTACTTAATGCTCGTCCTATAGCAAAGCAAAAGTTAGATCGGTCTAGGTTTTCTACAGCAATTCCGCAGTTATTTAATGCATCTTCTAATTCTTTGGAGTGGATAGGTTCGTTGCGTCCATATGATTGAGTTGCTCGGTCTTCCTCCACTATTCTTGCTAATTCTACATTTCTATTAGGCACACGGAGATTAGATATAACAAAATGGTAATTTAATGGAGTTTCTACAGGAGGTCTTAAACCATCAGCATATATGGGTCTTTTTGCTAAATCTTCTGGGACACATAGGATACTATATGCTCGTCGTTCATTCATAGGTATATATAATGAGGATTTCGTCACCCCTGCGTTTTGATTAACTTTGTAATTATTAAATGATTTAATATCCATAGATACTCCTTGTGATGAGTTAGATTTGTTGAGGACAGCAGATACATAATCAGGAGAAGTCTGGAGGACACCTACAACCATCTGGACTTCACTTATAGTAAAGTCGTAGGTTTGTGATGGGACGGCAATTAAAACTGCTCCTTGGACTATACAACCACCAGCAGTATCCGCATTAACAGCACCACCACCACCAGCACAGGTAAGATTAACACAACTAGCACCACCAGCACCATTAGCAATAGTAAAATTACTAATGCGTCCTGTGGATTGATTTAAACTAGCATTCGCCGTGCTTCCTACTCGTAATCGCTGATTAAAGAAATATGGGAGGTATTCATTAACAAATTGTAATCCGCCTCCATTTATATTCCGCTGTCCTGTAGCATCACAAGGGATACCCATATGATCCACAGCATTATTAAATGCTCCTGTATTGTAATCATATCTTTGACTTCTTGCTCCTGCATCCGCACCATTAACATTATTTAAAATAATTGGAGTCATACCAGCACCATTAGCAATAGCAGTATTATTACCATTTTGTCCTGATTTGTTCCCATTAGTCGCTACATCTTCACTATCTACAAACGCCTCATGATATAATAAACTATCATTATATTTTCCATCACCTGCTTTACCAGTAGCAAACTGAATAACCTTATTCATATCACTTTCTAAAAGAATTCTTATCTCTAAACCTCCTAGAGCAACAACAGGTAAGGATCGGTTATACGCTTTAGGAGATAATAAACCAGATAATTTTAATGGTAAGCAAATTTCTACCTCCTTATATCCTGCTATTTCGTGTCCGTTTCCTGCTCCTGTATCTGTAATGACTTCGTAAAATGGATTTCTTAATTTTTCTTTATTACTTACAGCACCTTCGGTTAGTGCTTTAATATTTTTATCATTCTCACTATCTCCGTAATATGCTTGTAAGTAGGCAAGTAAAGCGTAATTATCAATCTGTTCTAGTAATGTATTATCTTTCATAGCATAAATACTTAATGTTTTAATCAATCCAGCACCACCTACTAAGGAGTTAAGAATCATAGGCATTCTTGCATCAACATCGGCATCACTATGGGATAATACTACTTTAAATCTTAAATAAGTATCTCTAGCACTTACTACAGGACAGGAGGTCGCTGGGATTTTAATTCTAATTTCTTGACCTTTGGTATAATTACTGCGTTTTTCATCAAATACAATCACGGACTTTGCTACAAACTTATCGCTCATTTCTATATATATAATAAAGATAATATTTTAATTTTAATTATTATTTTTATTAAATTTAAATTAAGTCTAAAGGGGGCAGGTGCGGATATTAAGTAATATTCTATAAGTAAAATACTTTTTTATCGCCTCGCCCCCTTTTATCTTAAGTTTTGTAAATTTGCGTGATTAGATGTCGGCATAACATATCTTCCTGCTACATTCGCCTGTAAATTTTGTGCGTGTTTCATTTCGTCTTGTGCGTGGTTAAATCCGCTCCTTAATTCTTGTATAAATCCTACGCCACCTCCTACTAAACCTCCTACCATAGCAATACCACCAGCAATATTAGTTAAAATTCCTAAAGGTGCTAAAATACCTGTAGCATCTTCTAGAGTTCCTAATCCCTCTAATGCTCCTCCAGTTGCTTCTAAACTTGCTGTTATTCCTGTTTCTCCTGCTAATTCACCTGCTTCTAATGCTCCTTCTGCTCCTATTGTTCCTCCTTCCGCAGGTAATCCTCCTAATTTTCCAGCACCTAATAATGCTGTTCTTACGGCATCTGCTCCTCCTTGTGCTTCTAAACTTGTATTTATTCCTCCTAATAATGCTGTTCTTGATGCTTCTAATGCTTCTTCGCTTCCTGCTTCTGCTACTGCTTCTGCTCCTGCTTCTGCTCCTGCTTCTGCTCCTTCTTCTCCTGCATCTGCTCCTTCTTCTGCTAATCTCGGTCCTTCTCCAAATGTAATATCACTCATCGCCTCTTCTGTAGGTTCAGCAACTTTACTTGCTACTGCTCCTCCTTCTTCTGCTCCTTCTTCCGCCATTCCTGTTAATGGTCTAGCACCTTGACTTAATAACCTAGATGTAA
>TARA_R110001592_G_scaffold20926_10_pt1 | contig 17804 bp, 16 predicted proteins | sample TARA_R110001592 | Tara Oceans TARA_R110001592 (sample SAMEA4398387) | marine metagenome | biome: Polar Biome; feature: [SRF] surface water layer (ENVO:00010504); material: water (ENVO:00002006), including particulate matter (ENVO:01000060) such as... | depth 5 m | reverse complement strand
AGGGCGGTGTTGCGAATGACTCTGCGCCTGCTAAAAAAGAAGCAGCACCCGCGCCAGCCGCGAAAGCTGCAAGCGCAGAAAAAGTTGCTGCGCCAAGTGATGCACCAAAAACATCACCTGCCGTGCGTAAGTTGATCAATGATAATAATCTGGATGCAAGTGCCATTCCCGCAAGCGGAAAAGATGGGCGTATTTCAAAGGAAGATGTTCAAAATTTCCTTGCTAAAGGCGGCGCGAAGTCAGCCCCTGCTGCTCCGGCTGTAAGCCAAGGTGCACGCGAGGAGCGCGTTAAAATGTCAAAACTCCGTCAGGTGATTGCCCGTCGTTTGAAAGAAGCACAAAACACTGCGGCGATGCTGACCACGTTTAACGAGGTTGATATGGGCCCCGTGATGGCTCTGCGCAATGAATATAAAGATGTGTTTGAGAAGAAACACGGCATTAAGCTTGGTTTTATGTCTTTCTTCATTAAGGCCACTATTCAGGCGCTTAAAGAATTTCCTGCGATCAATGCAGAAGTTCAGGGCGATGAAATGGTTTACAAGAATTACTATAATATCGGCGTTGCTGTTTCCACACCGCAAGGTCTTGTTGTTCCTGTTATTCGTGATTGTGATCAAAAGAGCATGGCCGAAATTGAAGCAACGATTGTTGATTTTGGTAAGCGCGCCCGCGATGGCAAGTTGTCCATGGATGAAATGAGCGGCGGTACATACACCATTACCAATGGCGGTGTGTTTGGTTCGTTGATGTCCACACCGATTTTGAATACGCCGCAATCCGGTATTTTGGGAATGCACACCATTCAAAAACGCCCAATGGTGATGAAGGATGGTTCAATCGAGGCACGCCCAATGATGTATCTGGCGCAGTCTTACGATCACCGTATTGTTGATGGTCGTGAAGCGGTGAGTTCACTCGTGCGTATCAAACAAACCTTAGAAGACCCACAGCGTTTGCTATTGGATGTCTAGGCGCGTCAATGACATATAAAAATTATCGAACCCTGCCTGATCTAAGGCGGGGTTTTTTACAGCTATGACGCGTTATTGTAGGGCATCAATCCTGTTTTTAGTCATGCGGATTTGGCAGGTTAGTTTAGCATATTTGGACTCCATGCCTGTGCTGGAGAGTATCTCTTTGCGTTCGCATTCTGCCTTGCGGTATTCTTCGAAAAAATGACGGCTATTGGTCAGGGTTTCTGTATAAAATGTGTCCCAATCAATCGTGCTTTCCGTGTCGAAATTTTTCTTTTTCACCGTGTTTTCAAGAATGAGCCGTTTGCCTTCGAGCATCGAAAATATTTCATCCAGACAGATCGACATGGATTCATTGCTTTGTGCATCGCTTAGGCAATCTTTTGGATTTGATTGAATGACATCAGTTACAGTGTTGTCATCCGCAAAGGCACCTAAAGTCGCAAAGCACAGGCCGCATAGGGTGAAGGCAATTAAGCGCCGTAATTTGCGCCCGCGATGTGTCATTCTTTAAGAGAGTTTTGTAAGGTACGGATACGCTGCGTGGTCATATCATAAAGGCATACCATGTATTCATATGTTGCTTGCGGGCCTTTGCGCTCAAGAAATGATTTCTGTCTGCTACATTCGTGCTTTCTGTAAGCTTCAAACATCTCGCGTCCTTCGATAAGGCTCTGCGTATCTTTTTCTCGGCGCACAGAATTATAGGCGGCAGATTCGTGTTTGTTTACGATACTAACGATGTCATCTTCTATGAATTTTCTGGTTTTTTCACGCTGATCGTATTCGTCGCTCATGCAGGCAAAAAGACGCGCTTCGTTCGTTGCATAATCCTCAAAACAACGGTTGATGGCCGATCTCGCCTGTGCGTTAGTAGGCAGATATGTGCATAATACACATATCAAAATAAGAGCTGAGCGCATTCTATCCTCCTTTTAAATGAATTCAGCAGAATTCAAATTATACACCATATTGATTAGAGACGAAAATTTATTACTTAATTGATTTTTGAAGGGTTTTTATTCTTTGCATGGTCATTTCGTAGATGCATATCTTCTGCACATAGATTGATTCAAACATATTGTCTTTGTTTTCTGTTTGCGCTTTGTGGCGTTCACATTCTGTTGTTCTGTATTCCTCGAATAACATTCTGCTTTTATTAAGTTGGTCTATTAGATCACGTTTTTTTGATTCATAAACACGTTGTTGCATTAAAAACTTTAGTTTTTGTTCTTTAATTTTATCTTCTCGTAATTTTGCCATCGCTTTTTCAAGGTTAGCTTGCGCTCTGATATCATCTGGCGTTTTCGGTTTTACCGTAGAGGGCGTGTAGGCCAGAATAGTTTCGTCAATGTCGTATTTAGGCGGGGAAACATAGAAATCATCTTTCACCATTTTGAGCATGTCATCTTCTATTGTAATTCTGGTGACCTCTATCTCTGTGTTGAGTAGTGTCAGGCACATAGATATTCCACCGTCTGATTCTCCAGTTTTAAAGCAATCATTTACTGATCCTTCGGCGTAGGCAGGTGCGGTGAGTAGAAAGAAAAAGCATAGAAGTAAGAAAAAGCGCATAAAAATCCTTGTTGGCTGAGAGGGGTTCTATTTTTTATACAAGAGCGACAGGTTAGAGTCCAAAATGTTTTTATCCTGTAATTGTTTAAGTGCTTTTAATCCCCATTCATCGCGGCATTCTTCTTGATTGCCAATCGTGAGGTGGGTATAGCCTGCGCCAATCAAATTAACAAACTCGCGCGATGTTGGTGTGCGGCTGGAGAATATATAGGCGGGGTTAATCGTCAGGCTGTGACGGGTGCATAAAACCAGTAAACGGTTAATAGGCTGCATGGTGGGAACATATTTATCCTGATTATCACGAATGTTTTGGGCGTCTTCTTGATTTAAACCGATGGCTATATCGGCTTTGGCATGAATAAAGAAGGCGTTACTGTTATGATCTGTGGCGATGCACGCGGCAAAGGGCTCTGTTTGCGTGTTGGCCTGTATCAGTTGCCCAAATTTTTCCTGCGATAACGCATTATCTGTTCGTCTGATGTGATAGGAGTTTTCATCACTGACCTGCGGCGCGCGGCTGGTTTTTTCCTGTAAACATGAAATGGTTTTCTCTGGCGCATTCATTTCAAACACCCCAATACCGGCTTTTCTAAAAATCAGCATAGAGATTTGATCAAAATACGGTTTTATTTTCAGGCCAAGCGGCGTGTTATGGGTGTGAGAGTCAATATAAACATTCCTTATGCCTGCTTGTGCAATGGTTTTGGCGCAATTCGGACATGGTAAATCTGTGATGTATATATCGGCATCGCGCGATGAGGGCACCATAAACAATGTTGCCATTTCAGCGTGGATTGTGGTGCTGGCATTGCCAAGTTTTTGGTCAGTGCCGATATGTTTCTTCAGCAGATCCGGCCAGAAATTATGGTGCGCATGTTCGAAATATTGCCCATTTTGATCAGTGCCGCAAATTAATGCGCCGACTTTATGGTCAGGGTGTGGGCTTTGTGCTTCAGCGCGCAGTGCGCTGCCCATGCGGTCAAAATGGTTTGTGTTCATAAGGGGCTTTTCATACTCAAAGATAGGTATCGGTTATTCGTAGTCGTCGTCATCGTCATCGTCATCGTCATCATCATCTTGCGGCTCAGGCCAAGGCAGTTTGTTCCCTGTTTCCAGGAATGTTTTCAACTGGCTGAGGATAATAGGCCAGCCGCCTTTTACATCTTCGAATGAGGCGCTGTCTTTGATTAAGCCGTCATGGGTGAGGGTGAGTTGCGTAACCTCACCAATGTTGGCGATAATATATTCAACGCGTGACGGGGCTTCATCAGGCGCATCGCAAAATGAAAATGTATGCGCGAGTAGCGCGCCGTCTTCTATCATAACAATTTCGCCTTCAATCATAATATCGTCAGGCAAACCATAGGCAATGCGTCCGCCTTTTTTCAATGTTATTTCATGTAGGGGCGCGAGGTAATAATTTTGTACGATTTCCGGCTTGGTCAGAGCCTCCCAGACATCGCTGGCAGGAGCGGAAATAAAGGTAACATATTCGAATTTTTTATGCATGAGATCGTCCAGTTTCAGGAATATAAACGCGGATGGTATCATTTATATAACGCGTTGTTAATGAACAAAAAACTCTATATTCATTTTGTATAATAAAAGTTTGCAATATTTTGAAACTCTATGGTACGAATTAAGGGCTGTTAATGGAGTTTATATTCAAAAAATAATAAGAAATAAACGCAGCATGGATGGTTTAACTATCGGGAGTGATTATGTCGCGTGTTGTTATTGGCCCTTATCGCGATGGGCTTTCTCTTAAAAATTTATTTACGGCGTCCCCTGGGGCGTGGGCGGATTATGACGGCGATGATGCGCCGGAAACGGCCTTTGTGCAGGTCAACTCCAAGGCTGTGACGAGTGCTGTTTTCCTGACAGAGGATTGGGCGGAACGTCAAAATGATTGGGATCCCGATTATATTGGTATTATTTCAACTGAAAATGATCTGAAACATTGGGAAAATGATCACCCTTTGCGCTTTACGCCATTTTCGCTCGAAACCAAGAAAAGCTTTATCGCAGGGCCTGATTCCATCGAGGCAGAGACAACCGCCATTGATATTGCGCGCGGTAAGACAATTGTTGGTTTGTTGGAACCTGTACAAGATGCCACAACCAGAGAGCTGCAGGAGGCCGTCGAGGCCGTCGGCGCGAAAGATGCTAAACATATTATAGTCTTGAGTGAAGACCGCGAAATGATGGTGCCGAAAATCCTTAAACAAGCATCGGTTTGGGATTCTTACCGTGATATGCCGCTGGTGAAGGAATGCTTTGAAAAGGGCGCAGCTTTTCCCGGAAAGCGCGTGAATGAACTTCAAAATGCTGTGGGCGGTGCGCTTAATCTTTTGACATTATTGCAAGATGCCAGAGATGAAATGATTAGCAAAGGTCATAAGGTTGACGATACGCATACCAGTTATGTTAGCTATTATATGAAGTTTCTGGAGTTTGATGAAAACCAGCCTATCCCTGAGGAAGGCATCTTTATTACCGCATCCGAGCGTAACAGAAAGTTTTTGCCCGTTACTCAAAAGCATTATGGTATGGAAAAATCAGGTGTTGATTTTGATTTGAATGATTTTGATGTCCCCGCAGATTATCACGGTCTTTATGATGATGAGCAAAAGCCGATCACGATTGAAACGCTACGCGCTGATCCGCATAGCCGTTATTTTTCTCACCAGTTTGCAAGTGCGCGCGCGATGCGAGCCTTTGTTGATGTGATGCAAATTCCGATACTGGATAAGCCACGTGAACATACTATGGAAGATATTGAGGGCGCAACGCTGATTACCAACCTGAATTTGGGTGAAGCAGCATACCAAATGGAAGGCCACGGTTGGGGAACATCATATGACACCTTGAAAAACCAGTATGTTAAAAAACCTGAAGATTCTGGTGCGTCCGTTGAGGGGTTAAAATATTCGAATGACTATGTATGGGAAACGGGCTATCAGGCCGTCGATCAGAACCGAAGAATAGAAAATCACGAAGATTTGGAAAATGCATTTTTGTCTGCGGATGGTACTGTGGTTACGCAGTGGCCGGAAAAAGCACCCGACGGCATGGATCAAGATCAATACGAGCTAGAGCAGAAATTGATTGCGCGTATGGTGATTGCCAATCGAGCAACAATCAAGCCATTGGCAGGGCCAAGTGCCTTGGGTCGCCCTTTGTTGATTGAACATAATGTGCGCATGAATGAAATGCCTGCCTATCATAATGCTGTGAAATTCCGCACGATTACCTCGCGCTCTGACCACGTGTTTAGAGGGTTCTCCGACAGAGCAAGCTTTATGTCCGTGATGGCAGAGGGGCAGTGGGATAAGGAACATATGAAGCCTATGCCAACGCCGCAGAAATATGATCTGATTGACGAAGATCAGCTAACAGATGTTATCGCCGGTCGCTCGTTAGGGTTTACAGAAGCGTTACTCGGCTCTGCCAGTTCTCATTTGAAGTCAGGCAACGAAGATGCCATGACATATACGAATGAAACAGCGAAGAAGACCGTAACCATGATACATGGTGGCGGTGGTCGTTTTATTATGGGTAAGTTTTTCGAAGGTGCGGTAGAAGCGATGGAAGAAGGCAATGAGAATTTCCTGTCTATTGCAATGCGTGTGCCTTTGGCGTCTCGAAAAGAGGGGTCTTTAAAGCCATTATTACGTCGTTACGATCTTGAAGTAGAGGATGGCGATTTCAACAGCAGCTATATGGCGTTTGGTAACGGGCAATTCCACGTTCTGACCTTTGACCAGATGGGCGAGCGGCAACATGCCATTCTTGCGCCTGCACATGTTGTGACCTCCTTCATCGGCGGTGTCGGAACGGACTATGAATATGACATGGCGATGTACCATAATTTGATGGTCGAGATGCGCGGATATGGTGTTTTTCCGGGGTTCGATAACGAAGAAAAGAAACGTATTCATTTCGTGAACTCCCCCGTGAAAAATGGCGGGAATGTTGAATATGGCTATTATGACGCGTTGAAGGATTCCTTTACACCCGAACAACTGGATGTTCTGAATGTGCATTTTTATGATACGCCAGAGGAGGCGTTGGAAGCACGTAATGAATATGCGGCGGAGCTTGGGTTTGACCTTGACGCCCCGCGTAAGCGTTGGGGGCATGACAGGGGTCGTGACTATGATCATGATGATCTAAGCGCGTCTTAATCGTCAATTTGATAACACTGATGCCCGCCACTGGTGTTGGTCTTTGAATCCATAATATGGGCGACACCTTTTTCAGGTTTAATCTGCGAATATTCGATCAAGCCACGCGTTGATAAATCGCGCATGGCCTTGCGCGCTTCATCAGATGGTGGAATGTGCTGGCTGGTCATGTACATTTCCGATAAGCCAACATGGGCAAGGTCTAATTGCCTGCCGGAACTGGGCACGAAATTCGTCATGATTTTTCCGTTTTGAAGCTCAAGATTATGTTTCGATGCGGTCATCAACATGTTGATAATCGGATCAAGCGGAAAACGGTAATGCGCATCTTTGAATCGCTCCGTCATGGCGTGATCTCTTTGTGATGAAAAGCCGGGCGGCATACTGTCTTCGGCGTAAATGAACATGGTTTCACCGTTTGACTTGCTTTTTCCAACCCCAATGACGCTGCGTGTGCCGCGTGCCTGTGACATAAATAAATCAGGGTGGTTTTGCATTGAATGGACTTCGTTTTCATTCAATATGCGTGCAGTGTTTTCCGGCGCAGGGCGTTGAGAGGGAGGCTTGCCACTGACCAAAATGCTTAACGTACCTGTTTGTGCGTTGACGGCATAAATCGGAATCTGCGCCGCGCGGGCAATGGGAATACAAAGGTCGTTCCAGAAATCGGCACGATCTTGTGTCCATGGATTTTTTGCATCATTCGGGCTTTTGAACCCCGGCAGGCTTTCTGAATCGATGAACAGCGCATCAACATCGCGCATAATCGCGGATTTCAGGCAAGATGCACAGTTCGGTGTATTGCAGCCTAGAAACAAGTGCGCAGAAGGCGGCGCATCATAGAGCAATGGAAACTCACCATGAACCGTCGGGCTGCCGTTTCCGATTTCATCATGGGAGGTCATGCCTTGGTCTTTTAAAGGATCAGGGATTTTATTGGCGTTATCAGAATAGGTATGTTTACCCTTTGGCGAGATAGAGAGCAGGGATGAGCCAACATGATATCTGTGATGGTCGCTTTGAGCAGATATAAAGCGGCTGCGTTCGATCAATTCCATGCCAATGTCGGATAAAAAGGATTCCCCAAATCCCGTTTGATCGCGGAAAGTGTCGCGTAATCTCGAAAACCTAGACATTTATATACTCAACCCATTCTTGTATAGCGTGCTCCTAATATAGTATTAGACAACAGAAAGATAAAGAAATCTTTTACTTTGGCCTTGCCATGGCGCGCGTGAGTGATTATCACAGAGAGGCTAAATTTTGTTTCAAACAAAGGGTTTTAAAGGTATGTCCAATCAATTTGATGTCATTGTTATTGGTGCTGGTCCGGGTGGCTATGTTGCGGCTATTCGTTGTGCGCAGTTGGGAATGAAAACGGCTGTCGTGGAAAAGGATAAAACTTTGGGCGGTACATGCCTGAATGTTGGGTGTATCCCGTCTAAGGCGTTGTTGCATGCATCTGAAAAATTCGAAGATGCCGAACATCACATGGGTGATATGGGCGTTGAGGTAAAGCCGAAGCTGAACCTGAAACGCATGATGAAGCACAAAATCGACGTGGTTGATGCCAATACAAAGGGCATCGAATTTTTGTTCAAAAAGAACAAAATCACACGCATTGAAGGCAAGGGCGAAATCGTTTCCGCCGGAAAAGTTAAAGTTGGCAAAGACACGTACGAGGCGGACAGCATTATCATTGCGACAGGCTCTGACGTTATCTCTTTGCCCAATATCGAAATTGATGAGAAGAAGATCGTATCCTCTACAGGCGCGTTGGAGCTTTCCGAAGTACCAAAGAGCATGATTGTCATTGGTGGCGGTGTGATCGGGTTGGAACTTGGCACAGTATGGCGTCGTTTGGGCGCGCAAGTGACCGTGGTTGAATTCCTTGATAACATTTTACCGGGCATGGATGGTGAAGTGCGCAAGGAATCAAAGAAAATATTTGAAAAACAAGGTATTGAATTCAAGCTTTCAAGTAAAGTCGTAGGTGCTAAAAGCTCTGCCAAAGGCGTTGAACTTAGCGTTGAACCTGCTGCTGGCGGTAAGGTCGAGAAAATTAAAGCGGATGTCGTTTTGATGGCGATTGGACGTAAGCCATATACAGACGGGCTTGGCCTTGAAAAAGCTGGCGTTGCCCTTGATGAGCGCGGACGTATTCAAACGGATGAATTTTTTGAAACATCGGTTGAAGGTATTTATGCCATTGGTGATGTGATCGTCGGCCCGATGCTCGCGCACAAAGCCGAAGATGAAGGCGTTGTTCTGGCTGAACTGTTGGCGGGACAAAGTGGTCATATTGATTATGATTGCATTCCGGGCGTTGTCTACACATGGCCTGAAGTTGCCAATGTCGGTAAAACCGAAGAGCAACTTAAAGAGGCTGGTATTGCCTATAACGCAGGGAAATTCCCCTTCATGGCCAATGGCCGCGCACGTGCAATGAATATGACCGATGGATTTGTGAAAATTCTGGCGGATAAGGAAACAGACCGCATACTTGGCGCGCATATCATTGGGCCGGGTGCTGGTGACCTCATTCAAGAAGTTGTCAGTGTCATGGAATTCGAAGGCACAGCCGAAGATATTGCACGCACTTGTCACGCGCACCCGACCTTAACTGAAGTGGTGAAGGAAGCGGCGTTGGCGGTACATAAGCGCCAAATCCATATGTAAATATTTTGGATTATTTTTATCCGGAAATCAGGTGCTTACGGGCACCTTTTTTTCTATCCCGATATCAACAGGAAGGGCGTTTTCATAGGCGTTATTCTTAACGAGCGCAGATATTTTCTCTACGATTTCATCATGTGTATGATCCATGCCGCCGTCGCGATAAGGCAGGCGAATTGATAAGATATCGTTGAGCTTTGTTTTATGGTGCAGGTTCTTATCGATATAAAAAGTTTCATAGCCGATAATTTCACGCCGCTCGATCACTTTACCCAAATCCTCATTGTTCAGATAAATTTCGAACATGAGCTGCCGACCGCCGATTTGTAGGCCGCGGCCTTTGACCACCCAAACCCTGAAAAAACGGTCATATGGCACGAATGTATGATAACGGAAAAACCAAACACCGTGATTGAAAACTGCAATTTCGGGATGGTTTGGCTCGATTTGAAAATCTCTGTTTTTTTCGCGCAGAACACTCACCGCGCAATAGGACGATATGATAACCAGCAAAAGCGCAAAGGCAGGCGCTGCGCCGATCTGTATCGTGAGCGGGAAGAATAAAATAAAGGAAAGGGTCAGCCCCAAAATGGCAATATTGTGATTGCCGTGGTTGTATTTATAGGCATTAACCGTAAAAATCGGTTCATTACCCTTTGGATAGACATAGGCGATATCCTCAAGCATATCGTGTTTGTCATGTGCCTTAAGTTGCAGGTATTTTTCTGCAATATCGGGTGTTTTGAAACTGGTTTTCTTGATTTTTGTATTTTTCATGCTGCGCAGTCTAATTCAAGAGCTATGCGTGTACGAGTGTTTTTTGCACCTTAAGGGGGCGTTTCGGGTATTTATAAATCCAGTTGCGGGCCGCTAAACATATCCCATATTGAACGCGTGGGTGGTTTGCGATTATCGGCCATGATGATCGCTTCATTCTGTGAGGCGTCAAAGCTGGCAATACCTGTATCCGGGTCATGAATGGATAGAAATCTGAAGTCTGTTTCATCCGTTTGCTTCGGGATTTCACCTGTTTTATAAATAGGGAACATGGTTTCGATATAGTCTCGCCACATATTTTGAAGTTCGGGCGTTGCCGCGTCTCCATCCGGATTGACGTGATACATATCGGAATCAATACCCGCCAAAGTTTGGCGCAAATCAGGCATCATATGGATGTTTCGGGGATGTCCGTCACCGGATTGAAAGCGCATACCCACATCATCTATAATGGCTTGCATTCTTCTCACTGTTTCGTTGTTCTCGGGAGATGGTTCGAGCCATGGATATGTATTGATCAGATAGCGGTTTTCTTCGGTGTTCAGCGTTTCTGATGTGATGGCAGGTATGCTGAACACAGGTTCGGATTTGTCAAAATAGTCGGACGGAATGATTTTTGTGACGATGCCATCACCAGCATATAAAGCCAGTGCGATCTTCCCCTCATCATAACGATGCGTGAGATTTATAAATTGGGTTTGCCCCATTTCTTTTAGTCGCTCGACGATGAGGGGAATATCGTCAATATGTCTGTTGAGGTGCGTTGCAATGACATTGGCACCTAAGCTTGCGCAGGCATAATCAATGGCGTGAGCCGCAGGTCGCACCGTGTTTCGTGTATTTTCGGAATTCATATATTCAGTCCGCCTGTAGCGATATTTGCCATGGTTATGTCGGCTCGTGAGCGTTTGGCTCATTGTTATTCCCGTTCCAACCGAACAGGCGTTGCCATATTGATTGGGTTTCGTTCGTTAATTTGTTTGTTGCTCTGATGATGGGATCTTTGCCCTCTTCAAGAAAACGCTCTGAGTCAAAACCAAGAATACCTGACTCACGGTCGTGAAGAGATCTGAACTGAAAATCTGTATCTGGTGTTTGATGGGGTATTTTACCGGTTTTGTAGATTGGAAATACTGTTTCTATGTATTTTTTCCATGCCGCTTCTAATTCCGGTGAATTACGTCTACCATTATGCGCGGATGTGTACATAGAGGCATCAATGCCCACCAAGGTATGATGTTCATCCGGCATTGTGTGAATGTTGCGCGGATCATCATCATTCGTAGTAAAGTCCATACCTACAGCTTGTATCTTTACGCGCATTTCCTCGATGGCGGCTCTGGATACGTATCCACCAGGAATCCAAGGATACGTATTGATAACAAAGAGGTTGTCATTTTCCGTCTCGACTTTTTCTGAAGTAATGGCTGGTAAATGATATATTGGTGAGGACTTATCATAGTCAGCATCACACATAACCTTGGTGACGATACCATCACCAGCATAAAAAACGAGAGACATGGCCGCGTCGGCATATTTTTGGGTAAGATTAATAAGATGTGTTTGTCCCATTTCTTGTAAATGTGACACAATTAGATTTTGTGCTTTCCAATCGCGGTTCAGGACATATGTTGTTGCATTCAGGCCAAGCCCTGCACGCGCTCTATCAAATGCTGCATGCGCATTTCTCACTTCATGCTTTGATGAATAGTCGCCCATGATTTCATTACCCGTGCATATTTTATATTTTTATCACGTTCTCACTTTAGCATATGGTTTTTTGATTAGGCAAATATGAAAATAGTGTATTTACCTTGGGCCGCTGGAAAATGAGGATAAAAGTGACTCTACAAAGCCTTCGCGTAGTTTTCGGGGCGGTTCTATGTCTGATTCCCTAATAATAGGATTGTCCTTGGTGTGATCAAAACCGACGATATCTGTATTAGGGGCATGCAGGGAAATAAATTCGAAGTTTGTGTCGGCAGACTGCGGGCTTACTATCCCATTTTCATAAATGGGGAACACCGTAGAAATATAGGATTTCCAAGATTCTTTAAGTTCAAGGCTTATGTGGTTTCTGTTTCCCGCATCAATAAACATGCCCGAATCAATGCCAATTAGTGTTTGGTTTTGGTCAGGCATACGATGGATATTACGTGCTTCGCCCCAAGGATTATTAAAGGTTAAACCGACATCTTGCATTCTTGAACGCATGTCTTCTACTTCTTCAGATTTTATTTTACCTTTGGCAACGAAAGGGTATGTATCAACGATATAGTCCCAGTTGTTCCCTCTAATGCGCTCTGATGTGATCGGTGGAAGGCTATAGATAGTATCTTGTTGGTCATAAAAATCGCTAGGCACTATTTTGGTGACAATGCCATCACCACTGTAGAAAGCCAAAGCGACGCGAGCGTCCTTATAACGGTTTGTTAGCGGTATGAGGCGGGTTTGACCCATTTCATGTAGTTTGGAAGTGATTTTGTTTGTATCATCAAGGCTCGCGTTTAATCTATGTGCGACTTGGTTGAAGCCCATTCCCGCGCGCATAGAATCTAAAACGCCAAAAATACTTTGTGGTTTCATGTAAATCACTCCGCTTTATTCGTGTATAAACTATCATAAAATTTAATCAAAAATCAAATTCGATAGCGCAATTGTGCGTTGCCGTATCGTTTGCTCAGGCGTTTGATTTGTATGAGAATGATATAGAACAGGAGATGGTGCATCAGCGCTTTAGGCGCGAGGATGCGCAGCCATATAGATACGCATCATTTCCTCAGCGTTTACTTCAGTATAGCGCTGCGTCGTACTGAGGGAGCTATGTCCTAAGAGTTCCTGAATTTCGCGTAAATTTGCGCCATTTTGCAATAAATGGGTCGCAAAGCTGTGGCGTAGGGCGTGCGGTGTGGCGTTGCCCGGTAAGCCCAACGCGCCGCGCAAGTTCCGCATGGCGCGCTGTGCCACGCCTTGGTTCAGGCGGTCGCCACGAGAGCCGAGGAATACCGCGCGATGCGGGTCGGATGGGTAAGGACAGGCGGCCATGTAGTTGGATAAGGACACTTCAATCAAGGAAATGATGGGGACTTGCCGTTCTTTATTGCCTTTTCCGATAACACGCAAAAACCCATCATGGGGTAGGTGATTTATATTCAGGGAAAGTGCCTCGTTAATCCGCAAGCCGCAGCCATATAACAGCATAAACAGCGCCGTATTGCGCGCGCCGACCCAGTCTTTCCCCTCTAGCAATCCCGCTTGTTCGATGACCTCCAGAGCTTGCGTTTCGTGCAGCGGTCTGGGGAGTTTATGCGGCAGTTTCGGGCTGCGCACTGTTTTGATGGCGGCATTGTGCAAAATGCCCTGTTTATCCAGCCACGTTAGCAGGTTCTTCACACCGGAAAGGGAGCGCGCGCGACTGGCGTTTGATGTGTTTTCCATCGCCTTTTTTGACATCCAACTTCGAAAGTCGCGGATTGTCACATTGGAGAGGTCATTCAGGCAGGGCGCTGTGGCCAAGTGATTGAATAAGAAATCGACGAAATGCCCGACATCCGCGCTGTAGGCGCGCAGCGTGTGGGGAGAAACGTTTTTCTCTACACGCAGATACGTATCCCATTGGATGAGCTTGTCACCCAGATCGGCAGCACATAAAGCCAGCGTTTCTTGTTTAATCATTATTTATGCAGGTAGGCTGAGCCATGAACGAAAACACCTTTCGATGACACGGGCAAGGAAGAGAATCTGGTCGGTGGCTTGTCCGTCACTGAACATGGCCGGATCACGACTGCCGAATGCGAGAATTGCGGGCGGTGTGCCCATTGATATATCAACCCGCAGCAAGATTTGCGAGCGCACAAGCGTTGCGCCGCCGCCATAGATGGCCTCTATGCCGCTGATATCATCTTGTAATAGGACATTCTTTCCATCCATCCATTTGTCAATCGTACCTTCCGGCAGAATGCGGATACCGTTTTGATGGATGTGCGGAATAACATGTTCGTTTGATTCAACAACCAAAACCGAAATATCGACATCTAATTGAGAGGATAAATCCATGGTAATGCATTGAATAAATTCATCAAATGTTCTGGCCTCCAACAAGCTTAACGTTGCATTGTGGATGCGTTGTTGGTTGTTCATGTTAGAGCGCGCATTTTCGACCAATTCGCGTGTGCTGCTGATGACTTCTTCTTTATCGGCTTTTAACCGTTCAATCATATAGGATTGAAAATCAGCCACGCCGCCGCGTTGTGGGCGCGTTTTTGGCGGGATCAGAACATCAAGAACGTCCGGATTATCTTGCAGGAATGATGGGTTATCCTGCAGAAATGCCAGAATATCGTTTTTTGTCAGTTCAGGTTTTGAAAGTACGTCGCTCATACTTGAATCATAGCATAGAAGCAGGCTTCCGCCAAATAGAGCCTGTTAAAATAATGGAAGATATTCGCAAATTAATATCTATGAAGTGGCATTGATCCACTTTTCTGAGGTAACGCCATTATCTAGAAAACCAAATATTCTTTCATCTGGATTTCGTGAATAAACGCAACCACAGTAACTGCATCGTTTTAGGCTTTGATTCTGAGTTGCTTCTGCTTTTACCTTTTCAGGAAGCTGTTCATATTGTCCCTCTGATAACGCGCCTTGTCTTTGAGCGGTTCCTCCAGAACAATCCTTCGCAGGGCATTCTGAAGAAGCATTTTGTTTTTTATTTTTCACTTTTTTTCCCTTACAGGATGCTTTGTCCGGTTTTTGCCCAATCTGCAACAAACGCTGCCAGACCTTTATCGGTCAATGGGTGGTTATAAAGCTGTTTGATAACGCTTGGTGGTGCGGTCATAACATGCGCGCCCATTTTGGCAGATTCGATGATGTGCATCGGATTGCGTACGGATGCGACCAGAACTTCGGTGTCATATTGCGGATAGTTGTCATAGATGGTTAGGATTTCTGCAATCAGGTCTAAGCCTTGGTAACAAATATCATCCAAACGCCCAACGAACGGAGAGATAAAGGCCGCGCCCGCTTTTGCAGCAAGCAAGGCTTGTCCCGCAGAAAAACAAAGGGTGACATTGACCATCGTGCCCTCATCGGACAGCTCTTTACAAACTTTTAGGCCAGCCGGTGTAAGGGGGACTTTCACCGCGATATGATCGGCAATTTTGCGCAAGACTTCGGCTTCTTTACGCATGGTTTCGTAATCTGTTGCTGCAACTTCGGCGCTAACAGGGCCTTTGACGACATCGCAAATCTCTTTAATCAGGGGAATGAATTCCCGTCCTGATTTTGCAATGATTGACGGGTTGGTCGTTACGCCATCTAAAAGGCCGTAGCTATCCAAGTCTTTAATTTCATCAAGGTCTGAAGTGTCTGCGAAAAATTTCATGTGTTTATCTTACCCTTATTGTGCATTTGAAATGATGCGCCAAAAGTAAAGGCTTTCCCGTGGAAGGGCAAGAGGGGTTTTACAGATTATTCATTATCCATAGAGGTGGAGCTATGAACAATCTTTAGGTGCGGATTGCGTAATTCCTGATCAAACCGAACAGCGTTTAAAAGATTTTGGTTCATATCATTTTTCTCAATGGCTTTGGTGACTGTTTGGGTCATAGATGCCACCAGCAAGTCGCGGTTGACGCGGCTGCTTTCTTCTTCTGTGATCAGGCCACGCTCGGTTAGCTGATCCAGTAATGAATCCATTTGATCATAGAGGTCATCGCCTGACATTTGCGGCTTCAGGCGTACCAACCAAAACGCTTCGTTATAGTCATCCACTGTTTTTGATCGGTCACTGCGTACCAGATGGTTACGTAGGTCAATAATACCAGCCTTAACCTGTGTTTGATTATAGACTTTGTCTTGATCATTAACCTCAGCATCAACGCCTGCGTGTTCACCAAACAGGGTAGCGAGTGTATCTTTAAAAAACTGCGTAATACGGTTCATAGTTTTTAATACCATTTTATAAATCAGACAGGCAAGATTTTACGTAAAGTTTTTTGCAAGCGCCTATGATTTTTCACGACTTAATGATACATAAAATACATGGATCAGACATCATTTTTCGACAATGAATTACAGAATAAATCAAAGGCTTCACATGTGCTTGATGGGCATGTGGTGTCGGTGCTTGTTCCGTATCCTGTTGATAAGGCGTATGACTATATCGTGCCGCCTGATATCACGGTGAAGGTCGGTGATTATGTTTGTGTTCCATTGGGGAACCGGGAAATCCCTGCGGTTGTTTGGGGCGAGGCCAGCGGCGATGTAAAGCCGAAGAAGCTTAAGGCTGTGATTTCTAAATATGATTTGGATGCGATGCCCGAAACGCACCGAAAATTTATTGATTGGGTGGCAAAATATACGGTGTCGATGAAGGGCTCGGTTTTGAAGATGGCCTTAAGCGCGCCTGCGGGGTTAAGCCCGTCCAAACCCGCGCGCGGGTTTCGGCGTAATACCGAGCAAGCCATTCCGACAAAGGGGCTCACGCCGCAACGGCAAAAGGTTATGGACGTTATGGAGGGTGGACACACCCGCATAGCCAGTGAAATTGCCGACCTTGCCGGATGCTCGGCGGCGGTGGTGCGCGGCATGGCGGATAAAGGCTTGCTGGAGGAGGTGAGCATTTATAACCCCGCGCCATGTTTAAACCCTGATCCCAAGGGGCATTTAGCGGCCTTGTCAGAAGATCAGCAAATGGTTGCGGATGAGCTTTGCGATGATGTGCGTTCGGGCGAGTTTAGCGTGGCGTTGCTGGATGGGGTAACGGGAGCGGGTAAAACAGAGGTGTATTTTGAGGCCGTTGCCGAAGCCCTGAAGACGGGTAAACAAGTCGTGATTATGCTGCCGGAAATTGCGCTGTCTAATGCGTTTTTGGAGCGGTTTAAAACGCGTTTTGGCTGTGCGCCCGCGTTGTGGCATTCGCATTTAACGCCCGCACAAAGACGCACCGCATGGCGCGGCGTTGCGCAGGGTGATACGCGTGTGGTGGTTGGGGCGCGCTCGGCATTGTTTCTGCCTTATAAGAATTTGGGGCTGATCATTGTCGATGAAGAACATGACCCCGCCTATAAACAAGAAGACGGCGTTATTTACAATGCCCGTGATATGGCCGTTGTACGAGCGAGCATTGGTAAAATGCCGGTTGTCTTGGTATCGGCGACCCCGTCATTGGAAACCATGATGAATGCGTGGGAAGAAAAATATAAGCACCTTATCCTGCCCAGTCGCTTTGGCGGTGCACATCTCCCTGATATCGGGGTGGTGGATTTACGTGCTGATAAACCCGAGCGCCAATGCTTTTTGGCTAAGGCAACAATCGATGCGGTGCAAAAAGCGTTGGATGCGAAGGAACAAGCATTGCTGTTCCTCAATCGCCGTGGTTATGCGCCGCTGACGCTATGCCGCACATGTGGGCATCGTATGGAATGTCCGCGCTGCACCGCGTGGCTTGTTGAGCATAAACGCAGCGGGCGTTTGCATTGTCACCATTGCGGCTTTCATAGCGCGATACCGAAACATTGCCCTGAATGTGATGACATGGACAGTTTGTCGGCGTGCGGGCCGGGGGTAGAGCGTATCTTTGAGGAAGCAAAAATCGCCTTTCCTGATG
>TARA_R110001592_G_scaffold310495_1_pt1 | contig 17807 bp, 17 predicted proteins | sample TARA_R110001592 | Tara Oceans TARA_R110001592 (sample SAMEA4398387) | marine metagenome | biome: Polar Biome; feature: [SRF] surface water layer (ENVO:00010504); material: water (ENVO:00002006), including particulate matter (ENVO:01000060) such as... | depth 5 m | reverse complement strand
CGTCTCCACCATAGTAAATATCCCTAATGAGCCCTCACCAGCCATTAGGGCTTTTTATTAACCCGCAACTTTACTGTCAGGAAATTAGGGCTGATGCGGGCAATTGCGTACTAACCGCCCCTCAAACAGCTTCAAATGTACTCCTTCTCAAGCAACTGGCCTCATACTCCAGCACATCTTCGCGCCTGTATCTGACTTGACCACATAGTTTCACGTAAATTGGCCCAATACCTTCGGACCGCCATCTTTCAAGCGTCGCTTCACTTACCTGCCAACGATTACAAAGCTCTCTTTGCGTCATAAGTGATTGATATTCATTCATATTGATTCTCCAGTATATTTTAGTTGCTACAGTCCCATTCTGGGACTATCATTAACCTTATGAGAATCATTGCCTTGTCGACACTGAAAGCCTTCTGGGAAGAGAACCCAGAGTACATGGATGCTAAAGAGCCAACGCTCGCTTGGTATCGGCATTCCTTAGCCGCCGATTGGAGCGCACCAGCTGATGTAAAGCAGGACTTCAGAAATGCCAGCATCCTCAAAGACGGGCGAGTGGTTTTCAATATTGCAGGCAATAAGTACCGACTCGTCGTGTGGATCAACTATGCCTATCACGTGGTTTACATCCGATTCATCGGCACCCATGCGCAATATGACAAAACTAATGTACAAACTATTTAATTGCCCCACAAGGTAGAAACTAGAGGTAAAAATTATGGACATCAAACCCATTAAAACTGATGCCGACTACCGAGCGGCATTAAAAGAAATTGAAAGCCTAATGATGGCAGCCCCTGACACACCAGAAGGTGAAAAACTGGATGTACTGGTCACGCTTATCGAGGCCTATGAAGCAAAGCATTTTCCAATGGAATTGCCTGATCCTGTTGAAGCCATCAAGTTCGAGATGGAACGCAAAGGTTTAACGGTAAAAGATCTTGAACCCATGATTGGTAAGAGTAATCGTGTGTATGAGATTCTCAACTATAAACGTTCACTCACACTGAAAATGATTTGGAAGCTGCATGAGGGATTAGGTATTCCAGCGGAATCCCTGATCAAGCCGTCGCAAGCACATGCCTTATAGCGCAAAGCCTCAAAGCATTATTGATATTGATGCGAGACTCTCTGAGCTTGAAGATGAGAAAAACCAACTTCTAGCTCTCAGAGAGCAACTTCAACAGCCCTCGCCAATTGCGCCTGACTCAAAATTCTATACGCCAGAACAGAAAATCGCCATTTTCAGAGGTTTGTTTCGCGGGAGAACGGATATATTTGCTAACCGCTGGCAAAACAAACAAAGTCGCAGTGGTTACTCTGTCGCTTGCGATAACGAGTGGGTGCAGGGAATCTGCCACAAGCCTCGCGTCAAATGCCAAGATTGTAATCATCGACAATTCACTGAAATCAACGACAAGATAATTTACCGTCACTTGGCCGGACAGCAAGTGGTGGGAGTCTATCCGTTAATGCACGACAACACTTGTTATTTCCTTGCAGCCGATTTCGATAAAGGCCAGTGGCAAGAAGAAGTAAAAGCGATGTCGAAAGCCTGCCAGAGCTTCGAAATACCGCATGCTATCGAAATTTCTCGTTCAGGCAACGGTGCACACCTTTGGATTTTCTTCAACGAGAAAGTCCCTGCCAAGGAAGCAAGACTCTTGGGGTTTGGGCTTCTCGATAAAGCGATGGAGGTTTATCCGAATCTATCATTCAACTCGTATGACCGCCTTTTCCCAAACCAGGATATTATGCCTGAAGGAGGGTTCGGAAATTTAATCGCGCTACCTCTGCAAAAAGAAGCGAGACTATCGGGCAATAGCTCCTTTGTCGATAACGACCTCAATGCCATTCAAGATCAATGGCACCACCTTGCAGAAATTAAATCCTTCTCACATCAAGACTTAAACAATCTGCTCACCAAAGTTTCACCTAATTCAGTTCTTTTCGACGAACAAGAAGTAATCGAGATTAGACCACCTTGGGAATTAACTGCCAAGACAAAGCCACTGATACTAAATAACCCACCGAAAAAAGTTTCAATCACACTCGCAAATCACGTTTATTTTGATTTGAGTGAAATACCAAACGCTTTGGCGGCAAGATTAAGGCGACTTGCCAGCTTTGCAAACCCCGTTTTCTTTAAAACACAGGCGCTGCGTTTTTCGACTCATGGTATCCCACAATTCATTTCTTGTGCTCGAATAGAGCAAGGCTACCTGTCTATACCTCGTGGGTGCTTAGATGAAGCACTTGATCTGATGAGAGAGAATCAGATTGAAGTCCAAATAGATGATAAACGTGAGAGCGGCACCAAACTCAAAACCACTAAGTCGTTAGTCAAGCTCAGAAAAAACCAACAAGATGCGGTGCGAGCCATGAGTAAGCACGACTCTGGAATTCTTCATGCACCGACTGCTTTCGGCAAAACCGTGACTGCTATTGGCATGATTACCAAGCGTAAAACCAATACTTTGGTTCTGGTTCACAGTAGACAGTTGCTTGATCAATGGCAAGAACGGTTAAAGTCATTTCTACCAGACATTGAAGTAGGTGTAATCGGCGGAGGTAAGCTTAAGCCAACTGGCGTCATCGACATAGCCACTTATCAAAGCCTCATCAACCAAAAGGACAATTCAGTATCAGAACTTGTTCAAGACTATGGTCACGTCATAGTTGATGAATGCCACCATGTTTCTGCGCCACGTTTTGAAATGGTTTTGATGAAGTTCGCGCCAAATACGTGCTGGGCCTGACCGCGACACCAGAGCGGCAGGATGGTCACCAGAAAATCATCTTTATGGCGGCAGGGCCTATCCGTCACAAAGTCAAAAACACATCTGAAGACAAGTTTGATCAGCAGGTCATTGTTCATCAGCTATATAATACACCACCAAAACAGCTCATCCAGCCTGAAGAACGCCCTAAGGTTTCAGACGCATATCGCTGGATCATGGAAAATACTGAGCGAACCGAGCGTATCGTTGCAGATATTCTCACTTGCGTTGATCAGTCAAAACAGCCTATTGTACTGACAGAACGCAGAGAGCATGCTGAAATAATCAACTCGATTTTATTGGAGAAAGGAATCGATTCGGTAGTCTTAAAAGGAGCAATGCGCGCGTCAGAGCGTAAAGATATTGAAGAGCGATTGCCAACAGCTCAAGTCGTCGTTGCAACAGGAAAATATGTAGGAGAAGGTTTTGATTTGCCAAGATTAGACACTTTGTTCTTAGCTATGCCCATCATTGGCTCAGTATGCAGGCCGTATCCATCGAGAATCAGATGGCAAAGAGCGCGTCACCATTCACGATTATGTCGACTGCTCGCTCCCTATGCTGCAGCGCATGTTTCGCAAGCGAGAAAAAAGCTATAAAGCAATGGGATACCAGTTTACGTTCAACGAAAAATTATCAGAGGTCGATCAATTGTCAACTGAGTTTCTACTAGCTTCTGACAAAATGGTTTCCGAAGCTCCTGCGTAAGCATCAACCCGCATCAGCATTTCAAAGCACTTAATGGACTGAATCGATTGCTATCGCGGGAACCAAACCCGCGTCCTGCCCCACCACCACATTTTAAACCCTAACGAATTGATTTTGTTGTTGTTTTTTCTTTTCTGGCGTTTGTTTTATTACCCTATACTCATAAAGCACACTCAATCATACAAAAATTGATAAACTTTGTACTTAAATCTATCAAGAACTCTATAAATGCTATCCAGTGAGGTCATCATGCACCTATCACTAACGCCAGAATTAGAAGTTCGAGTTAAAGCAAAGTTGAACGTGGTTTATATAACAATGCCAACGAAGTGTTCCGTGAAGCACTACGTTTTATGGCCCCCTGTATCAGGATAGTTGTCACCTCTAATTTTCAGTTAGAGGCAATTAAAAATGAAGCGAAACTTTACCCAATCGTTTAAAATTCAAGCAGTCGAAAAAGCTCTAAATAGAGACTCAAATACCAGTTTAAAAGAAGTAGCAGCATCATTAGGTATTGGCTTTTCAACCTTAAATAAATGGATTGTTAAAGCCAGAAACCAAGAATTTGAAACAGTATCATTAGAAAAGTTGAACAGTATGGCTCAGGAAAAACGAATAAAAAGGTCAGAGTTACCTCTCGCGCACGAGAAGACTTAAAAAATATCGGCCGCTATACAGAGCATACATGGGGTAAAACTCAGCGAAATCGCTACTTATAAGATATCGAAGTGCGTTTCCATTGGCTCGCTGAAAATCCTTTATTAGGTAAACATCGAATAGATATCTGTGAGGACTACTACAGTTTTCCAGAAGGCCAGCACGTGGTGTTCTACCTAATTGGCAACAACTCCACTGATATCATCAGTACCCCCCACAAAGAAATGGACACTATCAGTTATTTCCTGGAAAAATAGAAACTTAAATATAAAGCCAGACTGCTTCTAGGCTTTATGCTCAAAAGCCATATCCTGTTTCACAGATGCACTACTGACACGGTAAAAATCATCTGTATACTGCATCGCCGCCAAGCCCTAATATACCACTTATAACACCTAGATATATTAAACTCTTGATGATAAGTTCGCGCTTAATAGAGAGCTGCACTGCCCTAATACATACTTAGCTCTCAACGTAAAAACATACAAAAAAGCTCTCTATGAGCTATCCAAATAAATGAGCCCTGAAATGACTTCAAAACTTTATATTAAAAGTCTGTTATTCGTATTCTTGGTATTTCAATGCCTATTAAAAGCGCATGCCGGCGAACTTTCTGCTTTGCCCTTATCTTCTTTAAATGCAAGTTCTTATGGGCCGATTGAACGCGACTGTAACCATAGTCGAATTGTTTGCATTGAAGAGAACAATACTATTTTTGCGGTTAAAGGTCCTTTAACAGCTAGCCAAGTCAATCACCTTTGCCCTTCGACGCCAAAGCAAACTTCGCTCAAGCGTAATAGGTTACCTAGTAATATGCTGCATCCGATGATTATTGTAAATGTAGGCAGTGATATTATCACCTACACCCAGCATCAAAATAGAATTCAAAAAATAACTAATGAAACATTGCCCAAGTTCTCTTATATTTTATGCGGCACGCCAGATCATAAACCTAACTCAGGGCGTCATGCTTATGCTGACAAACCCATTCCAATCGACATTTTTCTAGATAAAAGTTTGGCTGCCGACCAAGTCAAAAATCCCCCAAAATATAATAAGTTCGACGCGCTTGATCGAAAATTTGCGTTTCACGAAATAGCGCTAGGCGATAGCCTTGCTAGCATGGTGACACGCTTCCCGTCGTCGGAAGTGAACTACGACATTGCCGGTAACCATATTGTTGGATATCACTTTAATGCTAATTTTCAAGATATTATGGGAAAGTTTGATAAAGAAGAGCGCTTATATGAATTCACGGCATATTTTCAAGAGGAAGGCACCTCTCTTAGCAGTACTTTAAATGAATTTGTAGAACTTTACGGCAAGCCTATGGTGAAAGGTAGCTTATCTCTCGAACACAACTTAGACCCTATAAACAATTTAAAAACAGGAACTTATATTTGGAAGATAAGTGAAAGCGCATATCTAACAATCACCATAGAGACGACTAAAAATACACGTATTACTGTAAAAATGGTTGATATCAGTCAGGCTGAAAAAGTGGCTGAGTACTTAAGTAAAGCTAAAAAAGAGATATAACCTAAAGAATTTAAAGCTGAATGCAAGATCTGACCCCGATGATTTCTACTCAATCATATGAATTTATAAACATTTAAAGGCGCAATTATGGAACCAGATTTTTGGCATCAAAAGTGGCAAGCTAAAGAAATTGGTTTCCATCAAGTTAAACCCAATCCATCACTGGTGAAGCATTTTAAAGAGCTGTCATTACAGCAAGGTGCTCGTGTTTTTTTACCCTTGTGTGGAAAAACACTGGATATCGGTTGGCTGCTTTCACATGACTATCGTGTGGTTGGGGCTGAATTAAGCGAAGTTGCCGTTAAGGAGTTATTTCTTGAGCTTGGCATGAAGCCCGTGGTGACGAAAGTTGGGAAATTAAAACAATACTCAGGAAATAATATCGATATTTATGTTGGCGATATCTTTGATTTATCTACCGCTATCCTTGCCCCAGTCGAGGCTATCTACGACAGGGCTGCTCTTATTGCATTACCCGAAGGTATGCGACAGCAATACACAAGTCACTTGATTCATCTTACAGATAAAGCACCGCAGCTTGTCATTTGCTTGGAGTACGACCAAACGCTGCTGGCAGGGCCACCTTTTTCAATCGATACCACCGAAATAAATCGGCATTATAGTGGCGTCTATCATTTGAACCGCATTGAGAGCAAAGATGTTGCTGGTGGTTTGAAGGGGGTATGCGCTGCAAAAGAGAATGTTTGGTTGCTATTAAATGATTAACAAAAAAGGGTTCAGAGTCGCAACTCTGAACCCTTTTGATGAGACCTAAAAGCCCTAAGTTACTTTGGTGCCATGCGCAGAGCTGAGTCGATACGAATGACTTCACCGTTAAGAATCGGGTTCTCAACCATCTCTTTAACCAAGCGTGCATATTCGTCAGGTCTACCCAGTCTTGAGGGAAAGGGTAAGGTTTTTGCGAGACTATCCTGTGCTTCTTGCGGAAGTGAGGCTAACATTGGCGTCATAAAAAGACCTGGCGCAATAGCAAGCACTCGGATGCCATAACGTGCAAGTTCCCTCGCTGCAGGCAGTGTCATTGCGACAATGCCGCCCTTTGATGCAGAATAGGCTGCCTGACCAATTTGGCCATCAAAGGCTGCAATGGAAGCTGTAGAAATAATAACACCACGCTCGCCGTCTTCATTAGGTTCGCGATGCTGCATATCGTCTGCCGCCATGCGCATGATGTTAAACGAACCCGACAGGTTGACCTGAATGACCTTGTTGAAGAAGTCCATGGACATTGGGCCGTCGCGACCGAGTATTTTAGCGGGTGTTCCAATACCGGCGCAGTTTAATGCAATGCCGCAATGGCCGTGTGCTTTACGTGCGTGAGCAAAGGCACTTTCGACGCTTTCTGCACTGGTCACGTCGCATGAAATGGCTAAGCCACCAATCTCGGCAGCGACTTTCTCCGCTTTGTCTTGTTGTAGATCTAGGATACTGACCTTAGCGCCAGCGGCTGCGAGTATGCGTGCAGCAGCTTCTCCTAAGCCTGACGCACCGCCGGTGATAATTGCTGGTACACCTGTTATGTTCATTCTTCACCTCGTTATATTGGAGTTATCATTAAATGGGTACTTTATTATCATTTATGCAAAGACCATTGGTGTCGCAAGTCAGTTGCGAATTTAACATCTTTTTTATTGTTATTTGAGACGAATAGTATGAATTCAGAGCCGTCATACCGTTCAACTGTAAGGGTGGTAGTGCCTAAATACTCTTCACTAAAGCTGGTTCGAATATCTGAAATATCATTGAAATGTGCTTTTTCAATATTGAAATCACCTGATTCATCCTTCCAAAAAGAAAATACAGAATGCTCGGTGAAGCCGTTTCCATCATCTTGATTCGATAAAAAAGCATTTGAATAGAAATATAAAATAGGTTCATCTGCTCCGACTATGCCTTTTTGTTGAAATTTCCTAACATCGAATTCAAGCAGTTGTTTGCCTTCAATGACAGAGTCATTAGGCGTTAATCCGAGCTCAGAACTAACGGTGAGAAGACAGATGGGGAGGCTCACAAGAATTAACAAATAATGGTGGTAGGTCCATCGAGAGTTATGTTTGCTTGCCTCTTTGTCATGATTAATATAAAGAATGTAATTAGCCAATGGGAGCACCAAAAGAGCTGAAAATACTAGCGCTGGAATGGTGAAGGCTTCCATTTCGTTTGCAAAAACCGAAACCAAAAATAGAACCGCCAATAGAATCGCAATCCCTTTTGGAGGAAGGTGGTTCTCATCATGCCTGTCGAGGCTGTCTTCTTTTAATCGTCGCCATAAAGGGTAATACCAGAAATATGAAAAAATGCCTCTAGCAATTGGCATAGATGGCTTGTTGTCATGTTGTTTGATGTATTTGAAGTTTCGGTAAAACCAGTAAGCGCCATAAGTGCCGAATGTAAGTACCCACATTACGATCAGTTTTGGTAGTTGAACGGGGAAAAATAGTGCATTTTCGGGATCAGGAAACCTTCTCTTGTCGATACGCCACAGTATGACAACGGCTAAGGTGAGACCTAGATAAATGAAGATCAAGTGCGTAGGTGTTAGTTGAAATTCATTTTGTGACAGTTCAGGGGCAGCACTTTTATAGGGGGTCCAGTAGATGCTATAACTAGCATAGTTGGCAATAGATTCTAGGGCTTCAAAGTACGCTGGGTAATCTAATGGTGAAATCACATTAACCTTGGTTTCGTAAGCATAAGATAGCCGTAAGGTTTTACCTTCAACATCATAATTTGCATCATAAGAATAATTGAAAAATTCGGTATTTTTTGAAAATGTTTCATCATCAAATTCCCAATGCTGGTCTGGGAATTTTATTTCTATATTCTGAATTACCTTTGTGGGATGGCTTATATAAAGCGGGTCTTTACGGGCTCTTGCATCTTGATAGTCGATATAAGAGTTTAAAATATTGGCATAAAATGTAGCGTCAAAACGCCCCTCAGTTTCCTTATTTTTGACCCACAAATTATGAATTTTATAGTATTCAGTGGTTGATAATTCATTGTTTTGCGTATTGTCTTCGAAGGTTATTTCTCTATCAACCTCGCTACCCGAATAGTACTGTTGAAAGAAGCTCAGGAAGTCTGCTTGAAATTTTTTCGACCCTACACCGTCTTGATAACTTCTTTGTCTTTCAGCATCAAGCCCCTTGAATAAAGAATGCGTTGTAGAGAGAACAGCTTGTTCGGGCGTGTCTGGCAATACAAATTTTTCATTAATAATAACTGAAGAATTAGTGGATGCTGGCGGCATCGATGTGAGCATTTTTGTATTGGGTTTCAGTACAAGTGATGAGCCATAGTTAGGGTAATATATGCTTCCAAGATCACCAGATTGATAGCTTCGTGTAGGATCAATATAGATGTCTTTTCCATCGACTGTGACTTGCGTAATCACATGATTAAAAGCCTTAGGTGTTGCGGGTAACTGGCTTAGCTGGGCTCGCATATCAGTATTTACCAAAACCGGAGAGGCTTGAATTCCTAAGCGCTTGAGCAAGGTGATCAGAAGTACTGTTTTATCTTTGCAGTCTCCATAACGACGATCGAGAGTTTCATAGGCAGGAGATGGAATATGGGAATTCGAACCGAGTTCAATACCTAGGTAACGTATCTCGTTTTGTACAAAGCGTAAGGCCATGGAAACCTGGTCGGCTTGGTTCGATGAACGTTCTTGAAACTCTAATGCTAGCGCATCAATTTCAATACTACTTTTATAGACGTCGTCATAAAGCGATAGACCCCACTTGGCGACATCTGCCCAGTCATTTAATTCGTTGAAGTAGAGTTTAGCCCAAGGGTCATAGAATATGGGTGAGCCTTTCTCAATAGATTTACCTTTGACTTTAGATGAATGGAGAACGTACTCACGCCCCAATGTAGTCTTTTTCTCGCTAAGTTCTAAATTGGTATTGTGTGAGGCGATATTTAACTCGGTTGGTTTATTCCATACGAGCCTGAAAAATACATCTTCAACAGGTACATCCCATTCAATTGACTGCGTGGTAGAAAATATTCCCTTGTAAACAGGGTTAGCACCGATTAAAGAATAACTATATTCAATGGTATCTCCTGCTCTAACATCATTAAGGATGATATTAAGTGTTTGAAGACCATTGTAGATCAACTGGTCTAACTGATCTTCCCGCTGTATTAGCTGTTTTTTTGAAGACCTTAGCTGATCAATTTCTTTCCCGTTCCGCAGAATTTTTATTTTGTGGAGGAAGACTTCTTCATAGATAGGGTCAAAGCTAATGTTAAGTTGAGAATTGCTCTCAACACCGCTTTGGTTTGTTATATGGTTGGCGTAGTGATAGAAATAGTGTTCCGACTGTTGTGAATCTACCTTGATTTGGGTGTCTACGAGCAGATAATAAATACCGCCTTCAAGCTCATGTAACGACTGATCAAACTCTAAGTTAGGTGAATTGACTTTAACCCAAGCTGGAGTTGGTACTGACTCTGGAATCTCTAAACTATACGCAAAGCTATTAACAAAAATGGAGACTAAAAAAAAAGTAAAGACAGAATAAAAACTATTCAGGTTTTTCATGAATGGGCCTAGTTCAATAAATACGATATAAATGAATAAGAGGTCTTGAAAGAGACTCAAGTAGCCAGAAGTAGTTGGCGCATTATACTGTAAAGCAACCCACTACTATTTGATGAAGGTAACATTTACTTAGGTAAACAATAGAAATGTCGTGCATTGATTACTCGCCACGGTATCCCTGATCGATCAGTAAAGTTAGCACATTCGGCCATTAACAAATCCTGCAAGATGGCCCATCAAGCGGCCATGCAAGATTAGCTTGAGTACGTTGATCTTATCGGATTGATTAGTGCTCATAACTCCCCCCTAACAAGTCTTACCAGGGGTTGTCAGATAAACGTTTAAATAACTCAAAAAACATTACTCATCAGCTACATTTCATTAATGAACTATCGTAAGCGTCTTCAATAATCATTTTTTTGGCCTTTTCAATATCAAGCTCTTCTAGTGGCAAAATTAAATAGTAGGGTAACGATACAAACCTCTTACTCAATTGAATAACTGAGTCTTCTTCTAAACGTTTAATAACTGAGTGCAAGGTTTGTTCTAAATTTTCTGGAACTTCCCTATATTGCGCGCCCATGTAGTCGATCAATTGCTGAATGGTATGATGACCATCAGCCAGCGAAACAACAGTACCTAGCCACTTATCCAAGGGCATCACTTTATCTGGGAGATTTATATCTACCAAGGATATCTGATCATTGCTTCTAGTAAAAATAACGTTTCGGTAAAAAAATTGCGTATTATCCATAAGGTTAAATATCTCTATAGCTATCTTAATAATTTTACAATTGTAGCACTGTTTGATTCGCTCCTTCTGGAGCTAAAGAGTGGTATTAGTGACCTAACTCCACTGGCGTTTACTTAAGAATTGTCATTACAGAAACCTTAACACTTTAACTAAAAAGTTTTTAGTTTTCAAAACGCTAACAATCGTTTAATTTACAAGCTCTACCAATAAAAAATTTAAGGATAAATTATGAAAAAAATTACGTTTATACTTTCTTTAGGAATGTTTCTCTTACCTTTTAAGGTTTTGTCAGATGACATGATTTCCGAATCCCCTTCAAATGCACAGGTTTACTTTATCCAGCCTTCCGATGGTCAGACTGTGACAGAAAATGTCAAAGTAGTTTTTGGATTAAACAATATGGGGGTCGCTCCAGCAGGTACCGATAAAAAAAATACTGGGCATCATCACCTGTTAATTGACAACAAGGATCTCCCTGATTTAACTAAACCACTTCCCTCCACAGACAACATTAAGCATTTTGGTGGTGGCCAAACGGAAACGGAAATAAAGCTAGCACCGGGTAACCATACCTTACAGCTGTTACTTGGAAACTTCGCACACATCCCTCACAACAAACCTGTACTTTCAGAAAAAATAACGATTACGGTTGAATAATTCAAGCAGCCATTCTAACTTGGGTGAGCGCTGAAAGTGCGCCCACTTAAGTGAGCTGGAAATCAAAGTCTCTTTATTCATAAAGGAACTATATAAACAAACTAATGGTTTGCTTGATGGCGTGCGACTCGCCCGGAGCTAATTCAATAGCGGCATATCTTGCGTTTGCGGCTTCTACACACAACATATTTTTATAGCCAGCATCAGGAAAGTCACTCATTGACTTTGATTTATCAATCCATGGATTCCAAACCACCACTGCATCCCCCTGTTCTTGCTCTATTCTTATTTTGGGAGCGTTATTCTGTAAAAGTAGAATGTCATTACCTGGCGCCTGATAGATTCGATCAGTTTCACTGGTAAACGTACAATTTAAATCAGTTTGTAAAAAATCCTTATCTACCAACTGATCATAGTAAGGGGTACCTTGCAGTCCATTCAGGCTAATATTGGAAATATCACTGACATTGAAATAGCTATGAATAGCTTCTGTAATGGAAAATACTTTTTTATCCAGATTACGCGTAACAAGCTCTACAGACAAACTCAAACCTGCCGTAATACGTAGTTCCAAACAAAAATGGTAAGGCCACACTTTCAGTGTCGCTTCATTCGCTGTTAACGATAGCACTATTTGCAAGTCGCCATTTTCCAGCTCTTTAGTCACTTTTACATCAAAAATACAATTTCTAGCAAAGCCATGTTGTTGTAGCGTTGAATTGCTAGGATGTTTGCCAAACCAAGGCCAACAAATGGGAATACCACCACGAATGGCCTTTTCCTTAGCGAAAATAGCCATTGGACTTAACCAAAGCAACTCTTCAGCATTATTGATAATAAACGAGGTGATATGTGCACCGTGCAGATAACATTCAAGTTTAGAAAACTTAGTGTGCGCACTTAACTTCACCAAACCCTTATTTTCAGTAAAGTTAATTTTTCCCTCGAGCCCAAAGGTAGTATTCAACGCATCGACATGAGAAGCCATTATTCGCTCACTGTATTTACTGAAATATCGATCAAAATAGCTAGAAGAATATTTGTTGATTGGTTTGATAAATCTGAAGTTGGTGTATTAAAGACTAGGTTAATTATCCCATACAGAAATACCATTACACTCTAGCAGTTTTGCCGTTTCTGCCAATGGCAAGCCTACTACATTGCTGTAACTTCCTTCTATACGCTCTACAAATAAAGCCGCCTTACCTTGAATACCATAAGCACCAGCCTTACCCATAGGTTCTCCAGTTTTGATATATTGCTCTATCTGCTGCTCTGTTATGACAAAAAAGGTCACTTCCGTTGTCACCACTTGGGACTGAATACTAACCACTCCATGAATACTTTTTGCCAAGGCGATTCCTGTTAATACTTGATGAGCTCTACCCGACAACTGCCTTAGCATATTACGGGAATCTTCCTCATTATCCGGCTTACCCAGTATATTCCCCGCGACCACAACCGATGTATCGGCTGCCAATACCACCATATCCGGTGTAGCCTCAAGCCCTGCCTGGGCTTTTTCTCTCGCCAAACGCAAGACATAATCGCTAGGTGCTTCGCCCACAAGAACAGATTCATCGATATCCATCGATGCACTTTGATAAAGAATGCCAATTTGATCTAATAGCTCTTTGCGACGACAAGAAGCGGAAGCTAATAATAATTTTGTCATATCGTCTTAAACCTCGCTAACCCATACTCCAACATCCATCGTGGATGTCTCAGATCCAAGGTATGAACCGCTTATTGGCGGCACTGACTCCGGCAGACTGGCAACCGCTACGGCTATATGATCAGGCCCAACAATATCTCCGATAGTTGGGTCAAAACCTTTCCAGCCCGCACCCGGCAAATAAACTTCTGCCCAAGCGTGAGTGGCGCCCACCAAAGCAGACATTAAAGGTGCATTGAGATAACCACTTACAAACCGCGAGGCCAGCCCTAAACATCGTGTGGCATCCATGAATAGCCGGGAAAAATCACGACACGAACCAGAGCCAGATGACAGAGTCTCAACGGACGTTTGCACGCCAGGCTCTTCTCTCACCCTATAGGTCTGGCTTTCAAATATTGCGCGTGCAATTCGTAGCAGCAATGTATAGGTTTGTATGAGTTCATCGGGCTGCCAAATACTGTTGATCCATTGGTTAATTTGTTCGCGCTCACTGGCGCCAGGTAGGGTCAGGTAAGGAGATAGCATGGTAAAATCATCGGCGCGATAGGCAAAGGGGTAATTTAACGCTTCGTCAGCGACTAGAAAGTCGAGCGGCGCTTCATTATTTTGTTGAATGACAGTTTCGCTTTCAACTAAGAGCTGTTGAGTCGCTTCGCTAAAATTTGCAATAGCGACGGAATTACCTTCAATATCCCGATACCAACGCACATCAGCCGCTGGGTTTATTTTTAGTGCAAAAGATTCAATTCGTAGTTCGTGATTTTCCCTAGGGCGCAGCAGTAAAAAGTGGTCACCAAGGCTGACCTTGCCCGTATAGTTGTAATACGTACGATGAATGATTTTAAAACGCTTCATAAAGTTTACTTTTCGGGTAATTGTTAATATCAGGTTCAGCCACACCGAGCATGATGCTCTTTATACTATGACGGTGCAACGGCGTATTATTGCATGCCTTAAAGGGCTTCGGCTCGAATTGATCTGAATGACTATTTGCCTACGTAGTAAATAATAAACAGCAGGAAGACTGGTTCGAGCCTTTGCATTCTCTTGAAGCTCGGATAGATCACGAGACTGATCGTTTGGAAAGTTGGTTTGGTCACCTGAACGATAAACAAATTAACTTAATAGAAAACTGGGCTTCTCTCGCTGAAAATGAGCAACAGATTCGTATCGACAACCTTGAAAGCTGGCGTGAAGCTTTTCTACAAGCAGCAATCAAGCGAGACGCGCCTTTAATTCGAGCTTGGCTAGATGATCTGAGTATTTTCTGGACAAAGGAATATACCTTGCTAAAACGGCATAATAATCAACAACGCCAAGCACTGTGTTTGAGCTGTTCCCCACGTTATCCCTTAAGCAAAAGAATCATGCACGTAAATATGTTGAAGGCTGGATCGAAAAATTGAGTGATGTCCTACCCGAATATTAAGACAGATTCATCGGCGATGTGATCAACTCAACAAAAGTTTCAGCAGATAAAATACCATGCCCTACAAACTTAATTGTTAAAGTATTCTTAAAAAAAAGCTAATCCCTATTATAGGATTAGCTCTTCTGAATCTGCCTTTATCTTAGATAATGACACATAAAACGATATTATAAGCCTTCAGAATTCTCAGCTAAGTATGCAGCAACACCTTCTGGAGAAGCGTTCATACCTTTGTCGCCTTTCTTCCAACCAGCAGGACAAACTTCGCCATGCTCTTCGTGGAATTGTAATGCATCAACTAGACGAATAAGCTCGTCCATATTGCGCCCTAGTGGTAAGTCATTCACGATTTGTGAACGAACCATACCTTCTTTATCAACTAGGAAAGCACCACGGAAAGCAACACCACCATCAGATTCAACATCATATGCTTTACAGATATCGTGATTAATATCAGCAGCCATTGTATAAGCAACTTGGCCAATACCACCTTTATTGATCGGTGTATTTCTCCAAGCATTATGGGTGAAGTGTGAATCGATAGACACAGCGATAACTTCAACGCCACGCTCTTTAAAGTCTGGAATTCTATGATCTAGCGCGATCAATTCTGAAGGGCATACAAATGTAAAATCTAATGGATAGAAGAAAACGATAGACATCTTTCCTTTAGCCGCTTCTGAAAATGTAAATTCATCAACAATCGTACCATCTGCTAAAACAGCTGGAACAGTAAAATCAGGTGCTTTTTTGCCAACTAAAACGCTCATTATTGCCTTCCTTTTTCAAGTATAAATAATTTATATTTTATTTTGATATGACGAAATACCCATTAAAGGGTTATCAGATCATTCTTCAAATTTGGTATGTTCAGTCTACCTAATTAGACCCTATATGCAAACTATTGGAGTAGACCGCACATCATTAAAACGCTGTTTGAGTCTATTTTCAATAGTGCAAAGAGAGAGAACCAAAAGATAGGGGCGATAACTAAATACAAAGACCAAAAAAGGAGCAATTTGCTCCTTTTTTGGTCAACTATATTTTAATAAAGTGTCTTACCAATGAATACCGCGCATGATGGCAGCAAATGCAATTTGCTCAGTTGATACTTTAGGTTTTTCTTCTTTTTGATCCTTACCTTGAGAAGCAGGCGAATCTGGGAACATTTTGTAGCCAGTATTCATCACAATTTCACCTAACTTAGGCGCTAGAGAATGCAGAACTGCTGCAAATGTACCTAGTCTGGTTGCAATACGCTTAGGTCTATTCACAATCGCGTCAGCAATTAGATCCGCCGCATCATCAGGTGACAATGTAGGCACTGAATCATAAAGCTTAGTCGGCCCAATCATTGGCGTTCTAACCAAGGGCATATTGATTGTTGTAAATGACACATTGCTATCTGAGAACTCGGCCGCCGCACAACGAGAGAATGCATCTAATGCCGCTTTTGAGGCAACATAAGCAGAGAACCTAGGCGCATTTGTTAATACACCAATAGATGAAATATTTACGATATGACCTTTACGACGCTCTAACATAGAAGGTGAAAAGCCCATGATCAAACGTAAAGAACCAAAGTAATTCAACTGCATCGTTCTTTCATAATCGTGGAAACGATCAAAAGCATGATTAATTGAACGTCTGATAGAACGACCCGCATTGTTGATAAGATAATCAACATGTCCATGATCTTTTAAAACTGCTGCAACGAAAGCATCGCAGTCTTCCATATTCGCGAAGTCACACTTATAAGCATGAATCTGACCTTTTTTCATCGATTCAAGTTCGTATTTTACTTCATCAAGAGTTTCTTGAGTACGTGCGGCAATACACACAATGGCATTTGCATCGACCAGTTTTCTAGCGGTTGCTAGACCAATACCAGAGGTTGCACCGGTAACCACGCAGATTTTATTTTCAACCGTACCTTGTAATGAACGATCTTTGTATAACTCTGGATCTAAATGACGTTCCCAGAAATCCCAAAGTACAGGCGCATAAGAAGCTAATCTCGGCACTTCTATTCCAGAACCTTTCAGAACACGTTCAGTTTCTCGGGAATCAAAGCGTGTTGGGTAATTAATAAAACCTAAGGCTGAATCTGGAATACCTAAGTCATTTAAGATGGTTGCAGTTAGTCGCTTAACAGGAGGAAGATTCTTCAAACCGTTACGAACCATTGAAGGAATAAAGCCAAACATCTGCGAATCAATACGCATCGTCATCGTCGGTGCATGACCGGCTTTTGCAAAGATATTTAATACCTCTCCGACTTTATACGGATCGGGATCTGTCAGATGGAAACATTTTCCATCTTCACCTTTAGCATGAGAAATATGATCTAAGGCATTTACTATAAAGTCGACAGGAACGATATTAAGTTTTCCACCTTCAATGCCTACTGTTGGCATCCATTGTGGAATCATTCTGCGAATTTTTTGAAGCATTTTGAAGAAGTAGTAAGGGCCATCAATCTTATCAATCTCACCCGTCTTAGAATGACCAACTACCATACCAGGGCGATAAATACGGAAAGGAACCTTACATTCATCTCTTACAACTTTTTCAGAATCATGCTTTGTTTGAAGATAAGGATTATCAAGCTTTTCAGCTTCTTCAAACATGTCTTCTCTGAATGTTCCTTTATATAAACCAGCAGCTGCTATAGAGCTTACATGATTAAAGCAACCCGCGTTCATAGCGGCAGCAGCATCTACTGCATTACGAGTACCCTGAACATTAACGGCTTTCTGGACATCTGCTGGCGCATATAAGTCGTAGATAGCGGCTAAGTGATAAAAATGAGTAATATTTCCTTTTAACTTAGCTAGAGCTTTGTCAGAAATACCTAAATTTGGTTTCGTTAAGTTACCGGTAACAGCTTCCACTTCTTTACTGGTTACATCTAAGCGCTTAAGAAGCTTTTCATAACGCTCCATGCTTGATTCTTGAACCAATAAATAAATTTTTTCTTTTCGTTCTAGTAATTTTTCAACTAAAAAACGACCAATAAAACCGGTTCCACC
>TARA_R110001592_G_scaffold121890_9_pt1 | contig 17808 bp, 15 predicted proteins | sample TARA_R110001592 | Tara Oceans TARA_R110001592 (sample SAMEA4398387) | marine metagenome | biome: Polar Biome; feature: [SRF] surface water layer (ENVO:00010504); material: water (ENVO:00002006), including particulate matter (ENVO:01000060) such as... | depth 5 m | reverse complement strand
CCGCCACTATCGCGGGCTCTCAAGGTGGTCGCAGTGGCTAAGCAGGCGCCGGCACTCTGGCCCGAGATAGCGATGCGTGAGGGATCGATACCCAGTTCTTCGGCATGCTCAAACAGCCAGCACAAGCCGGCATAGCAGTCGTTTGTGGCTGCAGGGAAGGGGTGTTCTGGGGCGAGTCGGTAGTCTACCGATACCACTATAGCGCCCACATCTACCGCAATATTGGCGCACCAGGCGTCTTGCATTTCTAAGTCGCCAATAACAAAACCGCCGCCATGAATTTCGTATATTCCAGGAAGTTTAGCCTTACTAGCCATTTTGGGGCGATAGATTCTTATTGCGATGGTGGGGTCGCCATTAAGGCCGGGTATTGTGCGATTTTCTATACTGATTTTACTTGAGCTTTTAGACTTCTCAAAGGGTGGTCTTCTCGACACAAAATCAGTCCAGAAGTCACGAATTAACTCTGTGGTGGAAAGGTCTATCACGCTGGGCAATACGGCTAGGTAAGGTCTTAGCTCCGCATCATAATTGTAGTTTTGCATATATGGCGTCCATCATTTAAAAAATTGCGATTAAGGCGATAAGTAGCGATATCATTTTGCCTGCTGCGGCGCTGTGATTAGCATTTCTTCAAAATGCCCAACGGCTACTTTTAGTTCAGTTTCGCTCATACCGGATAACAGCTTTTCGGTAGTCGAATGCATCATCTTTAGACTAGTGCTGGTAGCGACTCCCACGACTTTCTGAGCGATAGCTCCTAATTTCACAATGCTTAAAAGCCTATCAATAAGAAATTCAAACATACGGTCAATGACAACTTTCTGATTTGCCACAATGCGGTGGATACTGCTGTCAACGCCGTCGTTATGAAGCTTATTGTAGCTTTCACGTAGCTCCTCACTAAATGCCTCTGTAATGGGAATGGCGACGAATTCGACCTGATGTGGATTGTCCCGTTCTATAGGAAGTAGGCAAGAATCTATATGGTCGGCAATACCCGTCTGCTGTTTAATATCGAGCTTGCTTGAAAATCTATTAATCACTGCGTGTGCAGTTTTCTTAAGACCGGAGTCTGCCATTTCTAATAGCTTTCGCTGTGGGCCATTTAGTTCAGTGTTTCGGACCATATCGATCAGGAATGCATCAATAATTTCATCCGCGAACAGGCTTAGAGCACTGGTAAGTTTTTTACTTTGGGTTTTAGGACTCGGGCCTTTCATTAGCCCAATAAATTCCCTTGAGGTAGCTCGTAGCTCATCTGAACAAGGGAAAGCAATATAGTGGCCAGTTTTATACATAATGATTTTCTTCCTGCCCTTAGGTATTACTAAGTATTCGTATTATTTTTACTTCAATAATTATACCCATACACGTGCTAATGTATTTTTTTGCCTAGGCTCCTTTGTATGCATTGTCTGCTAAATTAGATTCATTGAGCTTGTAGAGGTATACATAAAGTGAAAGGACTAACTAAGATGGTTATTAAGATAATAATCATTGAGCCCGACGTGTCCCGGAGAGATAGAACATGGCTACTGCAGAAGCATCAGGTAAAAAATTAAGTAATGACAGCAGTGATTCACGAGTATTTAGCCCAAAGAGTGAATCCACAGGTTTTCATCCCTATTGCTATTATCGCCGTGACACCGATCCATTGCGACCAGCGCCAGCGCGCATTAAAAACAACTCGGCCTGGTATGGCATGCGCAAATTTCTTCTCGACGGACTCCGCCCCGTAGGTAAGTATGCAGCACCGACGATGGTGGGAGACTACCCGGCTCGGGTAAACGATCTCTATTGGCAGGGCGACGAGTTAATGGACAACGTCGTTATTGCTATATCGGAAATGAAGGGCGGCGAAGGCCGAAAAATGTTCAGCAAGGCAATGAAGGAAGGTATCGATGCCGTTGATAATCCCCCGCCTGCCTTTGTCGCGCTCTTCAAGCAGCTTGATCGTGTTCCTGATTGGGTAGATTGGAGTAAGATTAAGGCCGGTGGCGCTTTCTTTAGCAATATTCCTTTCTGGGCAATCAGTATTGGTGCGTTCTTGCCGCTGTTATTTACCACCCACGGTTACGCAACATCTATCCCGGTCGGCGCCACCGGGCGCTTTGTCCGCCAGAAAGAAAATCGCATGGTGGAAAGCCTGCATTTCATAACGTCATTGGCCGAGCCCCAGGGCTTAAAGCGCTACTCCTATGGTTTTGAGTGTGCAGTGCACGTGCGCCTAATGCACGCCTTTGTACGGAATCAAATGTACAAGAAAAATGGCGACTATTTTAATTATGATACTGATGGTGACCCGATGTCACAGCCAGATACCTTAGTGGGTATTCCGGTGTTTGGGATATTGAGCTTGCTGGTATTGCAACGATATGGCGGCTCGGTTAGCGAAGACCAAATGGAATCCGTGGATATGCTGTGGCGCTACGTGGTTTATTTGATGGGTGGGCACGAAAACGGCATTCCGATGAATATCGAGGAAAGCTTGTATTTGCTGGATCACTATATTGCCACCCAAGGCAAGCCTTCAATCTTTACCGATGAGCTTAATAAAGCGTTTTTTGTCGGCATTAAGGAGTCTATTACCGAGCGATCACCCGCATGGCAAGCACCGATGGTTAATTTTATATTTCAGGATTTCGTTGGCAGCTTTCTTTGGAAAATGGCGGGAGAGGAGCTGTCTACGGAAGTGAAATACATTAAAAAACCGAACATCGTAACCCGTCACTTACCGACGGCGCTGACGGCTTGGGCAACGTTTAATGATATTCGTGGTAAGTATAAGCCGAATAGGGTTTGGAGTGATCGCTTTCATCATGACGGCACCTTTGTTAATGGCTATAAAAAGCTTATGCGGATTAAAGACAGTGAAACTGAAGTCAATTTTAGGTCTCACGATAACGCCAACGCCAAAAAGTTTACTCGCTAGTAGCCCCTGCTCATAAGCGAGGGTCTTGGCATCTCTTTGACTATGAGAACCCTAGTTAAGCCGGATCTATCCGGCTTTTACTCTAATAACAATAAGGCATAAGTATGACGAAGATAAGCGTCGATATTGTTAGTAATAATAGCCAGTTGAGCTTAAAAATCTATTCCAAGGTTGTGATATGACTAATAAGACTAGCTTTAGTCATGATGTGGAGCGCTCGCTTCGGCCTTTTAGTCGCCGGAGCTTTTTGGTGTCTGGTTTAACAGTGGGCGCTGGTCTTATGACATTTGGCCTGACGGGCTGTAGTTCAGAAGCTCGTGTTGCGCCCGCAGGTATTGAGTATCTTGGATCGTCCGAGATAACTGTACTGGAGAAGCTTATAGAAGCCTTGCTACCTACCGAGGGAACCCCGATGGTTGCAGCTTCATCTATCCCCATCATCAACAACGTCGATACTATGATGGGCGAGATGAATCCGAAGATACAAGCTGATCTTAAAGTGGCTTTAAAGCTATTTAATTATGGTTCTGCAGTATTTAGCCGCCATTTTACCCAGTTTTCAAAACTCGATGCACAAGATGCACGCTCATATATTGACGATTGGCAAAACGGCCTGTCTATGCAGCGCGCTATAGCCACGGTGCTTAAGAAATTTATCTATTTAGCCTACTGGCGTGACGAGAGAACATGGCTGCCCTTGGAGTATGAGGGCCCTGTCTCCGATCGCTGGAATCTACCCTCGCTTGGAAATGCACCCATTCCAGTTTAGTAAACCAGATATGCAAACGATAAAAATAGTGGAATTGTGAATGCTAAATATTATTCAGGCTAAGGATGTTAAAGATAAAAAGATCGTATTAGATGCTGACGCGGTGGTTATTGGCTCTGGTGCGGGTGGTGCTGTAATGACCTATAAGCTCGCAAAAGCCGGCATGAATGTAGTTGTTCTCGAGGCAGGGCCCTATGTGCCCTCGAGTGAGTTCAACGAAAATCTCCCGGATATGATGGAGCGTCTCTATGAGGATGGCGGCGCGCAAACCAATAAAGACGGCGATCTTGGGGTCCTCCAAGGGCGGTGCGTAGGTGGTTCAACGGTGGTGAACGGCTGTGTGGCGTTTCGCACACCAGATTTCGTGTTAGATCAGTGGCAGCAGGAGTTTGGGCTTAACAATCTCACAATGGAAGCCTTACGCCCCTACTATGAAGAAGTAGAAAAGAATCTCTCAGTGCACGAAAATCAAGACTACGAGATTAACGCCAATAGCCGCATTCAGATACGCGGCTGCGATAAGCTGGGAATTTCTTGGAAGCGTTTGCAACGTAATACTCGGGCCTGTGCGATGACTGGTCATTGTCTTGCTGGTTGTAAAACCGATCGCAAACAATCAATGCTCGTTACATATATTCCGTGGGCCTTAGAGCTGGGTGCCACCCTATATGCTGACACCAAAGTCACTAAAATCCACACGGAAGCAGGCGTGGCTAAAGGCGTGTCGGCACGTACTACTGACGCTAGTGGTGTTGTTGTGGCCGATATAAAGGTAAACGCGGCTATTGTAGTGTGCGCCGCTGGCGCCATTCAGACACCGTTACTATTCCTGGAGAGCGGTATCGCGAATAGCAGCGCACAAGTTGGGAAAAACTTTGCGTGTCACCCGTCGTCAGCCGTAGTTGCTGAGTTTGAAGAAGAAATACATCCATGGCGAGGTGCCTTGCTTGGAAGCTATGTTGACGAGTATATGCACCCTGACAAAGGTGGTTTTATATTGGAAGGGGGAGGGTCTGGTCCTATTGAAATGGCTCTCAGTACCGAGCCTGGAACGGGCGCTGCGCATTTAGACTTCATGTCAAAGATAAAGAATTACGCAACGATGGTCACCTTAATTCATGATCATAATGTGGGACACATTCGTCTGAATGCCGGTAAGAAAGAAATTAACTATGCCATAGCTGATATTGATTTTCCGACCATGAAGAAAGCACTAAGCGCTGCGGCCAAAATATTTTTCGCGGCGGGCGCGAAGCGCGTCTACTTGCCGACAGTGAGTCGAACAGTGATTGAGTCCGAGAGCGAGCTTGGCGCGGCCTTAGATAAACTGGAAAACGAAGTGCATACCTTGCGTATGGTGTCTTATCACCCGCAGGGGACGATGCGAATGGGTGCTGACAAAAGCGCAGCCGTAGTTAGTCCAAACGGTGAAACCCACGATATAAAAAATCTCTATGTCGCGGATGCTAGCTTATTTCCAAGCTCGATCATTGTTAATCCGCAGATTACGGTATACGCATTGTCAGCTTATATTGCTGATGGAATTACTCACGATCGCGCCACTACGCTCGCATAAGAAAGGCGCGGGTTTGAATAACTAGGGGGTTTGAAATGAAAGTAAATACGCCTAATTGGCCATATAAATCGATAAACTGGCTTTGGTTTAACAGCATGCCCTAGTGGCCGAGGACGCTCGGCCCAGTCGGCGATGATCGAGATTTATAGCTTCAATTATTAGTAGCTAATAAGCTCATTATCTGAGCATGTATTAGCCTGCTTGATTCTGATTCATTTTGCGCATTTTAGTATTCTATAGGGATTGAGTATATGCATCATGTGAGCAGCGTCTGATAGTCTACAAGAGTTAATGCTGGAGTTAGATTGCAATGGTATTTGAGAAAAATTCTAATAAGAAAGTGATTGTCGTCGGTGCCGGTTTTTCCGGCATGGCCTGCGCGATAAAGTTGCTAGAGGCTGGGTACAGCAATGTTACGGTATATGAAAAAAATGCCAATGTTGGCGGTACGTGGGAGACCAATAAATATCCAGGTCTGACCTGCGATGTGCCGGCAATGTCGTACACCTATTCCTTTGAGCGCAGCCCAGAATTTAGTCGCCAATATCCTGCGTGGCAGGAGATTCGGGCCTATTGCCGCAACGTCTCCGCTAAATACGATTTGAATAGCTATATTCAGTTTAATAAGGAGGTCGCCGAAGCCGATTTTCTAGATAATAAATGGCATATCAAAACCACTGATGGTGAAAGTGATATCGCTGACGTTGTCATTATGGCGACGGGAGTGTTGAGAAACCTCAATTATCCAGACATACCCGGTATGGGCGATTTTGCTGGAGATTTGGTTCACACCGGCAAGTGGGATGAAAGCCTAAATTTAAAAGGCAAGCGAGTGGGTGTTATTGGTAACGGCGCCACCTGTACCCAATTAGTGCCTGCAATTATTGATGAAGTAGCAAGCCTAGAGTTATTTCAACGCACAGCCCATTGGGTTGCGCCCTTTATTGGCGGCAATCCCGACGTTAGTGAATCTCAGCGCCAAGCTTTAAGAGATGATCCGCAGCGTATGCAGGATACGGCCAATAGAATGCTTAAAAGCATTGAGAAGATGGTAGATGGTATTCTTGTTGATACCACGGGACAGACTACCGCCAATCTCAAACAACAGTGTATGGATCGCCTAGGTGAAATTAAAGACCCAGACTTAAGGGCCAAGCTGACACCAGATTATAAGCCGGGATGTAAGCGCTTTATTTGGTCAGAAACGTTTTATCCCGCCATGCAAAAAGAAAATGCCCATTTGGTGACAGAGGGTATCGAGTCGATTGAGCCCAAGGGTATAAGAACGGCTGACGGTAAATTGCATGAAATGGACGTTCTTATTTTGGCGACCGGCTACCGCATGCACGATTATATGCGGCCAATGAAAATACGTGGCGAAGCTGGCGTATTACTTGATGATGTTTGGGATGATGGCGAATTCGCCCTAAGGGGAGTGGCAATTCCTGAGTTCCCAAATATGTTTATGATTATGGGCCCCAATAGCCCACTTACCAATTTCTCAGTAATTGAAGTCGCTGAGTGGCAGATTGGCTATTTCATGCCTTTAATAGAGCAAATATTGTCAGGTGAATTCTTGTCTGTACAGGCAAGTGCAGAGGCCACAAAAATCTTCAATGATAAATTGATCGCGTCGATGCCAGATACGATATGGGCGTCTGGCTGCAATAGTTATTACCTAGATAAAAATGGCAATCCTAATGTGTGGCCTGACACAGTTGCTTCGTACAGGGAGTCGATGAAAACGGCCGATATGAAAGAGTTTGTTGTGCGGTGGGAAGATAGAGAAAGTAAAGTAAGTTAGATTTACATAATTACAGATGCTTTTTAAAAACTATAATAGTGGGGATGTCATGAATAAAGATAACGAAAAGTACCGCTTTCAAAATGCGGAATACTCAATATATAGCACCGGATTTTTTGTTTTCTGTGTGGTGCTTGGTGTGTTTGTGCTCGCGCCGATGTTGCCTCCGCTGGGTCAGGCAAGTGCCAGTGCCGGCGAAATTGCAGCGTTTTATCAAGAAAATAATTTAATGAAGAAAATTGGTCTTAGCATCGCAATGTTTGGACTCGCGTTTATAATCCCGCTCTTCGTTCTTATGGCTGAAGTCATGAAGCGGGCGATGGGCATGCCAATCTTGGCTAACGTCCAGCTTGCCAGCGGTATATTCGGTATTCTCTTCACTTTCATGATGTTGATTTTCTGGGGAACCGCTGCGTTTAGACCAGAGCGTTCGGTTGAGATCACCCAGGCCTTACATGATGGTGGTTGGTTAGTTGCTACCTGGGTAGGCTCGGCGACACTTGTACAGGTAATGTGTATTTGTATTGCGGTATTTAAAGATCAGCAGGCCAACCCGGTGTTCCCTAGATGGTTCGGCTATTTCTGTATGTGGATTATTCCCCTTGGCGCTCCAGCCTGTGTGATTAATATCTTTACCCAAGGCCCATTTGCCTACGACGGTCTATTTGGATTTTGGCTGCCGTATATATCCTTGTTTGCCTTCTTTGCCGTAATGATGGTTGCGCTTTGGGGTGCGGTTAAGAAACTTCAAGGTGTTGAAGTGAGCGCTTCATCAAAAGCCAATTCATCTGCGTATGCTAGTTAGTAGCGATGAATAGAGAACTTACTGTCAAGGCCGGCTCTCATGTACCTGTGGAGGCCGGTTTTTGGGTGCTTATATTTGGTGATCTTGTGGTTTTTGGAGCGATGTTTGTGGCATTTATGCTGCGTCGCTTCGAGAGCCCGGAAACCTATCAGGTCTTTGTGGACGGCTCGCAGTCCTTAAATCAGGGTGTTGGTCTGATAAATACCCTAGTTCTATTGACGAGTTCCTTTTTCGTAGCAAGGGCCGTGATCCTTTATAGATCAGGCAAGCCATCTGCGAGCGCAAACGCCCTGTTATCGGGACTCGCCCTTAGTCTCCTATTTGTATTCTTTAAGCTCTTTGAATATGTGGAAAAGATCAATGCGGGCATTGGGGTCACCAGTAGCCGATTCTATGAATTCTACTTTACCTTCACCGGCATTCATCTGATGCATGTGCTGATCGGTGCATGTTTACTCACCTGGTTGCGCAGTCGATGCAAGCAGGAGGCCGCAAATGGTAGTTCCTCTAGTATAGGCTTGCTCGAAGGAGTGGGTGTCTATTGGCATATGGTAGATCTACTTTGGCTGCTGTTATTCTCTTTGTTCTATTTGGTGCCATAGCATGAGTGGTGAATTAAGTTCGCGTAGTTTTTTGGCAACGACGGCTTCGGTCTATATAATCCTTTTAGTTATTACGGTTTTTTCGTTTGTAGTAATTGAGGCTGACTGGTTTATTAACCATCTGCCCAAGCGCAGCGCCGAGATTTTAGTCATTATGTTGGTTGGCCTGAAGGCTAGTTTGATCACGGACTATTTTATGGAGTTACACTACGCACCTAAATGGCTGCGTGGATCAATGTACTTTTGGATCCTTGCTGTGAGCGGCGTGCTTATTTTCATTATTATGTCTGGCCTTAGATACTAGAAGACTAGTTGTTCCCTTTCTTGATGACCTTTTAGCTGAGGCCGTCAATAGACATGCGCCCCCATTGGCTTATATCAAGCCTGGGGGCGTTTTCAATTATGTCGTTTGATTGGTGGTGAGCTTTAGGGCGATTGATTACCCTAAAGCTCTCCATCTGTTGCAGGGCGAGATTAAATCGCTGTGAATTTAAGTGGCAAGCCATCCGTAGGGAAGGCAAGTGGCACTCGGTTAACTTTGTAGGATGTCATCTTTGGATCTTTGCTTACGCGATTCGATTTTAGTAAATAGAAAAGAAACATTTTTGCCTGCACCTGAGCAAAGTGCATTCCGAGGCATTTGTGAGCGCCGCCACCAAAGGGAATGTATTGATAAAAGTCTTTTTTATCCTCCGCTCTCTCCGGTGAAAATCTAAGTGGATCGAATGTATAGGGAGCTGTCCAGTATTCCGGCATGTAATGGCTCATAACAGCTGATACTAAAATATTACTATTAGCTGGGATTGTGTGGCCCTTAAATTCAAACTCTTTTAATGCGTAGCGTGGCATTCCGTGTAGCGCAGGGTACATTCTAAGCGCCTCACTAATGGTCCAGCTGGTCTTCTCCATCTTATCTATGTCGTCAAACTCAAGAAACTCCTTATTAAGACCGAGCATCTCTTCACGAAGTTCTTCCTGCCAATCTGGGTTTGAGGCAAGCGCATAAAGTACCGCACTTAGTGCGCTGGTTGTAGTGTCATGCGCGGCAAATAATAGGAATATTAGGTTATCCCTAATGGCCTTGTCGCTCATTAGTTCGCCATTATCATCGCGGAGATGACATAAATAAGAAAACATATCTCGACTTTCGGTAGCTCTGCGCTCCTTGATGTTATCGAAAATATATTTACTTATCGTTTTGTTTCCCTTTACACCTTTTGCGTAGGGCGAAAACCAAATAGCTTTGCTACGTATTGGGTCAGATGTGCCCGCTACGATATCAATAAAAGCCTGGTTTATCTTATCTGTATTTTCGCCGGTTTTAGAGCCGAGAAAAACATTGGCGCCAGCATTTAGCAGCAGTGTCTTAATGTGGTTCATGCTGTTAATGGTTTTACCCTTTGGCCATGTTGCTAAGTCGTCCTTTATTAAAGGATTCATTAGAGCCATGTGACCTTCTATCGCAGGCCGCTTAAACGCAGCTTGCAGGGTCTTGCGATGAATTTTATGATCCTTAAAGTCACGCGCTAGTAGACTGTTATCGAAAAGCGTTTCAAACGTCGGACTCCACGCCAGATAGTTTGATAAAATTTGGCCTTCGTTTTGAAAGGCAAGCTTGTTGGCTTCTGGTCCGATTAAGACTACCGCGTCGATAATAGGGCTGCGAAATTTGAAAACTGGGCCGTGCTGCTGATATTGCTTATCCAGCCAGCCGTGAATGTCATTAACGAATGGGAAAAAATGGCCTAAAAATGGCAGACCATTATCTCCCGGAATATGACTTATATCCGGTTTTGGGGTGGTTTTTTGGTAGCGCCGAATAGCCGCTTTGTCGTTGCTGTCCAACGCCATGGCGATATTCGATTTTTCTACCATGCCGCGTTTCGCGGCTATATTTGCTGATGTAGTATTCACGATTTTATGTTCCTATACTCAGTGTTTAGGCTATCTCAGTGCCGTTGGTAACGGAACTGTAGTGCTGCTTTATTTTTTTCTCAGCATTAGGGAATAGGTCATTCCACAGCGCGAGTCCTGAGTCATTAAGTTTGCGTTGGAGGAAAGGTGAATATTTGCTAACCATATTCACGCCCTTGGCGCCGATCTTGACTGACCTGAAAAGTGTTGTAGCCCAAAGTGCCGGCTTCTGAGTTTTATAAAATTTCCGATGGCGGTCGCCGTAAATTTCCTGCCACGATGCCTGGGTTAGCCCACTCATAATTGTTTGCATGATCTTTGAATCTGGAAAAACAGCGTCTTCAAGGTGTAGGTGCTGGATTCCATAATAAAGCGCATCAATGGACGATTTATAGCACTCTGGGTCCATAGACATTAAGTAGGCTGAGAAGTATATCGAGGTATCATGCGCGTTAGAGAAAAGTAGCTCCTCAGGTACGCCTTGCATATAGTTCAGATAACTTGTGAATTGAAACAGAGCATCGATCTCACGGTCGCTAACTTGCATGCTGAGCTTGCGTCGTGCCACTAGGATTGCGGTAGCTAATGTGGTCACAACGATGGAGCCTTCAGCAGCAGATAGAGGGCTACCTAATTCATCCGTATTCCAGCCCAGAGGGGGATTAAATTTCCATGTCGCTTCGTTTACTTTAAGATTGTTTCTAATATGTGAGTGAATAATGCGTACGCGGCAGTTTGCTTGAAACGCTTCGCTATATGGTTGGCAGGCACCGGGCTGGGCTACCTCAGAAAACCACCTAAAAGTTTCCATAAACCTGACCACTAGGCGCGGGTAGGCGTCCTCGCGTTTGATGTTGTCCATCAGTGTCATGGGTTCTTTAGGCTGGTTTGTAAACCAGGCCGCAGCTGCGATGCCGACTGATGCCGCCTGTAAACCCGCGCACGGGGTACCATAGGCGAAAAATGTAAGTGGGTTAAAGCGGGTGAGGAATACGTTGGCGCCAAGCTCGATAAGTTCGCGATCGAGAAAGGCGGGTACGCTAGTGGCATGATCCATGAAGCTTTGCAGCTCCTCGCAGGGATCTTCTACTGCATCAAGACCTTTGCTAATCGCGGTTTGGTAATCGCTCTTTACTTTAGGGTCTCTCATTCGTTTGGCAAGTTGGTCTGATTGAATGTCGCCAGTTTGAAACATGCGATTTAACATGTCCTGAAATTCGCTGGTCTGCAGGCGTGCTCGGGCTTCTTGAAGTACTTCTTTGCCAAATGTTCGCTCTACCAACTCGTCATTTAGGTGAGAGTTAAAATTTAGTCGAGCAAGCTTCTTTTCTGGTGCTGGGTTTGCGTCTTTTTGTTGCGTCGCACTTGATGAGTTAGCCATTATCTAGTCTCCACTAATTTATTAGTTATTTATATGATTAGATACTAGCAGTGGCTTCCTTGGAATAGTTCTCAATTTGTATGCTCTCGCGGAGAAAATGTATTCATTAGGGGCGAGTTGCTGGTATTTTCTCATCGAATACATTCATATGGCGCTCAGGCCAATTTATTGGCTTTGAGGCTGGGGATGCTAGGTGTAGAATGTCTAGTTATGGAAAATAATAATCAAAGCTCAAATGCCAGTGAGATAGTTGATCTTCTCGATATTATCGGCGAAGTAAATCTTACGGCCAGTTTTAGCGGTCTAGTTGCCAGATCGCTGGCGGCTCATGGGCTTAACGTGGAGAATGTTTTTTCAGACGTAGGCTTAGCTATACCGTCGGTTAATAACCCGATCGAGCGCATCTCTTTTGAACAGTTTGGTGCGTTGATAGATTATATTACGGATAAGTCTGGTGACCCCTGTATTGGGGTTAAAATATTTGCCGGAATTAAGGCCGCTGATCTTAGCGCCCTAGGGTTTGCTATTTCCTGCAGTACCACCTTGATCGGTGTAGCTGAGCGGTTGCAGCGGTTTTTGCCCTATCTTATTTCAGCGGGTCATTTTGATATGATCGAGGAAGAAGAGCATATTCTTTTGGTGATCTCAGCGCCAGCGAGTCCTTTGGCGCAGATGAAGACATTTGATAGGGTTTTAGAGTGTTTTGTCGCTGCAGTTATTTCTATTATTCGAGAGATTCGCGATGTGGGTACTGGGTTCTCCCAAGTTTTCCTCAGGCGCTGTTCTAGTCCAAATGTCGAATCCTATCTTGAGGGCTTCGCGCAGTGCGAATTCATTGTTAATGCGCCTTTTGATGGCATGAGAATTTCCCGCAGGAGCGCTATAGAGTTATTGCCCAGCGCAAATCCAGAAATGGCAATGCTCAATGACAAGTTGTTAACAGAGCAGTTAAATAGAATATTTAAGTCGAATATTATCTATCGGGTGGAACAGCTAGTGGTAGAGGGCTTGGAAAAGGGCCATTTTGGAAAGGCTGATATTGCTAAGGAGTTGGCGATGAGTGAGCGAACGCTGCACCAAAAATTAGAAGAAAAGGGCGCAGCGTTTGGCGACATAGTTACCCGGATCCGCCGAAATTTGGCAATGCAATATGTAAAAGCTGGCGATCTGCGTATTAATCAGGTCGCTTATAAGCTTGGTTTTGCCAGTGCGAGCAATTTTTCTCGCTCCTTTAAGCAGTGGACAGGATGCTCTCCCAAAGAGTTTAAAGAACTATAAGTCACTGGGAAGGCTGCACTCATCTCTGACAAAATATTCATGGTAAGTCATATGAGCGCGTCTTTATGAAACGGAAGCGAAGTGTCGTCGAACAGCTCCATGAATTTATTTGGGAGCTGGAGGTTGTTGATGGCCAATAGCCTTGACTGCCTTGTATTTAAATTGGCCCCTATCGTTGAGATGCCTTTTTATATTGCGAAATTCCGTTTTTATAAGATGATTACTGATTACTGATTACTGATTACTGATTACTGATTACTGGTTACTGATTACCGAGATGGAGATGAGCGTGGTTTGGACAGAGCTAATACCGTATTTAATTATAGCGCCCTTAACGGCAGGTGTCGGATGGCTGACTAACCTCTTGGGCATCAAGATGATGTTTTACCCAGTGAATTTTGTGGGAATTGGTCAGTTTTTTGGCTGGCAGGGCATCATCCCTCGTCTGCGGATACGTTTGATTCGAAATTTGGTGAATATGTCGGTAGCCAAAATCTGCTCACCAAAAGAACTTGTTGCGGTCTTAGATGACGGTGACTCTGTTCGTTATATCCAAGAAATGATCGGGCCTCATATCAATGATTGGATAGAAGATGTACTGGTAGAGGAGAACGTTCAATCTTGGAATTATGCTCCTGATATGGTGAAAAGGGCTGTTTTTTCTAAGGTTCAAGACAAGTTGCCGGATGTGGCTAGGGGAATACTCAAGGAGTTTGGTGACCGCGCGGACCATCTGGTGGATTTTACTGCCATCGCAGAGAGCCAGGTGCGTGATAACCCAGAAGTGCTCAATGAGTTGTTTCTGCGTTGTGCGGGCAACGAGCTGCGTTTTGTGATTCGTTCAGGATTATTGTTTGGTTTTCCCCTGGGCTGTATACAGGCCTTGTGCTGGTATCTGTTTCCACATATTTGGGTTCTCCCTGCCTTTGGCGTATTTGTTGGCGCTGGCACAAACTGGATCGCGCTGAAGATGATCGCGCATCCAGCTGAGGCAAAAATGATCGGTCCATTTAAAATTCAGGGCCTCTATTTGCGTAGACAGCAGGAGGTGAGTCGAGACTTTGCGGAAGTATTTACCACCCAGTTCTTTAGTCCTAAAGCCTTTGTAGACTATTTGTGGGGTGGGCCTAACAGTATGGAAGTGCATCGTATTGTTAATCGCCACGTTACCAGAGCCTTGAATAAAAACATGCTGGGAAAAATCGCCGCTCAATTGGCCGTCAGTCCAGAAGCGTTTAGAGATTTGAAGAAGAAATCAGTGGAATATACTGCGGGCCGGATCATTGAAAGAATCGATAATCCGGAGGCCAATCAACAGTTGGCGAAACCGATTATCGACTTGATTTGCAAGCGAATGGCGGCCTTAAAGCCCAAGGAGTTTCAGCAGCTACTATTACCTGCTTTTGAGCAGGATCAGTTATTAGTGGTGCTTCTGGGCGGCGTGCTCGGTGGTTTGGTAGGCTTTGCGCAGTTAGTCTGGTTGTTTGGCGTCTCCTTGTAAACGCTTGGATTTCTTGTTTCTCGGTCACAGCGTCGTCTGCATCGCCCCCGATATAGTTAGGGGGCTTGTGGTCGATGTGCATTGGGGTGAGCGGAGTAAGCTTTAATCGTGGATGCGTTTTTATAATAAAAGTAGTGTTTTCGATACGCTATAAAATATACTTTATATAATGATGAAAAACATAATAAATACTCCACTTTTTGTTCATGGTGTTCTGTCGCTGGCGCTTGGCTTGCTTGGTGGTTTTGTATTGCTTCTCCAGCTATTTTTTAATATCCCGCTAGATTTACTATCTCAGTTTTTTGAGTTGCAGATTTTAGGTTCTTCATCCGCTTGGCGACCGTTATATGCGGGGCTATTTTTTAGCGGAATTTTAGTGATTGTTTTCGGGATTTCACTGGCGGCATTGGGCTTAACGCCAAGGCAGGAAGGGCTGATCTCCCTCGGTCTCGTATTAGCCTTATGGGGCGGTGTATTATTTTATATGGCTAGTATATTTTTTGATGGCTACCAGATTAAGCTGGATTTTATTTCGGTCGGAGATGGAGCCGTGGGCGACGTTTTGATATTTATTCCAGGTCTTTTTGGAATGATAACGCTTGTATCTTCGGTAGCTGCGATGCTCTATTTTCATCTGATTGATATAGATTAGTGCTGCTTAGACTCACTTTAACTCTTGTTAAAGATAGTCATAAGATCAGAAATACACTCCCATTTTAGCTCTCTCTTACGGAAGTTAAATTTTTATCGCCAAGCTTTCCTTGCGCTGTATTATCTTGGTTTACAATCAAAAACGCCGACTTATAGTCGGCGTTTGCATATGCTAATTAGGGGCTTCAACCCATAATCTTTTCAAATACTTTAAGTACCGCATTCGATCGCGGCGCTTTTAGAAAAGAGGTCAGGCTAATCGCCCCCTGCTTATAGTACGCCTTGGCGTGGCTGAACTGACGGAAGCCATCAAAGCCGTGATAGCAGCCCATGCCGCTATTGCCCACACCGCCAAAAGGCAGATTGTCTTGAAGTATATGGGCGGCGACATCATTCACAACCATTCCGCCAGACGTTGTATTAGTTTTAAGTAGCTCTGACTCTTGCTTGGAATGCCCGAAGTAGTAGAGTGCAAGTGGTCTCTCGCCGGCGTTTATATAGTCGATAACTTCACTAATATTTTCATAGGTTTTAACTGGCAGCGCGGGGCCAAATATTTCCTCTGTCATGATCTTGCTGTCATACGCAGGATCGATCACCAAACTTGGCGCTAATTTGTGGTGGTCCGCATGCTTTTCTAAACCGATGTCATCACTTAAGGGAATGATTTCAGTGCCACGCTGCTTTGCATCATCTAGGTAGCCGACTATTCTTGCGCGATGACGTGGGTTGATAATGGAGCAATAGTCATCGTTGGAGGAGAGTGTGCCAAATGTGTCCTTTACGTACTTTTTACAGAGCTCGATAAATTCGGGAACCTGTTCTTTCTTCATAAATGTGTAATCAGGCGCGAGACAGATTTGACCAGAATTCAAGGTTTTGAATGTCATGATTCGCTCGACAGCACTTTTCATATTGGCGTCGCGGCCTAGTACGACAGGGCACTTACCACCTAGCTCTAGAGTGAGGGGTACGAGGTTTTCAGCTGCCGCGCGCATAACATGCTTTGCGATTGACGGCGCTCCGGTGAAGATTAGGTGATCAAAAGGCTGAGCGCTAAAGGCTGCGGATGTTTTTTGACCTCCTGTTACCACGCTCACCTCTTCCGCCGCGAAATACTTTGGCACCAGCTCAGCAATCAACGCGGACGTAGCCGGCGTGACTTCAGAGGGTTTAAGAATAGCTCGGTTACCAGCAGACAAGACATTCGCCAGCGGCGAAAAGATGAGATTTGAAGGGAAATTCCACGGCGCCATAATGCCGATTACTCCCAATGGTTGATAAAATACTTGGGCCTTGGCACCGAATAAGTTAAGAGGGAAATTTGCCCCACGGTTATCTGGCTTCATCCAGCCAGCTGTGCGTTTACGCAAATACTTAATACTCTCTAATACCGCCAGTACATCAAAAACCACATTCTCAAAATTTGAGCGATTACTGAAGTCGCTGCATATAGCCTCAGAAATAAGGACTTTGTTTTCTTTAAGTAATTTCGCTAAGCGATCTAAGCGGTTCAGTCGAATTTTTATATCGGGGTAGCCATCTAAGTTAAAACTGTCGCGTTGCTGATCCAAGATATCTCTAATAGCATTGGCGTCATCATATTTTTGTAGCGGTTCATTTAGTGCGGTGTTCATTATAGTAACCTCAATGATTGATAATCGCCTTTTAATAAGGGTTCTTGTTTAGGCGTGTTGATTTTTTTGGTTTTTATAAAGTAGCTGTCAAGCGTAGAAAGCTAGCTTGTTAGCTGTGTAATATCATTGATATCTGTTTTTAATAAGGTCGAGTCGAGACTAAGTTATTTTCTGTGAATACTGCGTAACTGAATGGACGTATTTACTACGTTAAAGTCGACAGTTCACTCTTAGGCTGTCTGAATTCAGCGCGCATGACGTAGTAGAATATTTAATCCATAGTGTCATTTAGTCTAGCAGTTGCTCTAAAACCAGAGGCGGTTATTACTATGCAATTTATGAGAAAAAGCATTCATTGATAGGGGCGGGGATGCGTGTCTTAAGGAAAGTGTAGGCCGTCACCAATGTCTAGTAACACAGATCTCGGTGTTTATACTCGCGGTTTTTCGGTCCGGCTTCTAATTTTGGCTTGCGGATTGTTGTACGTTTGGAGGCCCGTGAACAAAGCGACTTCGCGGCTAGTGCTGCTGTTCTAGTTACGTGTGCTGAGGTGTCTTGTAAAGGAGAACTTTGGCAAGACTTGTAATGCGGCTACATGGCGATGGTAAGCGTTTTTTGTGCCGTGATCAGGGTATTATCAATGCTTTATATCGTCAGGGACTGCGCAATGGTCAATAGCACATCGTATCACTATATTGAGGTCTCCGAATTTGGTGGGCCTGAGGTTCTAAAATTAAGGGTAGAAGATTCTTTGCCGCTGCCAAAGCGTGGCGAAGTGCGGGTAAAAGTGCTCACTGCTGGAACCGGGTTTACAGACACCATCGTTCGGCAGGGTCAGTATTACGGTATAAAGGATAAGCCACCGTTTATTCCTGGTTATGATTGGTTTGGCGTTGTAGATACCTTGGGCGAGGGGGTTACTGATTTTAAGCTAGGGCAGTATGTGGCGGACATG